>Ga0335083_10005979_pt1 | contig 15331 bp, 15 predicted proteins | sample Lox_Sample_42_FD_206716 | JGI IMG/M metagenome (GOLD analysis project Ga0335083, IMG submission 206716) | Soil microbial communities from Loxahatchee National Wildlife Refuge, Florida, United States - Lox_Sample_4.2 | ecosystem: Environmental > Terrestrial > Soil > Wetlands | place: USA... | reverse complement strand
GCTAGGCTCGTGCCATGGACAACGTTTTCCCAGGCAAGGTCGTTGACATCACCGCGGTTGAGGTCATCGGCGAATACCAACTGCGCCTGACCTTCGAGGACGGCACCGTCGGCGACGTCAGCTTCGCCGACCGTGAGTGGAAAGGCGTGTTCGAGCCGCTGCGTGACCCAAAGCGCTTCGCGCGGGTCTCCATCGAGTTCGGCACGATCGTCTGGCCGGACGACGGCCTGGACATGGCACCAGAGCCGCTGTACGAAGAGGCGTGCCGACATCGGGTTCGCGGCCCGTCTCATCTTGTGGCCTGAAGATCACGTCGTGGCCTGAAGACCAGCGCCGGGGCTCACTCCGGCGACCGCTGACCGCGGCGCCCTACGCCGCGCGCTGCCCGTAGGCGGTGCGCCAGAGACGGAGGACGGGCAGGAGCAAGCCGACGAGCGGCCCGCCGGCGCGGCGCAGCTCTACGGCACCTTCGCGGAACTCGGGCGCGAGGACGGAGTCCTTGGACAGATAGAAGGCGGACATGCAGGCGACGAGCACCTCGTGGCGGCGGCCGCCGGGCAGGGCGCGGGCCTCGACGCGTGAGCGGCGGACCAGCTCGCAGACGCGCTGGACCGCGACGTCGAGGGTAGGGTAGTGCGCGATGTAGCTGTGATCGCCGCTGGCCTGATCGTCGGCGTAGTCGCTGAAACTGTCGAGCATCGCCCCGGCGGGCGCGATCCAATTCAGGTAGGCGTCATAGGTGCGCTGGGTTCGGTCCTGTCCAGGCGCCGCGCGGGCGGGCTCGGCGGCGAGCGCGAGCATCGCGAGCGCGGTCAGCCAGGCGCTCGCCCCGGCCGTGCGCTCGAACCAGGTCGGCTCGGTGCTGGTCAGGCTGCGCGGGCGCATACGCGCGCGCGCGGACGGCTCCGAAAATGGAGTGGTGTACGTGGGGTACTCGAGCGCGGGCCACTCCTCAGGCGCCCCTTCGCGCGCCGCCCACTCGCGCGCCGCCCACTCGCGCAGCGCCGAATCGCGCCGGACGGGTTCGGGCTCGTGGTTGAGGCCGAGCACCTCGGACAGGCCGGCGGCCCGCAGAAGGTGGGGCCGTAGGCGCCGGTAGGAGGGCAGCAGATCACAGCCTGAGCGGCAGCGCTCGACGAGCGCACGGGCGTAGCCGCCATCGTTGCGGCTGGAATGGAAGCGGTAGTAGTCGGAGATGAGGCTGTCCGGATCGAGGGCCTCGACGAGCGCGAGATGCAGCTGCTGGCCGTTCTCGGGACCGAGCGAAGCGCCGCGCTCGTGGACGCAGTCGAGGTAGTCGGCGAGGATCTCGTAGGCGACCAGCAGCTCGAGCAGGTCGCGGCTGCGCCGATCCGGCAAGGTCCAGAAGAGGGCGGCGCCGTGGATGTTGCCGCGCTTGTTGGCGAGCGCTTCGAGCGCGGCGGCACGCAGCTCGGGGTCGGGGATCGCGGCCGCGTGGGACCGCCAACAAGCGACCTCGCCCGAGACGGCGCGCAGCCCGAAGACCAGCTCGCGTGAGGTCGCGCGGGCCAGGGCGACGCCCTGTGGCTGAAGGCTCCTCATCGACCTTGCCCGATCCCTTTCGCTCTCACGCTTGGCTCCCGCTCCGCTCGCTTCTGCCTTGCCTGTCGCTCGAACTTCGCCGTATCACCCGGGGTTGACGCTTGGTTTCATGCCGGCGGCCAGGTAGCCCGGCACCGCGACGATCGTAGCCGCGGCGACGCTGACCAAGGCGACGCTCGAGACGGCGACCGTCACTCCCACTGAGAATACGACGGGAAAGCCGGTCACGTGGGCGAGGGCGTGGCTGAGCAGGACCTGGCCGTAGAGCCCGAACAGGGCCCCGATCGAGCAGCCGGCCCCGACCAGGACGGCGCTCTCGCACAGCAGTCCGCGCCAGAGCACGCCACGACGATAGCCCTGACGCTTCAGATAGGCGATCTGGTGGCGGCGCTGCCAGATCATGGCCGCCATCGCCATCGCCATCGCCAGGGCCGCGGCGATCAGGACGAGCACGGAGATCTGCGAGAGGCGGGCGAGCCCTTCGTGACTGCTCGCGCGCCACTCCAGTTCGCGCTGACCGGCGGTCTGGACGGACAGCCCCGAGCGAGGGCCGAGCGCCCGCCCGATCTCGGCGATGACCCGGGCCGGCGAGGCGTTCGGCTGCAGGTCGATGTTGTAGGCGCTCGCTTCGGCGCCGCCCCACGCGCGCGCGTAGTCGGCGGAGTTCAAGATGACCGCGCCCGGCGGCCAACCGATGTTCGTGGAGAGCCCAGCCACGCGCAGGACGATCGGATGCGGCGAGGGCAACAGGAACGAGCTGCCGATCTGGAGATGGCGTTCGTCGGCTATGGCTTTTGAAACGACCGTCCAGCCTCCGGCGCGCAGGCGCGCGTCCGCGCGTGCCAGGTCGCCTTCGAGCAGCTGGCTTGCGGGGATCGGCGCGGGCGAGCTGGCCGGCGGCGCGATCGCCCAGACGCGGCGGTCGCCGATGTCGAGGAAGCCGCCGCGATAGATCGCCAGCGAGCGCACCCCCGGCAGCTGGGCCAGGCGCGCGGCGGAGCCGATCCGAAAGGGCGTGGTGCCCAGGGTGTTGGCCGCGCCGGACACCGAGACCCAGACGTCGGCGACCCGGTTCATGTCTTTCGCGGTCCGGTTCAGGCCGCCCTGCAGGTTCGCGCGGGCGCCGCCGATCGCGACGCTGCCGAAGACCGCCACCGCACCGGTCGCAGCGATCGCCAGGGAGCGCGTGCGCGTGACGGGGGCCCTCAGCTCGATCGCCGCCAGGCTCATCGCCGCCGACGGCAGCATGCGTTGGACACGCTCGAAGCCGGCCAGGACCGCGTCGAACAGCGCGGGCAGCAGGAGCAGCAGGGCCGCCAGCAGCGTCAGGCTGCCGAGGACCGCGCCGGCCGGGTCGAAGATCAGGATCGCGGTCGTGGCGATCAGACAGGCGAGGCCGGCCGCCAGGGTCGCCGCGGTCGGTCCTCGATCCACGCCCGGGCCTGCCCCGGGCAGATCCTCGACCCTCGCCGAGCGCCGCGGCGGCCTTGACAGCGTTGAGCGCAGCGGCGCCAGGACCCCGACGATGGCGGCCAGCATCCCAGCCCCGACCGCGATGGCGACGCTCTGCCAGGTCACGATCCGTTGCGAGCCGACCGGGAACGCGTAAGAGAGGTAGCCGGGATTGCCGGCGAACAGCGCGGCCGACAGAGCATCGCCGAGGATAAGACCGAGCGCGCAGCCCAAGACCCCGAGGATCAGGGCGTCGAACAGGAGCGTGCCGACGGTCATCGCGCGCGTGGCGCCGTGGCGGCGCAGTTCGCCGACCAGCTCCCTGCGCAGCCCTGCCGTTATCAGGAGCGCGTTGAACGCGAACATGAAGCCGACCAGGGCGCTGATCGCCGAAAACAGCTCGGCGCTCTGGTTGGCCGGCGCGGCGGCCTTGGCGAAGACCGTGCTGTCGAAGTCGGCCGGCTCGACGTTCAGCCTGCCAGCGGCCAGCTTGACCAGCGAAGCCCGGACCTCTGCTTCGTGGCCGGCTTCGGTCTTCACGAAGATCCTGCTGACCTTGCCGACCATGCCGGTCAGCTGTTCGGCGTAGGCGACCGGCGCGATCGCCACCGGGCTGTTGACGAGCGCGCCGATGTCGCCTTCCTGGAGGGTCGCGCCCAGCAGCGTGCTCGAGATCCTCGTCCCGACCTGGACTTCGATCGGCAAGAGCGACTCGGCGCCGATCGCCTTGGCGACCGGCGCCGGCAGTCCCAGCTCCTGCTGGCCTGCCAGCTGCGCGGTGCTGAAGCGCCGCAACAGCGGACCGCCGGAGTGCGCGAAGCTGGGCGCGGCCCCAAGCAGCGTCACCGACTCCCTGCCGGTCGGGCCGATCGCGTCGGCCTGCTCCTGGAGCACCGGCAGCGCCTGCGCGACGCCCGGGATCCGTCTCACGCTGTAGAGCAGCTTCTTGTCGAAGCCTTCCGGGCCGCGCGCCTGCAGCTGCAGCTGCATGTTGCCGACCAGATCTTTGCTCAGCTCGGCGACCGACCCGGTCAGGCTGGTGCTGGCCACCTGCGAGGCGAACAGCAAAGCCACGCCGACCCCTATGCCAAGGACCGCCAGCAGCTCCTGCACGACCACCGCCCTGACCCGCAGTCGCGCCCTGTAGATCCGCAAGATGCTCGACAGCGCCATCGGTCTTATGCAGTCTGACCTGGAGTCCGGCCGGTTCGTCGCGCTAGCTGGCGCCGGCGGCGGCCCGGGCGCTACCCGCAACCCCAGCTGGCCCCGCGGACCCCGCGACCCCCACGGCCCCTGCGCCCCCCACGGCCCGAGCGCCGGGCGCGACCGCCGCGGGCTCGTACGGGCGCAGCCGGCCGTCGCGCAACTCGAACACCCGGTCGGCGAAGGCAGCCGCCTGCGGGTCGTGCGTCGCCAGGAGCATCGCTACGCCCCGCTCCTTGCAGACTTCGCGCAAGAGGCCGAGAACCTCGCGGCCGCGCTTGGAGTCGAGGCTGCCGGTCGGCTCGTCGGCGAGCACCAGCCTCGGATCGGTCGAGAGCGCCAACGCGATCGTCAACCGCTGGCGCTCGCCGGCCGACAGCTGCTCGGCGCGCTGCTTCAGCCGGTCCCCGAGGCCGAGGCGCTCGAGCAACGGGCGCACGCGCGCCTGCGCGCGGCGAGGGTCCGAGAGCCATAGCTTCAGCGCCGCGTTCTCGATCACCAGCGCGCCCGGCAACAGGTCGGCTTGCTGGGAGACGAAGCCGAGATCGTGCAGCCGGTAGCGCGCGGCGCCCTCCTCGGAGAGAGCCGAGATCTCGAGGCCGTCGAACAGCACTTCGCCGCTGTCGGGCTTCAGCAGCGCGGCCACCAAGTCCAGCAGCGTCGACTTGCCCGAGCCCGACGGCCCGTAGAGCGCGAGCAATTCCCCGTTGCCGACGTTCAGCGACACGCCGTCGACCGCCCGTATCGGCTCTCCTTCGCCGACCCGGTAGCGCTTGACCAAGTCGCGCAGCTCGAGCACTGCCTGGCTGCTAGGAGCCGCGGCGGCCGCGCTCGGCCTCGCGGCGGCCGGCGCCGAGGTCGGGGAACTCGATCACGTTGCCAGGCTCTTGCGAGGGACCCGCTGTCAGCGTGCCACCGCCCAGCGTCATGATCCGATCGCTGAACAGCGTCGCCTGCGGATCGGAGACGCTCATCAGGACGCCCAGTCCCAGCTCTTTGCTGAGCGAGCGGATCAGTGCCGTCAACTCGTCGGTCTCCCTGATCCCGAGCGCGTCTGTCAGATCGTCGACGAGCAGCAGCTCCGGCTCGCCGACGATCCCCTGGGCGAGCTCGACCAGGGCGCGCTCCCAGTCGCTGATGCCCTCCCAGCGCTGCTCGCCACAGCCCTGAGCACCGACCCGCTCGAGAGCTGCCCGCGCGCGCGCGTACACATCCTCGCGGCCACGCTTACGCGCGCGCGAGTGGCCGGCGAGCAGGGGCATCGCGACATAGTCGAGCAGCCGCATCCGCATCCCCCCTGGCCCGCTCCGGCCGGCCCACGCGATCTGTCCGCCCAGCAGCCGCGAGAGCTTGCGGTCCGACAGCCCCGTCAGGTCCTCGCCCCGGAAGCGGACTTCGCCGGAGTCGGCGCTCTCCATGCCGGCCGCGATCCGCAGCAGCGTCGTCTTGCCCTGGCCGCGCGTGCCGAGCACGCAGACGACCTCGCCGACCCCGACCTCCAGGCTGGCGTCCTTCAAGACCCGCAGATCCTGCGAGCCGCGCCTGAAGCTCTTGTCGACCCCGCTCATGCAAAGCAGCTCGCTCATCGGGCGCGCCCGCCTTCCGCCAAGCTCCCGTCGTCCCCCGCCAGCTCCCGTCTTTCCTGCGTCGGCCGTCGATCGGCCAGTCCCCGCCGCCCATCCGCCAAGCCCTGGCGATGCTCGGCCAAGGCCCGCCGCTCGGCCTCCTCGCGGAGCTGTTCGAGGTATGCGCGCAGCCGTGCCAGCTGCGTGACCCGGCCACCCCAGAAGGCCGCTTCCCCGTGGACTACGCCCCTGTCCATGAGCGTCGACCAAGCCTCTTCGGCGAGCGGCCGACGGGTGGCGTCGTGCTGCTCGTCGAGCGTGCGGCGGCGGATGCGATCCAGCTCGGCGATGCACGCAAGCTCCTCGGTGTGGACCACGTCGATCAGGCGCGGCAGATCGCGCGGCTCGCACAGCGCGATCCGCGCGTGCAGCTCCTCGCGCACGACCGGCGCGCTGCTCGGCGAGCGCACCCAGCTACGAAAATGATCGACGCCCTTTTTGGTCGCCTCGTAGACGACCTCGCGCTCCGTGTCGCCTCCGACCGCCCTGACGAGCCCCTCCTTCTCCATCCGGCGCAAAGCGCTGTATGCCGTCGAGTAGGCGAATCGCGCCGAGCCGAAGCGCTCCTCGAGGCGCCGCTCCAGGCTGAAACCGTGGTCGGGCCGCTCGATCACCAGACCCAGCACCGCCTCCCCAGCAGACAGACCCGTGCTACGCGACATCCCGACGTTGACGTTACAGCACCCACATGCGAGCGTCCAGTCAGAAGGGCCCAGGCGGTCGCGCGCAACTGCGGCCCAACCCGGCGGTTAGGATCGAACAGAGCCGTCCATGCTCATGAACCGTCTGACCAGAAATATGACTGCTTGCCTTGGGGTGCTGCTTGTGGCTGGCTCAATCTCGCAGACGTCCGCAAACTCGAGCCCGCCGCTGACCGCCGTCAACGAGTACAGTCGTCTGAAGCTGCAAGAAAGCAGAGGGGCCGCGAACATCGACGAGAAGGGGGTCGGCTGGGGCAGCTTCAACTGCTCGGTGGTCATCCATCTGACCCTGTCGGGCACGCTCGTGACCGGCAGATACACCGCCTACCTGCAGGGCGGCTCGATCAGCGGCACCGCGACCGCGCACATCCATTCTGCGACCACCACCGTCGCCCGCTTCAGCGGCACGATCACACTCGACCACGGCACAGGCAGCCGCGCGGGCGCCTCCGGCACCGCCGGCTTCTCGGGCACGATCAACCGCACGACCTACGCCATGAACACGAGCGTCGTCGGCAGGCTAAGGCTGTAGGGCGATGACCGCCACCCCGGCCAGGTCCTCCCGAGTCGCGGCCCGCGCGCGCGCGCGAGTCCTCCAAATCACGACCATCTCACGCACGCAGCCCTCTCAAATGGCGGGCCACGCGCGCGCGCGAGTCCTCCAAATCACGACTACCCCGCCCACGCGACCCTCTCCAACGGCACGCCACGCGCGCGCGCGAATCCTCCAAATCACGACTACCCCGCCCACGCGACCCTCTCCAACGGCACGCCGCGCGCGCGCGCGAGTCCTCCAAATCACGACCATCTCACGCACGCAGCCCTCTCAAATGGCGGGCCACGCGCGCGCGCGAGTCCTCCAAATCACAGCTCTCATGGGCGCGTTGCTGATCGCGATCGGCGCCGGCTCGGCGGCGTCCAGCGCCGAGGCGAGCGAGAACGCAAAGCTCCGAGTCGGCCTCAGCCCGGAGCGCCTGGGCGCCGGGACCACTATCTCCTTCGGCTTTCAGATCGAAGCCAAGGACGGCGAACTGCCGGCGGCGCTGACGACGCTGGACGTGGGGCTGCCGCCCGGGATGGGCGTCGACACGAGCGGCCTTGCAATGTGCACACAGCAGGCCCTGAACGGGCACGGCCCGAAGGGCTGCTCGGCGAACGCCCAGGTGGGCGCAGGCAGCGTGAAGGTGCAGGTGCCGCTCGGCAACGTCGTCCGGCCTGAGATCGCGGCGCTCAGCGTCTTCAACGGACCGCGCCAGGGCGGCCGCACGACGCTGCTGTTCTATGCCGCCGGACGCCTGCCGATCGCCACCCAGCTTGTGTTCGCGGGCGTGATCGTCCCCGGCCCGGAAGGCCTTCGGATCGAAGCCTCGATCCCTCTGATCCCGACATTGCCGAACACCCCGGACGCGGCGATCGTGGAAATGAACGCGACCTTGGGCACGCGCCAGCACACCTACTACAGGACCGTCGCCGGCCGGCGCGTTCGCTTCGCCCCGAAGGGCGCGACGCTCCCAGGGCGCTGCCCGGCCGGCGGCTTCCCGTTCTCAGCCGAATTTCACTTCAACGACGGGAGCGCGGCCGGGGCGGCAAGCAGCGTCGCGTGTCCGGGGTAGGCCGGCGCCCTGTCCCGGGTAGGCCGGCGCCGTCTAACGCCCGCCCGCTCACGTCCCGAGAGCGTCGACCCGCTCACACCCCAACCGAAGCGGCGGCCTCGCCGAGACGATCGTCGCCGAAGAAGAGCCGGCCTTCGACCGCGACCGTGGGCACGCCGATCACGCCGCGCGCATGGGCGGCGTCGGTGGCGTTGCGCAACGCGAGCTTGACGTCGGAGTCGGCGGTCGCGTCGGCGACCTCCTGGCGGTCGAGGCCGGCGTCGGCGGCCGCGTCGAGGACGTGCTCAGGCACGGCCAGGTCGCGACCCGCGACGAACCCGGCGCGGAAAGCGGCCAGGGCGAACTCGCGGCCAAAGCCCCGGGCAAACGCGAAAGTGAGCGCGCGCATCGCGAACAGGTAGTTGCTCGGCCAGGGCTCCGGCCAGCGGACCGGCGGCAGGCCGTATGCGCGCGCGCGGCGCTCGACCTCGGCGATCCCGGCGCCACGAGGCTCGGAGCCGGCGAGCGCCCAGGAGGAGCGCCCGTTGGCCTTGAAGAGGCCGCCCAAGGAGATCGGCTGCCAGGTGACCGGCCCGGGCAGGACGGCGTCGATTCGCTCGGCCGTCAGGTACGCGTAGGGCGAGCCGACGTCGAAGTAGAAGGTCGGGTGCGGCTCGCCAAAAGTCACGTTGCACGTGGAGGTCATCTAACCGGCGTCAAGCCCCAGAGCGATCACCAGAGCCGCGCCCAGACGGCGGACCGTGAACGGGTCGAGCTCGCCGCGGCGGCGGACGAAGCGGTCCTTGGCGACGTTCACGACCCAGTCGCAGTTGGCGAAGCTCAGATCATCGACGCCGTGAGCGCCGGAAAGCTCGACCTCGGCGACGTGGCCGCGGGCGGTGCTCGTCACGACGACGCAGTTCAGGCGACCCAGGACGGGGATCGCGGTCTCTCTCGTGACGACGACTACCGGCCGGACCACAGCCCCAAGGTCGACATCCCAGACATCCCCGCGCGCAATCACGCCAGCGCGTCGCCGGCGAGCGCGAGGGCAGCGTCGAGCAGGCGCGTCTCCTCGTCCGTCGGCGGCGTGCTCGTGTAGGCGGCGTGGTAGGAGGCGCCGATGCGCGTCTCGCGCAACTCGCGCTCGAGCAAATGGACTCCCGCACGAACCGCCTCGGCCCGCGAGCGGAACGTGCCCTCGGCTACAGCCGCATCGAGCATCCGCAACTCCTCCTCCGACAGACGCACCGCGATCTGTGACATGCGTTCAGCATACCGATTTGGGATGCTTACTGCGACCGCGCTCAGATCGTCTCCGGGATCATTTCGATCGCGCCGCACGGGCACTCGGTCGCGCACAGGCCGCAGCCCTTGCAGTAGTCGAGGTCGAACTGGTAGCCGTCGGCGGCGTCGACCTTCAGGACGGCGTTGTCGGGGCAGACGCCATAGCAGTTGTCGCAGCCGAAGCAGTTGCCGCAGGACAGGCATCTGCGAGCCTCGAACAGGGCGTTGGTCTCGTCCAGGCCGAGGACGACCTCCGCGAACGTGGACTGCCGGCGGACGAGGTCGAGCTGGGGCGCGACGGTGGGCGGAGCGTCGGAGTAGTACCAGGTGTTCAGCTCCTCGAACGTGGCCAGGTCGGGCACGGCCGGGTGCGCGTACTCGGAGCCGCGCAGGTAGGCGTCGATGTTGCGGGCCGCGAGCTTGCCGTGGCCGACGCCGACCGTGACCGTGCGCTCGGCCGGCACCATGTCACCGCCGGCAAAGACGCCGGAATGGCCGGTCATCATGCGGCCATCGACCTGGACGACTCCGTCCTCGACCTCGATCCCGGGCACGCCGTTCAGCAGCGACAGGTCGACGTCCTGGCCGAGCGCCAACACGAGCGAGTCGGCTTCGAGCTCTTCCAATTCTCCGGTCGGCTGCGGAAAGCCGGTCTCGTCGAGCTCCATCCGCTCGATGGTCAGCGTGCCGGCGTCGGCCTGCGTGACTGTCGTCAGCCAGCGCATCATGACGCCCTCCTCTTCGGCCTCGAGGACCTCCGGGGCGTGCGCCGGCATCCGCTCGCGGGTCCGCCTGTAGACGACGATCGCCTCCTCGGCCCCCAGACGCCTGGCGGTGCGGGCGGCGTCCATGGCGGTGTCGCCGCCGCCGTAGACGACCACACGGCGGCCGAGCATCGGGCGCTCGTGGGCGTCCTCCATCGAGCGCAGCAGCGAGACGGCGTCGAGGATGTGGGCGGCCTCGCCGGCTGGGATGTAGGCGCGGCGGCCGATATGGGCGCCGACGGCCAGGAAGACGGCGTCGAAGGAGCCTTCGCGCATCGCGTCGAGCACGTTCGGGACCGTCTGTCCGGAGCGCAGCTCGACGCCGAGGTCGAGGATGCGCGCGATCTCGGCGTCGAGGACCTCCCTGGGCAGGCGGTAGGCGGGGATCCCGTACCTCATCATCCCGCCCGGCTTCTGGCCGGCGTCCTCGATCGTGACCGCGTGGCCGGCCCGGGCCAGCTGGTAGGCGGCCGACAGGCCGGAGGGTCCGGCGCCGACGATCAGAACCCGCTTGCCGGTCGCCGGCCCTGGCTCGGGCAGGCGCCAGCCGCGGCGGATCGCCTCGTCGCCGAGGAAGCGCTCGACCCCGTGGATGCCGACCGCATCGTCGAGTTCGGCGCGATTGCAGGAGGTCTCGCAGGGGTGGTAACAGACCCGGCCCATCACGGCCGGCAGCGGATTGTCTTCGACGAGCACGCGCCAGGCGGCCTCGTAGTCGCCGGCCTCGGCGTGATAGAGCCAGCCCTGGATGTTCTCGCCGGCCGGGCAGGCATGGTTGCAGGGCGCCGTCCGGTGCACGTAGACCGGACGCTCGTCGCGCCACGAGCCGGTGTGGTTGGCGAGGCTGGAGCCGACGTCGAGCGTGATCGCGAACGGCTTTTCCGTCACTGTCCCTCCCTGCCGACCGACCTTGCCCCATCCGCAAGTCCGCCGACACCAACACCAACGCCAGCGCCAGCCCCGCCGGCGAGCAGCCCGAAGCGGCGGACGTTGCGGTCGGCTTCGGCCTGGATCGCGGCGATCGCATCGTCGCGGCGAGCGGGCTCGAACAGGTGGCGGTAGCGGCCCTGCAGGCGCAGGTACTCCTCGACGGGCCGGCGCTCGCGGATCTGAGATACGGCGGTGACCTCGCCGCGCTCGGCCTCGAACACAGGGAACAGACCGGTCTGTTGGGCCAGGCGCGCGACCTTGACGGTATCCGAGGCGGCACAGCTCCAGCCGAGCGGGCAGGTCACGAGGATGTGCAGGTAGCGGGCGCCGCGCAGACCCATCGCGCGCTCGACCTTGGCCTCGATGTCGCGCAGGTCGGCGACGGTCGCGGTGGCGACGTAAGGGATCTCGTGGGCCATCGCGATCAACGGCACCGACTTGCCCTGGCCGAAAGCGTTGCCGGGGTGGCCGGGCGTGACCTGGGTGGTCATCGTGCGGGCGCCCGGCGGCGTCGAACCGGAGCGCTGGACGCCGGTATTCATGTAGGCCTCGTTGTCGTAACAGATGTAGAGCACGTCGTCGTTTCGCTCGAACATGCCCGACAGGCAGGCCATACCGATGTCGACGGTGCCGCCGTCTCCTCCCTGCCCGACGACCCTGACGTCCTCGGCGCGGCCCTTGGCGCGCAACGCCGCCGCGATCCCGGTGGCCACCGCCGGCGCATTGCCGAACAGGGAGTGGACCCAGGGGATGCGCCACGAGGACTCTGGGTAGGGCGTCGAGAAGACCTCCAGGCAGCCGGTCGCGTTGGCGGCGATCATCTTGCCTTCGGTGGCCCGCATGGCGGCGTCGAGGGCGTAACGGGCGCCGAGCACCTCGCCGCAGCCCTGGCAGGCGCGGTGGCCCTTGGTGATCGAGTTGGCGCGCTCCGGGTCGGCCTGGACCGACCTCAGCTCTGGGTCGAGCAGCCTGTTCCCGGCCGCGTGAGAGCCGACTTGGTAGAACTTGATCTGCCTGGTGGGCATCTAAATCACACCGGGTCCGGGTTCGGGTTCGGGTCGACGAAACCGAGGTCGCGGAGCATGTTCTCGGCGTGGGGCCCCGAGCGCCGGCTCGCGCGCGTGCGGGCCAGCTCGCGCTCGACCAAGCCCGAGTCGAGGTCGAGGAACGTCAGCGCAGGCAAACGCCCGGCGACGGCGTCCTCGAAGACTTTCTTCAACGATGCGACGGTGATCGAACGGCCGCCGAGGCCGGCGATGACGGTGTGGACCGCGGGCCTCGACTCGCGCGCGCGCGAGTCCTCGCCCTCCAAGGCGATGCGAACGTCGTGGGAGACGATCCCGCCGACGCCGACCGCCAACGCCTTCTCGATGACCACGACCCGGTCGGCCCGGCCGAGCGCTGCGCCGACCTCGGACAGCGGGAACGGCCGGAAGGCCTTGATGCCGACCGCGCCGATCGAGACGCCCGCGTCGCGCAGCTCGTCGATCGCGTCCTCGATCGTGCCGAGCACGGAGCCGAGCGCGACGACGATCGTGTCGGCGTCATCGGCGCGGTAGCCGCGCAGGAGCCCGGTCTGCTCGCGTCCGAGAGCGCCGGTCAGCTGGGTGGCGATCCGGGGGATCTCGTCGAGCGCTTGCAGCTGCTTGGCGTGTGCCAAGTACTTGACCTCGGCGAAGGCCTCGGGACCGACCATCGCGCCGATCGAGACCGGAGCGTCGGGGTCGAGCAGCTGGCGGGGCTCGAAGGGCGGCAGGAAGGCGTCGACGGTTTCCTGGCTCGGCAGGTCGATGCGCTCGACGGCGTGCGTCAGGATGAAGCCGTCCATGCAGACCATGACCGGCGTCGAGAGTTGCTCGGCCAGGCGGAAGGCCAGGAAGTGGGTGTCGACGGCGTCCTGGTTCGATTCGACGTAGAGCTGGATCCAGCCGGAGTCGCGCTGGGACATCGAGTCGGAGTGGTCGTTCCAGATGTTGATCGGCGCGCCGATCGCCCTGTTGGCGACGGTCATCACGATCGGCAGGCCCAGGCCGGAGGCGTTGTAGAGAGCCTCGGCCATGTACAGAAGGCCCTGGCTGGCGGTCGCGGTATACGCGCGCGCGCCGGTCACCGACGCGCCGATCGCGACCGACATCGCGGCGAACTCGGACTCGACGTTCACGAACTCACACGGCGCCAGCTCGCCCGCGTCGACCATCGCCGAAAGGGCCTCGACGATGTGGGTCTGGGGGGAGATCGGGTATGCCGGGATCACCTCAGGCCGGCACATCGCGACAGCCTTCGCGACCGCCTTCGAGCCCTCGATCTGCTCAAGCACGGGCAAACGCCTCCGTTCGCGCGCGACGCGCGCGCGCGAACAGCCCCCGCGAGGGACGCGACACGCGGACCGACCTTCCGCCGCGCTCAGGCATGTGCCAGCTCCAGGAGCTCGGCGCTGACGAAGTCGTGGCAGGCGCGGGCGGCTTCGACGTTGCCGACGCCGACCGCGCCGCCGAAGCGCTCGGCGATCGCGCGCTCGATCGAGCCGATCGAGACGACGCCCGTCAGCGAAGCCAAGCCTCCGAGCAGGGCTGTGTTCGCGCGCGCGTAGGGCTCGTAGTCGCGCGAGATGTCAGACGCGGGAACGGTCAGCAGGCGCTCGCGCCGAAAGCCGGCCGACCACTCCTGCAGGCCAAGCTCCTCGAAGTCGAAGACCGTGTTGATCAGGACATAGCCGTCTTTGGACAGCCCGCCGAAGACGTCGACCTGGTGCAGCAGGGTCGGGTCCTGGACGACCAGGGCGTCCGGCTCGAGGATCGGCTCGCGCGTCCTGATCTCGCGGTCTGAGACCCGGCAGAAGGAGACCACCGGAGCGCCGGTGCGCTCGGATCCGAAGCTGGGGAAGGCCTGGGCGTGGCGACCCTCCTGGAAGGCCGCCTGCGAGAGCAGCTCGGCGGCCGTGACGACGCCCTGGCCGCCCCTGCCGTGGATGCGGACGGCGAACACGCCTGATCAGTTCCGGGCGGCGTCGAGCAGAACGCGCTGCTCGGCGGCGGCCACCAGGCCACGGGTGCGTTCGAGAACGTCGACGGAGACCGAGATCGCGTCGATCCCGGCCCTCACCAACAGGTCGGCGTACTCGGGATGCACCGACGGCGCCTGGCCGCAGATCGAGGTCTTCAGGCCGAGCGACTTGGCCTTCGGGATCAGCTCGCGCAGATAGGCGACGACGGCCGGGTCGCGCTCGTCGAAGGTCTCGGCCAGGACCTCGTTGTCGCGGTCGGCCCCGAGCAGGAGCTGTGTCAGGTCGTTGGAGCCGATCGAGATGCCGGCGATGCCGAGCGAGGCGTACTCGGCCAGGTTGAACAGGACCGAGGGCACCTCCGCCATCACCCACAGCTCGAAGCCCGGACGTCCGAGCAGGCCCGACTCGGCGATCAGCTCGCGGCAGCGCTTCAGCTCGCGGGCGGTCCGCACGAACGGCAGCATCGCGTGCAGGTTGCGATGGCCCTCGTCCCAGACTTTGCGCAGGGCGGCCAGCTCCAAGGCGAACACGTCGGGCTCCTTGGTGTAGCGCAGAGCGCCGCGATAGCCGATCATCGGGTTGGCCTCTTCGGGCTCGTAGCGCTCGCCGCCGCGCAGGCCCGAGAACTCGTTGGTCCTGAAGTCGATCGTCCGGTAGGTGACCGGTCTCGGCGCGAAGCCTGCCGCGAAGACGGTCAGGCCAGCGGCCATGCGCTCCACGAACTCCTCCGTGCGGCCCTCCTCGATCAACGTCCGCGGGTGATCGCCGCCGAGCGCCTCAAGGACCATCATCTCGGCCCGCAACAGACCGACGCCGTCGACCGGCAGATCCTTGACGGAGTCGACCTGCGAAGGCTCCGACAGGTTGACCAGGATCTGAGTCGCCGTCGTCGGCCGGCTCGCCGCCGCGACCGCCCGCGCGAACGCCGCGCTCGCGCCCTGAACGTCCGGCCCGCCCCCAGCCGCTGCCGCCGCCGAGGCGACCATCGCGCCCTGCGTGGCCGAGCCGCCAGCGGTCGCGCCGCCGGCCGGCGCGGACACCAGGCCCTCCAGCACCGTGCCCTGGGTGGCGTCGACCGTGACCAGCTCGCCGTCGCGCAGGCGCTTGGTGGCGTCGCCGGCGCCGACGACCGCCGGGATCCGCAGCTCGCGCGAGACGATCGCCGCGTGGCAGGTCATGCCGCCCGAGTCGGTCACGATCGCGGCGGCCT
>Ga0335083_10005978_pt1 | contig 15331 bp, 13 predicted proteins | sample Lox_Sample_42_FD_206716 | JGI IMG/M metagenome (GOLD analysis project Ga0335083, IMG submission 206716) | Soil microbial communities from Loxahatchee National Wildlife Refuge, Florida, United States - Lox_Sample_4.2 | ecosystem: Environmental > Terrestrial > Soil > Wetlands | place: USA... | reverse complement strand
CGCCGCGGGGCTCGACCGCGTCAACGTCACACTCGCGGCGAGCGAGGAGTTCAACCGCCGCAACGGGAACGCGTCGCTCGAGGAGGCGGTCGAGCGCCTGGAGCGGATCCTCGCGGCCGCCGAGTGTCCCGCGACCGTGACGATCAGCGTCGCGTTCGGCTGCCCGTTCGAGGGCCGCGTCGACCCGGCCCGGGTGGCCGAGCTCGCCGCGAGGTTCGAGGGCGCGGAGGTCGTTCTCGCGGACACGATCGGCGTCGCGGCGCCGAGCGAGGTACGCGGCCTGATCGGCCGGACGAAGGCCGCCGGCTTCCACGGGCACAACACGCGCAACACCGGCTACGCGAACGCCCTCGCCGCGCTCGACGCGGGGGCAGAGGTGGTCGACGCATCGGTCGGCGGGCTCGGCGGTTGCCCCTACGCGCCGCGCGCGAGCGGCAACATCGCCACCGAGGACCTCGTCTACCTGCTCGAGCGGGAGGGGGTCGAGACCGGGATCGACCTCGACGCGCTGATTCACGTCTCGGAGTGGCTCGAGGCCGCGTTCGGCCGCAAGCTCGAGGGGCAGCTCTACCGGGCCGGCACCTGGCCGTAGGCCGCCTCTCGGAAGGCGGTCACGGCGAGCGCGATCTCTTCGTCGCCGGTCTGCCAGTTCGAGACGGAGAGCCTGATCGCCTTGCGGCCTTCCCAGGTCGTGCCGCCCATCCAGACGCGGCCGCTCTCTTGGACCCGACGCAGCACGTCGTCCGTCCGCTCGTCCGACTCGAAGCGGAACAGCACCTGGTTGAGCACGACCTCGTTGAGCACCTCGACATCCTCCAGCTCGGCGATCTGGGTGGCGAACGCCGCGGCCGCATCGCATGCGCGCTCGACGAGCTCCGCGAGCCCGCGTCGACCCAGCGAGCGAAGCGCGGCGTAGACCGGGAACCCGCGCGCGCGGCGCGAGAACTCCGGCACCCAGTCCATCTGGTCGCGCACGCGCCGCTCGCCCTCGTCCTGGATCAGGTACGAAGCCGAGACGGTCATAGCGGAGCGGTGGGACTCGGGGTGAGCGCAGAGCACGATCCCGGAGTCGTACGGGACGTTCAGCCACTTGTGGCCGTCGGTCGTCCAGGAGTCTGCCCGCTCGATGCCCTCGACCAGGTGCCGGAAGCGCGGCGAGGCCGCGGCCCACATGCCGAAGGCTCCGTCCACGTGGAGCCAGGCACCGGCGTGCTCGCACGCGTCCGCGATCTCCGGGAGCGGGTCGAAATTGCCGGTGTTCACCTCGCCCGCCTGGGCGACGACGATCGTGGGACCGTCGGCCTCGGCGAGCGCCGCCGCAAGTGCATCGGCGCGCATCCGGCCCTGCTCGTCGGCCTCGACGGGAGTAGGTGCTCCGAGCCCGAGCAGGCGCAGCGCACGGTTCACGGTCACATGGCCCTTCCCGCCGACGAGGACGCGGACGGACGGAGCCCCGGTCAGCCCGTGGTCGTTCACGTCCCAGCCGACCGCGTCGAGCACGTGGAACCGCGCTGCGGCGAGACCCGTCACGTGCGCCATCTGCGCGCCCGTGACGAAGCCGATCGACGCATCCGCCGGGAGCCCGAAGATGTCGACGAGCCATTCGCGGGTGACCTGCTCGGCCACCGAAGCGGATGGGCCCGCGACGTAGAGGCCCGCGTTCTGGTCCCAGGCCGAGGTGAGCCAGTCCACGGCGAGGGCGGCCGGCAGCGTGCCGCCGATCACGAACCCGAAGTACCGCCCGCTGCTCATCGCGACGACCCCCGGCTCGGCCGCTGCGGCGAGCTCGGTCACGACCTGCTCCGGGTCGAGCGGCTCGTCCGGGAGCGGCCCGCCGAGGGCCTCGCGCAGCTGGTCCGGGGTGACGTCCGGGAAGACCGGCCGCTCGCCCAGGGTCTCGACGTAGTCGGCCGCGAGCTCTGCGGTCAGGCGGAGCAGGTCGCGGGTCTCGGTCATGCCTCGAACGCGAAGAGCTTGGCCTCGCGGCGGCCGAAGAGGATGTCGCGCTCGTACCGGAAGCCGAGCTTCTGCGCCACGTTCTCGGAGGCGTCGTTGCCGTGGATGATCAGCGCGATCAACCGGTGCGCGCGGAGCTCGTGCAGCGCGAAGTCCCGGGCCGCGCCCGCGGCCTCGGTCGCGTAGCCGAGGCCCCACCACGGCTTGCCGATCGTGTAGCCGACCTCGAGCTCGGTCGGCCCCTCGGTGCCGGCTCGGGTCAGCTGCCAGGTCTCGGGGTTCCAGACGATCAGGCCGACCCGGCCGATCACCTCGTCGCTTTCCTTGAGCACGGTCGTGAAGAGGCCGTACCCGTCCGACTCCCACGTGTCCATCATCCGCCGCACCGAGCGGTCGGTCTCGGCGCGCGTGAACGTCCGCCCGTCGCCGAGGTAGCGCATCACCTCGGGGTCGGCGTACATGGGCGCCAGCGCCTCGGTGTCCTCGGGGGCTGGCGGGCGAAGCACGAGTCGCTCGGTCTCCAGCGTGGTCAGGGCGGCTAGCCTAGCCGAGCCCATGAACCGACTCGCCGGCGAGACCAGCCCGTACCTCCTCCAGCACGCGGACAACCCCGTGGACTGGTACCCGTGGGGCTACGAGGCTCTCGCGCGCGCGCGGGAAGAAGACCGTCCGATCCTGCTCTCGATCGGCTACGCCGCCTGCCACTGGTGCCACGTGATGGAACACGAGTCGTTCGAGAACCAGGACACGGCCGCGCTGATGAACGAGCGCTTCGTCTGCATCAAGGTCGACCGCGAGGAGCGGCCCGACCTCGACGGGATCTACCTCGACGCCGTCACGGCCATGACGGGCCAGGCCGGGTGGCCGCTGACGGTGTTCCTGACTCCCGAGGGCGAGCCGTTTCTCGGAGGCACGTACTTCCCGCCGGAGCCGCGCCACGGGATGCCCGCGTTCTCTGAGGTCCTTGTCGCGGTCTCGGATCTCTACCGTGAGCGGCCCGGCGACGTCGAGCGGCGGGCGCGGGCGCTGATCGAGGCGCTCCAGCAGGCGGCCGCGGCCACGCCGTCGTCGGAGCCGCTGACGGAGGCGCTCCTCTTCACGGCCGTGCGCCGACTCGGCGAGCTGTTCGACCCTCAGTGGGGCGGCTTCGGACGTGCGCCGAAGTTCCCGCCGGCCTCCGCGCTCGAGCTCCTGCTGCGCCGCGGGGAGGTGGAGCCCGCCGCGAAGACGCTCGACGCGATGGCCGCGGGCGGGATGTACGACCTAGTCGGAGGCGGCTTCCACCGCTACTCGGTCGACGAGCGCTGGCTCGTGCCGCACTTCGAGAAGATGCTCTACGACAACGCGCTGCTCGTCCCCGCGTACCTCCACGGCTGGCTCCTAACCGGCAACGCGGGCTACCGGGAGGTGGCGGAGCGGACGCTCGACTACCTGCTCCGCGACCTGCGGCTCCCGGACGGCGGCTTTGCCTCGTCGCAGGACGCCGACACGAACGGCGTCGAGGGGCTCACCTACACCTGGGCACCCGGAGAGGGCGCGCCCGAAGAACTGTTCGAGCCGTTCGAGGACGGGCGCTTCGTCCTGCGCGGCGAGCTGGACGACGAGCTGCGGGCGCGGCTGCTCGAGATGCGCTCGAAGCGCCCCCAGCCGGGGCTCGACGACAAGGCCATCGCCTCCTGGAACGGCCTGGCGCTCGCGGCGCTCGCCGAGGCGGGGCGGAGGCTGGAGCGGCCCGAGCAGGTCGAGGAGGCGAGGAGGCTCGCGGAGTTCCTCCTCGGTCCGCTCTCGGACGGCCAGGGCCGTCTGCATCGAAGCCGCCGCGCCGGACGCTCGAGCGGCACCGGCTACCTGGACGATTACGCGAATGTCGCGCACGGCCTCTACGAGCTGCACGTCGCGACCGGCGAGTCCCGCTGGCTCGAGGAGTCGCGGCGCCTCGCGCTGCTCGCGATCGAGCTGTTCGGCGACGAGCTCCACGGCGGCTTCTTCCTGGCGTCCACGGACGGCGAGCAGCTGGTCGCGCGCAAGAAGGACCTCTTCGACCACCCGATCCCCTCCGGCAACTCGATGCTCGCGTACGTCCTGCTCCGCCTGGCCAGGCTCTACGGCGACGGCGAGCTCGAGCGGCAGGCAGTGGGCGTCCTGCGCCTGCTCGGCGAGGGCCTCGAGCGCGGGCCGACGGAGTTCGCCTGGGCCCTGAACGCGCTCGACCTCTACCTCGCGACGCCGAAGGAGATCGCGATCGTCGGCCCGCCAGGGAGCGACGTCGCCCGCGCGGCTCTCGGGCCGTTCGAGCCCAACGCCGTGGTCGCGTTCGGCCCGGACGAGAGCGTCCCGCTGCTCGCGGGGAAGGGTCTCGTGGACGGGAAGCCCGCCGTCTACGTGTGCGAGCGCTTCGCGTGTCAGCGGCCCGTGACCGACCCCGCCGAGCTCAGCGGCGTCTCGGGCTCCAAGTAACAGTCTGTTACTAAGTCGGGGGCCCGGAGTTCCGAGGCAGCGGGGTCAGGAGCGCAGAGGCCGTCAGCAGGACAACCACCGGGAACACGAAGGGGCCGATCGAGAAGCCGCTCACGAACGCGAAGGCTGCGAGCGCGAGGACGCAGCCCGTCGCGAGCTTCGCGGCCCGGTTGCTTCCCTTCGAGCAGAGAACGTGCAGCGCCCAGAAGGCAAGCAGGGCAATCAGGGCGACCCCGGCGAGCAACTCGATGACCCACCAGCCGTTCTCGTGGAACATCGTCGTCCTCCAGACGGTGCAGCCCGAGCTCCCGCATTGCTCGCCCTCGTAGGCGGGCCAGGTGAACGCCGCCACGACGAGCAGTACCGCCCAGAGGACGGCGGCCGCTCCAAGGACGAAGGCGAGCTGTCCCCGTCGAAGACCGCTCATGCGTCGAATCGTACGCTTATGGTCCGCGGCCGTGGCCCTGCTCCTCGTCGAGCACGTGACGCTCCGGTTCGGCGGGATCGTCGCGGTCGACGACGTCTCGCTCGACGTCGGCGAGGGGGAGATCGTGGGGCTGATCGGGCCCAACGGCGCGGGCAAGACGACCGCGTTCAACCTGATCACGCGCCTCTACCGCCCGGACTCCGGCGAGATCGAGTTCGACGGCAAGAGCCTCCTGAAGACGCCGACGCACGCGATCGTCAAGCGGGGCATCGCGCGCACGTTCCAGAACGTCGAGCTGTTCGGCTCGATGACCGTGCTCGAGCACGTGCTCATGGGCCGCCATGCCCGCCGCGGGCGCGGCGCGCGCGAGATTCTCGGCTACGCGGGCCTCGCGCCGGTCGCCAACCGGCGGGCGGCCGAGCTCTCGTACGGGATCCAGAAACGGGTCGAGCTCGCCCGTGCCCTCGCGTCCGGACCGCGCCTGCTGCTCCTCGACGAGCCGGCAGGCGGGCTCAACCACGAAGAGGTCCAGGAGCTGGCTGCGCTGCTCCGCCTCCTGCGCGCGGACTTCGAGCTGACGATCCTGCTCGTCGAGCACCACATGGGTCTCGTCATGGGCGTGGCCGACCGCGTCCACGTGCTCGACTTCGGCCGCAGGATCGCGAGTGGGACCCCGGCCCAGGTGCAAAGCGACCCGGCCGTGATCGAGGCCTACTTGGGAACCGCCGATGGCTGAGCTCCTCACGCTGACGGACGTCGAGGCGCGCTACGGGCAGGTCAAGGCGCTCCACGGCGTCTCGCTCACCGTGGGCGAGGGCGAGATCGTCGCGGTCCTCGGCGCGAACGGCGCGGGCAAGACGACGACCCTTCGCGCGATCTCGGGGCTGGTCAAGCGCAGCGGTGAGATCGTCTTCGCCGGCAAGCGGATCTCGCGGCGCTCGCCGGAGGCGGTCGCCCGGCTCGGGGTCGCGCACGTGCCCGAGGGGCGCGGGACGCTCTCGGAGCTCTCCGTGCGCGAGAACCTGCGCCTGGGCGCCTACACCCGCCGCGGGCGCAAGGCGATCGGCGAGGACGAGCGGCGCGTGCTCGCCCACTTCCCGCAGCTCGCGGACCGCCGCGACCAGGAAGCCGGCACGCTCAGTGGGGGCGAGCAGCAGATGCTCGCGCTCGCCCGGGCGCTGATGCTCCGGCCCAGGCTCGTGCTGCTCGACGAGCCGTCGCTCGGCCTGGCGCCGATCGTCGTGGACGAGGTCTTCCGGATCGTCCGCGAGCTGAACGAGCGCGAGGGCCTGACCGTCCTCGTCGTCGAGCAGAACGCGAACATCGCGCTCTCCGCGTCGTCTCGCGCCTACGTGCTCGAGGTCGGGAAGGTCGCGTTCGAGGGCCCGAGCGGCGATCTCCGGAAGCACGAGTCCGTCAGACGCTCGTATCTGGGGTACTGATGCTGCTCGCCTTCGACTGGACCCAGCTGGCGCAGCAGACCGTGATCGGGCTCTCCGTCGGCGGCACCTGGGCGCTGCTCGCGCTGGCGCTCGTCCTGATCTACCGCTCGACGGGCGTGATCAACTTCGCGCAGGGCGAGATGGCGATGTTCTCGACGTTCATCGCGTGGTCGCTCGTCAACCACGGCCTCTCGTTCTGGGAGGCGTTCTTCCTCACGATCGCGATCTCGTTCGTCGGCGGCATCGCGGTCGAGCGGGTCGTGATCCGGCCGGTCGAGCGCGCGCCGGAGCTGACGGTCGCGATCGTCACGATCGGGCTCTTCTTCCTCGTCGACGGCGCGGCGAAGTGGATCTGGAGCTCCGAGACGCGCACGCTGCCGAATGCGTTCTCGACGAGGCCGATCGACGTCGCCGGAGTCGCGTTCTCGATCGAGGACCTCGGCAACATCGCGGTCTCGGTCGGAGTCGTCGTGCTGCTGTGGCTGCTGTTCCGGTTCACGAAGGTCGGGCTCGCCCTGCGCGCCTCTGCGGTGAACCCGGACGAGAGCCGCCTGCTGGGGATCCGCGTGAGCTGGATGCTGGCGCTCGGGTGGGGGCTGGCGGCGGCGATGGGGGCGGTCTCCGGGATGCTGACGGCGCCCGCGCTCGGGAGCTTCGACCAGAACCTGATGCAGGTGGTGCTCCTCTACGCGATCGCGGGCGCGGTGCTCGGTGGGCTCGGCAGCCCGATCGGCGCGGTCGTGGGCTCGCTGCTGCTCGGCGTCTTCATCACGCTCGTCGGGACCTACGTCGACTGGATCGGCACCGACCTCCGGACCCCGTTCGCGCTGGCGGTGATCCTGGCCGTCCTGCTCGTGCGGCCGGCCGGGCTCTTCGGGCGGACCGCGGTGAGGAGGGTCTGATGCGACGCGCGCTCGGGATCGCCCTCTGGGTGCTGGCCGTCGCGGCGGGAATCGCCTTCTTCCTCGTCCTGCCGCGGTTCGTCAGCGACTTCCACTCGCGGGAGCTCGCGCAGGCCGGCGTCTTCTTCATCGCGATCGTCGGCCTCAACCTGCTGACGGGCTACACGGGGCAGATCTCGCTCGGCCACGGCGCCCTGATGGCGATCGGCGGCTACACGACGGCGATCCTCGTCACCCACGAGCACTGGCGCGACGTCTGGACGATCCCGGTCGCGGGCCTGACCGCGGGGGCCGTCGGCTTCCTGGTCGGGATCCCGGCGCTGCGGCTCTCCGGCCTCTACCTGGCCGTCGCAACGTTCGGGCTCGCCGTGGCGATGCCGTCGATCCTGAAGAAGTTCTCCGGCCTGACCGGCGGCAGCGAGGGGCTCGTCTTCGTCGAGAAGGCGCCGAAGCAGATCACCGGGCTCGGGGGCTCCGTGACCATCTTCGGCCACTCGATGACGCAGAACCACTTCCTCTACTACCTGACGTGGACGATCGGCCTGATCGGGCTGACGATCGCGTGGCTGATCGTGCGCGGGCGCATCGGCCGGGTCTTCCGCGCCGTGCGCGACAGCGAGATCGCGGCCGTCTCGTCCGGCGTCAACCTGGCGAAGATCAAGACGCTCTCGTTCGCGCTCAGCGGCGTCTACGCGGGAATCGCCGGATCGCTGCTCGCGATCCAGACCCAGATCGTCAACCCGCTCAGCTTCACGTTCCTGCTCTCGATCCTCATCCTCGTCGGCGCGGTCGTCGGCGGGCTCGGCTCGCTGGTCGGCCTCGTGGTCGGTGCGTTCTTCGTCCAGTACCTCCCGGACGTCTCGACGCACATCTCCGAGCGCCCCGGAGTGCCCGATTTCGTCTACGGGGCGGCGATCATCATCGTGATGATCCTGCTCCCGAGCGGGGTCGGCGGCTTCCTGCGCAGGTTGGCAAGGCCGCTAACAACCTGGTTATACACTCGTCCCTAGTCCGGGCATGAAAGGAATCTCCTACGTCCTCGCCGCACTCGCGTGCGCGCTTACGCTCGCAACCGCGGCTTCCGGGGCAGGCACCGCGACCCCTGGCGTCACTCCGACCGAGGTCCTGATCGGCGGGACGATCCCGCTGACCGGCGTCGCGTCCGCCTATAGCACCGTGGGGCTCGGCGCAGCCGCCTACTTCCGCTACGTCAACGTCCACGGCGGCGTCAACCACCGCAAGATCAAGTACCTGATCAAGGACGACGCCTACGACCCGAGCCAGACGGCGACCGACACGCGTGAGCTGGTCGAGCAGGACCACGTGTTCGCGATCTTCAACAGCCTCGGCACCGAGCAGAACCTTGCCACCCGCCCGTACCTGAACGCGCTCAAGGTGCCCCAGCTGTTCGCCGCCAGCGGCGCGACGACGTGGGGCAGGGACTACAAGCAGTGGCCCTGGACGATCGGGTACCAGCCGAACTACCGCGCCGAGGGCACGATCTACGGCCGCTACATCGCCAAGAAGACGCCCAAGGCGCGCGTCGGCGTCCTCTACCAGAACGACGACTACGGGAAGGACCTCCTGGCCGGCCTCGTGCGGGGTCTCGGCAAGAAGGGGGGCCTCCTCGTGTCCAAGCAGAGCTACGACGTGACGGACCCGGACGTCCAGTCGCAGATCGCGAAGCTCAAGGCGGCGAAGGTGAACACGCTGATGGTCTTCGCGACGCCGCAGTTCGCGATCCAGTCGTTCGTCTACGCGCACAAGCTCGGGTGGAAGCCGAAGTCCTACGTCAACGCAGTCTCCAGCGCCTCGAACATCATGGGCATCGCGACCCAGGGGGCGGGCAAGAAGCAGACCGAGGGCTCGATCTCGATCGTCTTCCTCAAGGACCCGAACGACCCGCGCTGGGCCAAGGACAAGGGGATCAAGCTCTACCGCTCGATCATGAAGCGGTACAAGGGCGTGCACCCGGGCAACGTCTACAACGTCTACGGGATGTCGGTCGCCCACACGTTCGTGGAGGCGCTCAAGAAGGCCGGCAAGAACCCGACGCGGGCGAGCCTGATGAAGGCGGTCACGCACCTGAACGTCAAGAACGACCCCTTCCTGCTCCCGGGCGTGATCGTGCACACGACGCCGACCGACCGCTTCCCGCTCGACCAGGCCCGCCTCGAGCGCTACCACAACGGCCGCTGGTACTCGTTCGGCGGCTTGTTCCGCGTCCGGTAACGAGTAGTCTCGCGCCGTGGAGGCGCGGGACCTTGTCGAGGCGCCCTGGGAGGACCTGGCCGCAGAAGCGCTCCGGCTCCGGGAGGCCGGGCACGGGCGGCTCGTCACCTACTCGCCGAAGGTGTTCGTCCCGCTGACGAAGCTCTGCCGGGACGTCTGCCACTACTGCACGTTCGCGCACCCTCCGCGCCGAGGCGAGCGCGCCTACCTGACCGAGGACGAGGTGCTCGAGATCGCGCGCGCCGGCGCGGCAGCCGGCTGCCACGAGGCGCTGTTCACGCTCGGCGACAAGCCCGAGCTCCGCTACCGCGCCGCGCGCGCGGAGCTGGCGGCGCTCGGCTGCGAGACGACGCTCGAGTACCTGGCCCGCTGTGCGCGGCTCGTGCTCGAGGAGACGGGCCTGCTCCCGCACGTGAACCCGGGCGTGATGACCGAGGCGGACGTGCTGGCCTTGCGCGAGGTCAGCGTCTCGCAGGGCCTGATGCTGGAGACGCTCTCGGACCGGCTCTCGCAGCGCGGCGGCCCGCACTTCGGCTCGCCGGACAAGCTCCCCGTGCGGCGGCTGGAGACGATCGAGGCCGCCGGTCGCGCGCGGGTCCCGTTCACGACCGGGATCCTGATCGGGATCGGCGCGACGCGGCAGGAGCAGGTCGAGTCGCTGCTGGCGATCCGGGAGCTGGGCGAGCGGTTCGGGCACGTCCAGGAGGTGATCGTCCAGAACTTCCGCGCCAAGCCCGGGACCCGCATGGCGGACGCGCCGGAGCCGCTGCTCGAGGAGCTGCTCTGGACCTGCGCCGCGGCGCGCGTGCTCCTCGGCCCGGAGTGGAGCATCCAGGCGCCGCCGAACCTCAGCTACGACGAGTTCCCGCGGCTGCTCGAGGCCGGGATCGACGACTGGGGCGGCGTCTCGCCTGTCACGGTCGACCACGTGAACCCGGAGGCGCCGTGGCCCGAGCTCGAGCGGCTCCGGCACGCCACCGAGGCGCAGGGCCTCGAGCTGGCGCCGCGCCTGGCGATCTACCCGCGCTACGTGGCGGAGCTCGACCGCTGGGTGGACGGAAGCGTCGCCCCGCACGTCCTCCGCCGCAGCGACGCGGACGGGCTCGCGCGCGAGGGCCGCTGGGCGCCGGGGGCGATCGAGCCGCCCCCGCGGCTGGAGCTCCGCGGCCATGCTCGGGGCGCGGTCGCGGCCGCGCTCGCCGCTGACGAGCTCGACGAGGACGCGATCGAGACGCTTTTCTCCGCGCGCGGCCGGGACCTCGCGGCGGTATTGCGCGCGGCCGACGGTCTCCGCCGCGAGGTCAACGGCGACACCGTCAGCTACGTGGTCACCCGCAACGTCAACTACACGAACGTCTGCTACTTCCGCTGCGGCTTCTGCGCGTTCTCGAAGGGCCGCCTGGCCGCCGACCTGCGCGGCGTGCCGTACCTCGTCCCGCTCGACGAGATCGTGCGCCGCGCTGAAGAGGCGTGGACGCGGGGAGCAACCGAGATCTGCCTTCAGGGCGGGATCCACCCGGCGTTCACGGGGGACTACTACCTCGATGTCTGCCGGGCGCTGAAGGACGCGGTGCCGGAGATCCACGTGCACGCGTTCTCGGCGCTCGAGGTCTGGCAGGGCGCGGCGACGCTCGACCTCCCGCTCGACGAGTACCTGGCGCGCCTGCGCGAGGCGGGGCTCGCCTCCTTGCCCGGCACCGCGGCCGAGATTCTCGACGACGAGGTGCGCGCGGTCATCTGCCCGGACAAGGTCTCGACTGAGCAGTGGCTCGAGGTGCACGACGCGGCGCACCGGGCCGGGCTGCGCTCGACGACGACGATCATGTTCGGGCACGCCGACACGCCGCGCTCCTGGGCGCGGCACCTCGTGCGGCTGCGCGAGCAGCAGCGGAGGACAGGCGGGTTCACCGAGTTCGTCCCGCTCCCGTTCGTGCACATGGAGGCGCCGATCTACCTCAAGGGCCGCGCGCGGCCCGGGCCCACCTTCCGCGAGGCGGTCCTCGTCCACGCGGTCGCGCGGCTCGCGCTGCACCCGTGGATCACGAACATCCAGGCGTCATGGGTCAAGCTCGGCCTCGACGGCGCACAGGTCGCGCTCCGCGCCGGGGCGAACGACCTCGGCGGGACGCTCATGAACGAGTCGATTTCGCGCGCCGCGGGGGCCGCGCACGGGCAGGAGGCCTCGCCGGAGCGCCTCGAGGGGGCGATCCGGGAGCTCGGCCGCGAGCCGCGGCAGCGGACGACGTTCTACGACGACGCGCCCGACGAGCGGCGCCTGGCGTCGTTCGGAGCCGCGCCGCTCGCAGAGCCGCTCAACCCGCCCGTGAGCGAGGCCGGCCTGGAGGCGCCGTCGCGCCTCGTCCGCCCCGCGCAGCTCGCTCTCGCGCGCAGGTAGCCGCCGCCGGGCGTAGGATCAGCCCCGAGTTGGGGTCTCGAGCGATCGTGGTGCTCGTAGCCGTTGGGCTTCTTGCGGGATGCGGCGGGTCGGCCTCGCGACGGACGGCACCTGCCGGGCCCGTGGCGGTCGGCGTCCACAAGATCAGGCACGTGATCGTCGTCATGCAGGAGAACCGCTCGTTCGACGAGTACTTCGGCACCTACCCCGGCGCGGACGGGATCCCGAGGCGAAACGGCAGGGTCACCGTCTGCGTGCCGGACACGTACCGGCACACATGCGTCAAGCCCTACCACGAGACCTCGCCCCGCAACATCGGCGGCCCACACGAGCACCTCGACGCCGTCCGCGACGTCAACGGGGGCAAGATGAACGGCTTCGTCACGCAGGCGCGACGCGGCCTCAAAAACGGTTGCCGCGCGCATCCGAAGGCGCCCCAGTGCTCGATGAAGCGCGGACCGGACGTGATGGGCTATTTCGACGCGCGCGAGCTTCCGAACTACTGGGCCTACGCGCGGCGCTTCGTCCTGCAGGACCACATGTTCGAGCCGAACACGTCCGCGTCGCTGCCACAGAAGCTGTTCATGGTCTCCGAGTGGTCGGCGCGCTGTAAGCGCCGCAACGACCCGATGAGCTGCGTGAATGCGGTCGAGAACCCGCTCGCGCCCCCGCACACGCCCCAGAACCCGACCTCGCGGGTGCCCAGCTACGCATGGACAGACCTCACCTACCTGATGCACCGGTACCACGTCTCCTGGCGCTACTACGTCTTCACCGGCACTCAGCCGGACTGTGACGAGGACCAGATGATCTGCGGCTCGGTGCCACAGCGGGCGAAGACGCCCGGGAGCTGGAACCCCCTTCCGTGGTTCACGACCGTCCGTCAGGACCGCCAGCTGCGCAACATCGTCTCGATGAAGTACTTCTTCCGCGACGCGCGGAAGGGAACGCTGCCCGCTGTCGCCTGGCTCATCCCCACCGACAGGGTCAGCGATCACCCGCCATCGTCGGTCAGGACCGGGCAGGCCTACGTCACGAGTGTGATCAACGCCATCATGCGCAGCCCCGACTGGAGCTCGACCGCGATCTTCCTCGCGTGGGACGACTGGGGCGGCTTCTACGACCACGTCGCACCTCCGGCGGTGGACCAGAACGGCTACGGCCTGCGGGTCCCGGCGCTCGTCATCTCGCCCTACGCGAAGCAGGGGTACATCGACCACCAGACCCTGAGCTTCGACGCGTACGCGAAGTTCATCGAGGACGACTTCCTCGGCGGCCAGCGGCTCGACCCGAAGAACGACGGGCGTCCCGACCCCCGGCCGACCGTGAGGGAGGACATCCCGATCCTCGGCGACCTGACCCGCGACTTCGACTTCGCCCAGAAGCCGCGGAAGCCGTTCCTGCTGCCGTTGCACCCGCCGTTCAGATAGCCGGCTCCTCCAGCGCGAGCAGGTCGTCGACGGTCTCGCGGCGGCGGATCAGGCGCGCCCCCCCTCCGTCGGAGACGAGGACGGCGGCGGGTCGCGGGACGGCGTTGTAGTTCGAGCCCATCGAGAGCGTGTACGCACCGGTTCCCGGGACGGCGAGCAGGTCGCCGCGGCGGGGCTCGGGCAGGCGGACGGAATCGATCAGTACGTCGCCGGACTCGCAGTGCTTCCCGCACACCGTGTACGCGCCCGACGGCTGCTCGTCCGCGCGGTTCGCGAGCAGCGCCTCGTAGCGGGCGCCGTAGAGCTGCGGCCGCGGGTTGTCCGACATGCCGCCGTCGATCGCGACGTAGGTCGTCGACTCCGTCGCCCGCTTGACCACCCCGACGCGGTAGAGCGTCACCGCCGCGTGGCCGACGAGCGAGCGCCCGGGCTCGAAAATCACCTCTGGGCGAGGGAGGCCGTGCAGCTCCCACGCGTGCTCGAGCCGCTCGATGAGCGCGCCGACGAACTCCGCGATCGCCGGCGGGCGCTCGCCCCCGACGTACTGGATCCCGAGCCCGCCTCCGAGGTCGACCACCTGCGGCTCCCAGCCGAGCTCGGCGCGGCACCCGGCTGCGAACGCGCCGAGCCAGTCGACGCTCGACCTCGCCGCCTCAGTGTCGAGTAGCTGCGAGCCGATGTGCAGGTGGAGCCCCGCAACCTCGAGCCCGGCCTCCCTGCCCTCCGCGATCGCCGCGGCGGCCTGCTGGGGCGGGAGGCCGAACTTCGAGCCGTGGTGGGCGGTCCGGATCGCCGCGTGCGTGTCGGCGTCGATGCCCGGCGTGACGCGCACGAGCACCCGGCGGACGCCTGCCGAGGCGGCACGCGCGACCTCGTCGAGCGCGTCGAGCACCACGAAGCGCACTTCGGCCTCCGCCGCGGCTCGCAGCTCTTCGTCGCCCTTGTTGTTGCCGTGCACGACGATCCGCTCGCCCGGGATCCCGGCCCGGAGCGTGAACTCGAGCTCGCCGAGCGTGGAGACGTCCGCACCCAGGCCCTCCGCCTCGAACAGCCGCAGCAGCGCGAGGCTGGGAAACGCCTTGACGCTGTAGAGCACGAGCGCGCCGCGCGCCGCCTCCACGTAGGCGCGCGCTGCGGACAGGAGGGTGGCCGCGCAGTAGACGACGAGCGGCGTGCCGTGCTCCTCCGCCAGCGCGCCGGCAGAGATCCCGCCGACCGTCAGCTCCCCGTGCTCGACGGCGGCCGTGTCGGGAAACGTCGCGTCTAGTCCTTCCACCAGTCCTGCGTCATCGGACCGTCGCCCGGGCCGGTGTTCGGCGCGCCGATCGCGATCAGCTCGGCGCCCTCGGGCCCGCCCTCGAGGTTCCGCATCGTCTCGTTGTGGATCCGGACCGCGTCGAACGGCTTCAGCTCCACGACGTCGTCGTCGAGCTTGAGGCGCGCGCTTCCGCTGATCAGCACGTAGACCTCTTCCTGGACGTTGTGCGTGTGCCCGAACGGCATGCGGAAGTTCGGCGTGATCCGCATGTACGTGACGCCCGAGTTCTCGAGCTCGAGCGGCACCCGGGCCATCCGGAACTCGAGCTCGGGCATCCCGAACTTCGGGGCCTGGTCCTCGACGTCCTCCTTCAGGTTGAGCTTGGTGTAGCCGGCCATTCCGCACCTCCTGTTTCCGTTGGTGGGATGCTAAAGTCCGCTGCAATGGAGCACCTTCTCGAGTAGTGCAGGAAGCCACCGCGGCGTTCGCGGAAGCTTCCACCCGGCCTCTCCAGCGCGAGAGGCCTTTTTGTACCCGGAGGCGAGATGGAGACGTACGACCCGAAGACGATCGAGGTGAAGTGGCAGGAGGTCTGGGAGGCGGAGCGCGCCTTCTACGTTGCCAACCCCGAGCCCGGCGAGGAGCCCGGCGGGAAGTTCTACATGCTCGAGATGCTCCCGTACCCCTCCGGGACCCTGCACATGGGGCACGTCCTGAACTACACGCTGGGCGACGTCCTCACGCACTTCCACCGGCGGAGCGGGTCGACCGTCCTGCGCCCGATGGGCTACGACTCCTTCGGCCTGCCGGCCGAGAACGCGGCCATCCGCGA
>Ga0335083_10005977_pt1 | contig 15331 bp, 14 predicted proteins | sample Lox_Sample_42_FD_206716 | JGI IMG/M metagenome (GOLD analysis project Ga0335083, IMG submission 206716) | Soil microbial communities from Loxahatchee National Wildlife Refuge, Florida, United States - Lox_Sample_4.2 | ecosystem: Environmental > Terrestrial > Soil > Wetlands | place: USA... | reverse complement strand
ATGGCGGCGGTGAGCTACGGCATTCGCGTGATGGGCTATCTCGTGGGGACGCGGATTCCCGATCATCCGCGGCTCCGCGCGGCGCTCGCTCAGCTTCCCGCGGCGATCCTCATCGCTCTCGTGGTGCCCATGCTCGCCCATGCGGGGCCGCCGGAATGGCTCGCAGCGGGTATCGTCGCAGTGGCGGCGTGGTTCGTGGAGCTGCTGGTGGTGCCGCTTGCAATCGGCGTGGTTGCGGTGGTGCTGCTCAGAGGATTGTTCTGACGATGTCAGGCCGAGAGATACCGACGGCGCAGGTGCTCCTCGTAAATCCGCGCGTCGAGCGGCGACCCCGTCGCCTCCGTGAGCAGCTCGCGCGTGGTGAGCAGCGAGCCCTTGCCGTGGACATGCGCGCGGAGCCAGGCGAAGAGCGGCGCAAACTCTCCTTTGGCGATCCCCGGTAGGATGGCTGCGTTCGCGCGGATTGCCGCCGCGAAAAGCTGCGCCGCGGTCATCGCGCCCAAGGTGTAGGTCGGGAAATAGCCCCAGGCGCCGTCGTACCAGTGGATATCCTGGAGACAGCCCTCACGATCCGTCGGCGGAGCGATCCCGATGAGCTCGCGCATGCCCGCATTCCATGCCGCCGGCAGGTCATCGAGCTTGAGTTCGCCCGCCACCATCGCCTTCTCCAGCCGGTAGCGCAGGATGACATGTGCGGGATAGGTCACCTCGTCCGCATCGACGCGGATGAAGCTGCGCTCGACGCGGGTATAGAGGCGGTAGAGATTGTCGGCCTCCCAGGCCGGCCCCTTGCCGTGGAACGCCTCGCGCAGCAGCGGCGCGGCGAATTCCAGGAACTCGCGGCTGCGGCAGGCCTGCATCTCCACCAGCAGCGACTGGCTCTCGTGCACGCTCATGCCGCGGGCGTCGCCCACGGGCTGGCGCCGCCAAGCCGCAGGCAGTCCGCGCTCGTACATGGCGTGGCCGGTCTCGTGCAGCACACCCATGAGCGCGCCCGTGAAATCGTCCTCGTCGTACCGCGTGGTGATGCGCACGTCATCGGGCGTGCCGCCGCAGAAGGGATGGAGGCTCACATCGAGCCGTCCATGCTCGAAGTCGAAGCCGAGCCGCTTCATCAGCTCGGCGCCGACCGCGCGCTGCGTCGCGACCGGAAAGGGGCCTTGAAGGGGGAGCGGCGCGCGCTGGTGCGCGATCGCACCCTCGATGAGGCCCGGTAGCATCCCCGCGAGATCGTCGAAGAGCCGGTCGATCTCCACTGTGCTGCCGCCGGGCTCGAACTCGTCGAGAAGGGACTCATAGGGGGTCTTGCCCAGGCGCGCCGCTTTGGCGGCACCCACCTCGCGCACGAGATCGAGCACCTTTTGCAGATAGGGCTGCACGGCCTGCCAGTCGTTTTGGGGCCGCGCCTTTCGCCAGACCATTTCGCAGGCAGAGCAGGCCTTGGTGAGGGCGGTGATGAGATCGGGCGGCACTGCCGTCGCGTGCAGCCAGTCGCGGCGCATCTCTCGGAGATTCGCGCGCTGCCAGCGGTCGAGGTCGTTCTGCGCGTCGGCCGCAGCGAGGAGGTCGCCGGTGTCGTCCTGGTTCAGGATCTCGTGCGATATGACCTTGAGCGTCGCCATCTGCTCCGCGCGCGCGGGCGCGGAACCGGCGGGCATCAGCGTCGCTGCGTCCCATTGCAGCATCGCCGCCGCCTCGCCGAGCGTTCCGATGCGGGTGAAGCGGGATTCGAGAGTTCGATAGGGCGTCATGGCTTTCCTGGAATGGAGCGCTCGCGGCGCAGCAGCAAGAAATAGATCACCGTGAGCGCCGCGGCGAGACAATACCAGGTGATCGCGTATTGCAGATGCTCGTTGCGGAGCTCCGTGTTCGCCTGCCCGCCGAGGGGAAAGCCTCCGGGATTGGGTGCGGGGCCGGCCTCGATGTAGAACGACAGCGCCTCCGGGACGCCGGCCGCCTTCGCCATCGCTGCGAGGTCGAGGTAATACCATTCGCCCCGCGCGGGATCGTTCTCCGGCACGAACCAGCCAGGCCGCCCCTCCGGCGCGAGGCGCAGAATACCCTCGAGCGTGACCTCACCCGGGGCGTTGCCGGCGACGCTCCGCGTGGCGTCGCGGAGCGCCGGTGGAATCCAGCCGCGCTCGACCAGCACCACGTCGCCAGAGGCGAGCCGTATCGGCGTCAGCGCGAGAAACCCCGCCCCGCCGCGCGCGCGCTCGATCGCGTGCACGAAGATCGTGCGGTCGTAGAGGAACGCGCCTGTTGCGCGCACCCGGTGGAATTCGAGACCACGCGCGGCGTCCGCGCTCGTGGGCGGATCGATCGGCGCTGCTGCGAGTGCGGCGTTGCGCGCAGTTATCAGATCCGCTTTCCACTGCCGGCGCTGAAGCTGCCAGGTTCCGAGCCCGACCAGGACGAGAAACGCGCCGAGGGAGGCAAGTGTGAGGATGAGAACTCTACGACGCACTCTGACTCCGATATCAATGCAGGGTCGCGCGCATGATGAATACCACTCCGGTAACGAGGAACAAGGCGGCCGCGCCCAGTCGGATCGCTTTCATTGGCAGGCGGGCAGCGAAGGCGTGTCCGCAGAAAACCACCGGCAGATTGGCCGCGAGCATTCCGACCGTCGACCCCGCCACCACCGCCGTGAGGTCCCGATAGCCTGCGGAGAGTGCCACGGTCGCGATCTGGGTCTTGTCGCCAATTTCCGCGATGAAGAAAGCGCAGAGCGTCGCCAGGAACGCGCCTCGCCGGGATGCCAGCGTCTCTTGATCGAGCTTGTCCGCCTTCAGCGTCCAAAGCGCCATCGCGAACAACCCGACGCCCACGGTCAGGGCGAGCACCTGCGGCGTGAGCAGATAGCCGAACCACAAGCCAATCAATCCGGCCGCTGAATGATTGGCGAGCGTCGCAATCAGAATTCCCGCAAGAATCGGCCATGGCTTCCGATAGTAGGCCGCGAGGACCAAGGAGAGCAGTTGTGTGCGGTCGCCGATCTCCGCGGTCGCGACGGTCACGAGCGAGACGAGAAAGGCCTCCATGGACGTGCTCCGGCCGGCCGGCGAATGGACCACGGCCGCCCCTTCCCGCCTGGCTGCGGAAGAAGCGTGCCGTTGGTCTCGCCATGCCGATCGGCCCCATGCGCCACGGCGGAGATCGCCGAGTGTGTTGACGCATGGCCCGGCAAGAATGCCAGGCGGCTACTCCCCAAGGGGTGCGCTCTCATACGCCGGCGGTGGGTCGCTGGCAACAGCGACCGCAGCATCGATGGTCCGCGCGCCGCGCACAAATCATCCCGCGGCCCGGAGATTGTCCGCGTCGAACGAGCCTATATACTCCCGCGGGAAACCTGAGTTCCCGGAATGAAAACCGTCCACATCGATCGCACCAAACGGCTCAAGCAGGAGCCGCACACCGGCCACAATCGCTGGCACCCTGACATTCCTCCGATCCTCGAGGTCTCGCCTGGCGAGGAGCTGGTGCTGGAGACGCGCGATGCGCGTGACGGGCAGATTAATCCCGCGACGACCCTCGCCGATCTCGCGAAGCAGGATCGGAAGTCCGGCCACCCCTTGACGGGTCCCATCTACGTGAAGGGAGCAGAGCCCGGAGATCTCCTCGAGATCGAATACCTCGACATCGTCCCGCAACCCCACGGCTGGACGCGATTTCTCCCCGGCATCGGATTCCTCAGGGATCTATATCCGCGCTCCTTTCTCGTGCATTGGCAAATGCGCGAGGGATGGGCGACCTCGCGCGAGATTCCGGGCGTGCGAATCCCCGGCAATTCCTTCATGGGGACCGCGGGATTGGCGCCCTCGCATGCGCAGCTCGCGGAATGGACGCGCAGGGAAGCCGAGCTCAGCAATCGCGGCGGAATCGTCAATCTGCCCGACGCCGAGGATGCGGTTCCCGCGCTCGAGCCCATCGCCTCCACCGGACTGCGCACGACCCCGCCGCGCGAGAATGGCGGAAACATCGATGCCAAGCAGCTTACCGTAGGCTCGCGGCTTCTCATCCCCGTCAGCGTGCCTGGCGCGCTCTATTCCGTTGGCGACGGGCATTTCGCCCAAGGCGACGGCGAGGCCTGCATCAGCGCGATCGAGATGGGCGCGACCGTGGCCGTCCGCTTCAAAATTTATCCCGGCGAGGCCTCGCAGCGCGGCATCCGCTGGCCGCGCTTTGCCCATCCCGGCTATTTCGCAGCGCCGGAATGGGCGGCGCCCCGCAATTTCATCGCGACCATGGGAATGCCGGTGCGCGAGGACGGGACGCAGGAGGGCGAGAATCTCACGCTTGCCGCGCGCAACGCGCTCATCGAGATGATCCGCCTACTGCAGGAACGCGGCTTCACCGCCGACCAGGCCTATATCATCTGCAGCGTTGCGGTCGATCTCAGGATCAGCAACGTCGTCGACCTCCCGAACGTGACCGTATCGGCCTTCCTGCCCGAGGCGATCTTCGGATAATCGCCCTGGGCGCGCTGGCTCGGCACGTCAGGGCGCGGGCTTTGCGTCCATTGCGTGCGTGAGCTCGTCCGTGCGGGGAATGAAAGTCAGGCTGCTGCGCGTCGCCCAGACATTGACCTGATAATAGAGCGGAATGAGACCGAGCTCGTCGCCGATCGCGATCTCGGTCGCGCGGCGCAGCAATGCCTCGCGCTTCTGATCGTCGATCGTCCGCAATGCCTCCGCGAGAAGTTGATCGTATTGTGCATTCGAGAACCGGCCGCGATTGCCCGCCCCCATGCCCTTCTCCTTGTCGTAGGTTGCAAGGAGATAGGTCATGTCGTCGGAGGCCTCGTTGGTTGCAGGTGCGCTTCCGATGAACATGAAGCTGAATTCGAGCTTCGCCGCACGGCCGAAGAAGATGGCCTTCGGAATCGTATCGACGCTCGTCTTGATTCCCGCGCGCGAGAGCATCTGCGCCACCGCCTGGGCAATCTTCGCATCGTTGAGATAGCGGTCGTTCGGGCCATGGATCGTGAGGCCGAATCCGTTGGGATAGCCCGCCTCGGCAAGGAGTTGCTTTGCCCCCTGCAGATCGTAGGGCTCGGGTTTCAGATTGGGGGTATGACCGAAGAAACCCTCCGGCAGGAATTGATCCGCGGGTACTGCAATTCCTTCCATGATCTCCTTGACGAGGGCGTCGCGGTTGATCGCCTTCGAGATCGCGCGCCGCACCCGGACGTCCTTCAGAGGGTTCTTGCCCAGCGGCTTGCCCTCGAGATCGGTGACGAAGGGCGAGTTGTCGCGGTTGACGTCGGGTACCACATACATCACGCGATTGCCGACGACCTGCCAGAGCTTGAATTTGGGATCGACCTTGAGCTTGGCGATATCCGTGCTGGGGACGTAGTTGATGAGATCGACGTCGCCCGCGAGGAGCGCGGCCATGCGCGCGGGCGAGCTCGGGATCGGCTTGAATATCACGCGATCCCAGGCGGGCCGGTCGCCCCAATAGGACTCGTTGCGCGCGAGCACGAGGCGGTCGCCGGGGACCCATTCGACGAGCTTGAAGGGGCCCGTGCCGATGGCGGCCTTTCCCGAATTGAAATCCTGCACCGTGACGCCCTCGCCTACCTTGCGCGTGATGATCGCGATCTGCGCGAGCTCGCGAAGCAAGTTGGGGAAGGGCGAGTCCGTCTTCACCACGACGGTGAAGTCGTCGAGGGTCTCGACTTGGGTGATGCGGATGAAGTGCCGCGAGTAGCTGTCGGGGCTATCCGTCGGCTTGCGCGCGCGCGCAAAGGTGAAGGCGACGTCGGCCGAGGTGAAGGACGAGCCATCGTGGAAGGTCACACCACGCCGCAGCGTAAAGCGCCAGGTCGTGTCGTCGACGGCCGTCCAGGATGTGGCCAGCCCCGGAACGAGACGTCCCTGGGCGTCGAAGGATAGAAGGTAATCGAAGATATGATCGTCGACCTCCATGTTGGGGTTGAGGTTGTAATAATGAGGATCGAGCGTCGTCGCCTCGGCACCGAGTCCGATCCGCAAATCGGCGGCGCGCGCGGCATACGACGCGCAGAACGCCAGCGCGGCAATGACGGCGGCGATCCGGACAAGGCGCGCTGAAAAGCTCCCAACCATCGTTCCCCCTTTTCGTTCCGACCCTATGCGGGCGAGCGCGGCACGCCAAAATGCCGAACCCTCCGATTTCAAACATCCGTTTTATTGAATTGAGGGCGTTCGGTCAAACCGCAGCGTCACAGGGCGGCGATGAACGAGCTCACCCCGTTCCAGGCGATTTGCACGCCGATGCAGAGCAGGATGAAGGCCGAGAGACGCATGAGCACATTCGTCCCGCTGATCCCGAGTACCGCGACGATGCGCTCGGCGAACCGATAGCAGAGATAGATCGTCAAGCCCATGGCGAGCAGTCCCAAGACCGCGCCACCGCCGAGCAGCGCCAATTGCTCGGCCCCGCCCGGAACCTTCGGCCGCTGGCTCCCGAGGGTGATCGCCACCGAGATCGATCCCGGGCCGACGGTGAGCGGCATTGTCAGGGGATAGAAGGCGTCGACGACCGGGGACGATCCGGTGTGACTGCCGGTCCGTTGCTCCAGCATCTCGTCGTTGAGGAGCTTCCAGGCGAAGGCCATCACCACCAGACCGCCCGCGACGCGTACCGCCGGCAGGGTGATGCCGAAGAACTCCAGCACATGCGAGCCCACGAAGAGCGAGCCCAGCAGCAGGAGGAACCCGTTGACCGCAACCTTCCGGGCGAGCACGTGGCGCTCGTCGCGCGTTGAATTCTGCGTCAGGACGAGGAAGAGCGGCGCGGAGGCTACGGGATTCACGATTGCAAAGAGCCCGGCGTAGATCAGCAGGAACGAGTCGATGACCGCGTGCACGATGCCGTCTCCCCCGATCGAAATTGCCGCCAGGCTCTATCGCTCACTTCCCTCTTCGAGCAGGTGATTGCGGTATTGCTCGCCGATGAGCCAGGCCTTGAGCACCCGCAGCAGGAAGACCGTGCCTGCGAGAGTCACCGGGGTCCAGATCGCGAAATGGACCCAGATCGGCGGCTCGGCCTTCGCCTCCAAGAATACCGCGCCGAAGACGACGACGGCGCCGAGGACGAGGATCACCAATGCCGCGGGTCCGTCGCCGACGTCCTCGCCGCGGAGATCGAGGCCGCAGACGCTGCAGCGGGGAGCAACGGAGAGCCAGCCCTCCAGCACTTTTCCTCTGCCGCAACGGGGGCAGCGGCATCGAAGCGCAGCAGCGAGGGGGGATACCCGAGCGTAGCCCTCGCTCATCGAGCCCCGAGGGGGCTTAGCCAGCGGTTGGCGCGCCGGCGCCGCCCCACCAGTAGACGCAGACGAAGAGGAAGAGCCAGACCACGTCGACGAAATGCCAGTACCAGGCCGCCGCCTCGAAGCCGAAGTGATGATCCGGCGTGAAATGCCCCTTGATCGCGCGACCGAGATTCACCGCGAGGAAAGTGGTGCCGATCATCACGTGGAAGCCGTGGAAGCCTGTTGCCATGAAGAAGGTCGAGGGGTAGATGCCGCCTTTGAAGCTGAAGGCGGCGTGGCTGTACTCGTAGGCCTGGAGTGAGGTGAAGCAGAGGCCAAGGAAGACCGTGACGGCGAGGCCCTGAATCAGGCCCTTGCGATCGTTCTCGAGGAGGCAGTGATGCGCCCAGGTCACGGTGGTGCCGGAAAGCAGCAGGATGAGCGTGTTGAGGAATGGCACCTCGAAGGGATCGAAGGGGCGGATGCCTGCGGGCGGCCAGACGCCGCCTACCGGGAAGAGCGAGGCGTTGAAGAAGGCCCAAAAGAACGCCGCGAAGAACATCACCTCGGAGGCGATGAAGAGCGCCATGCCGTAGCGCAGCCCGATCTGGACTACCGGCGTATGGTAGCCGCCCTTCACCGCTTCCCAGATCACGTCGCGCCACCAGATCGCCATGATCGCGAGGATGCCGACGACACCGATCGCCATCACCCAGGGTCCGGGAATGCCGAAAAGCGTTTCGCCGTGCATGTAGAGCACGGTGCCGCCGAACATGGTGCCTGCGAAAAGCGCACCGATGATGGGCCACGGGCTCGGATCGACGAGGTGATAGGGGTGCTTGTGCTCGGCGGGGCTCGTGCTCATGCGGTTTTTCTCACGGGATTGGGCGGCGAGGCCTATTTGGGTTGGGCGAAAGCTTGGTTCTGCGTATGCGTGACCGCGTTGGGATCGTGCTGATCCGGCGCGCGGAACATGCTGTAGGAGAGCGTGATCGTGTCGACGTCGCGCGTGCCTGGATCGGTCACGATGTCGGGATCGACGAAGAAGCTCACCCAGAGCTCCGCGCTCTCGCCGGGCGCGAGCTTCTGCTTGGTGAAACAGAAGCACTGGATCTTGTCGAAATAGACGCCGGCCTTGGCAGGCGTCACGTTATAGGTCGCGGTACCGATGACGGGCTCGCGCGTCTCGTTGACGGCGCGGAAGGCGACGCGCTTCTCCTCACCGGGATGCACCGCCACCGAAAGCACCTCAGGCTCGAAGCGCCAACCGAGATCCTCGGCAGTGATCGCGTTGAAGCGTACGGTGATAAGGCGCGCGGTCTCGCTTCCGGGCGCGCTCGCCGCGCGCTGCGTTGTCCCGCCGAAGCCGGTTGCCGCACAGAAGAGTCGATAGAGCGGCACCGCCGCGACATCGAGCCCGACCATCACGCCGAGGACGCCAAGGAGCGCAAGCACCGTCGTGCGCTTCCGCCGGGCGAGGTCGCTCCGCATCAGAGTCCCCCGAGCTTCACGAGGGTGATGAGGTAGACGAGCGCGACGAAGCCCATGAGGAGCGCGAAGATCGCCCAGTTGCGCGCTCGTTGCCGCCGCCGCCTCTCGTCCACCGTCCCTCCGTCGATTAGCGTCGCCGCACTCATCTCAGGACAAACCCGGCACCGCCCGGTCGATCACCAGGAGCGCGAAGAGCAGGAAGAGATAGAGGATCGAGAAGGCGAACATGCGGCGCGCATTCGCGTAGCCCCGCTCGCGCCAGACGGCGATGGCGAGCCCCGTGAAGAGCAGGCTCAAGCCGAGTGCCGCGCCGGCATAGATCGCTCCCGCCAGCCCGAGAAAATAGGGCGTTAGCGCAAAGGGCCAAAGTAGGAGCGTGTAGAGCAGCATCTGCCGCTTGGTCTCGCGCTCGCCCGCCACCACCGGCAGCATCGGGACGCCGGCCCGGGCGTAATCGCCGGTCTTGTAAAGCGCGAGCGCCCAGAAGTGCGGCGGCGTCCAGAGAAAGATCAGCGCGAAGAGCGCCATCGGCGCGAGGGTCACATCGCCGGTGACCGCGGCCCAGCCGACGACCGGCGGGAGCGCTCCTGCGGCGCCGCCGATCACGATGTTCTGGGGCGTGCGGCGCTTGAGCCAAGCCGTATAGACGAAGACGTAGAAGGCGATGGTGAAGGCCAGCAGCGCCGCCGCCACCGGATTGACCGCGAGCCCCATCAGCACGACGGAGGCGGCGGCAAGGAAGCAGCCGAAGCCCAGCGCGTCGCCCGGCGCCATGCGGCCCGCCGGGAGGGGCCGGTCGGCGGTACGGCGCATCAGCGCATCGATGTCGCGGTCGTACCACATGTTGATGGCGCCGGAAGCGCCCGCGCCCACGGCAATGCAGAGCACTGCCACCGCCGCCAACACCGGATGGAGATGGCCCGGCGCCAGATAGAGGCCGACGAAGCCAGTGAAGACCACCAGCGACATCACCCGCGGCTTCAGCAGCGCCGCGAAGTCGGCGACGCTGGCACTTGCCGGCAATGCGCCGGCTCGGCTTTCGGCGGGGAGCGAGAGGTCGGTCACGGCGCGCGTCTAGGAAGGCCAGCGCTCAGTGGCCGCCGCCCGGTCCGATCACCGGCAGCTCATCGTAACTGTGGAAGGGCGGCGGAGAGGAGACGGTCCACTCGAGCGTCGTCGCGCCCGGGCCCCAGGGATTGGCGCCTATGCGCTTACCCGCGAGCAGCGTCTGCAGGACGATGAAGACGAAGAGCAACGCCGCCGCGCCGGAGATGAAGCTTCCGATCGAGGCGACGTAATTCCAACCCGCATAGGCGTCGGGATAGTCGCTGATCCGCCGCGGCATGCCCGCGAGCCCCAGGAAGTGCATGGGGAAGAAGGTCAGGTTGACGCCGATGAAGGTGAGCCAGAAATGCAGCTTGCCGAGCGTCTCGTTGTACTGCTTGCCGCACATCTTGCCGAACCAGTAGTAGAAGCCCGCGAAGAGCGAGAAGACCGCGCCCATCGAGAGCACGTAGTGGAAATGCGCGACGACGTAATAGGTGTTGTGGAGTGCGAAATCGACGCCGGCATTGGCGAGCACCACGCCGGTAACGCCGCCGACGGTGAAGAGGAAGAGGAAGCCGAAGGCCCATAGCATCGGCGTCTTGAACTCTATTGAGCCGCCCCACATGGTCGCGATCCAGGAGAAGATCTTGATACCCGTGGGCACGGCGATCACCATCGTCGCGAGCGTGAAATAGGCGCGCGTGTCGACGGAGATCCCCGTCGTGAACATGTGGTGCGCCCACACCACGAATCCGATGACCCCGATCGCAACCATTGCGTAGGCCATGCCGAGATAGCCGAAGATCGGCTTCTTGGAGAAGGTCGAGACCACCTGGGAGATCATGCCGAAGCCCGGCAGGATCATGATGTAGACCTCGGGATGGCCGAAGAACCAGAAGAGGTGCAGGAAGAGCAGCGGGTCGCCGCCGCCGGCGGGATCGAAGAAGGTGGTCCCGAAATTGCGGTCGGTGAGCAGCATGGTGATGGCGCCGCCGAGCACGGGCAGCGACAGCAGCAGCAGGAAGGCCGTCACCAGGATCGACCATACGAAGAGCGGCATCTTGTGCATGGTCATGCCGGGCGCGCGCATGTTGAAGATCGTGGTGATGAAATTGATGGCGCCGAGGATCGAGGAGGCGCCCGCTAGGTGGAGCGAGAAGATCGCCATGTCGACGGAGGCGCCGGGATGGCAGGCGGCATAGGGCGCGCCGTCATGCATGCAGGTGCTCGAGAGCGGGACGTAGACGGTCCAGCCAACGCCTGCGCCGTCGCCGACGAAGGCCGAGCCCATCAGCAGGCAGAAGGACGGCACGAGGAGCCAGAAGCTGATGTTGTTGAGGCGCGGGAAGGCCATGTCTGGGGCGCCGATCATGAGCGGCACGAACCAGTTGCCGAACCCGCCGATCATCGCGGGCATCACCATGAAGAACACCATGATGAGGCCGTGCGCGGTGATCATCACGTTGAAGAGCTGGTGATTGCCGTGCAGGAGGTGATCGCCGGGATACATGAGCTCAATGCGCATCAGCACCGACACAAGGCCGCCGATGATCCCCGCGCAGATCGCGAAGATCAGGTAGAGCGTCCCGATGTCCTTGTGGTTCGTCGAGAAGAGCCAGCGCGTGACGAAGCCGGGGCGGTGGTCGCCATGCTCGGCGGTGTGGGCGTGGTCCTGAGCCATGATCTAGGTCCTCACGATCGGACGAATGCGTTCTCTCGGTCTAGCGTGCCGCAACGGTGGCGGGGCCCGCGGTCTTCTCCGCGGCTTTCTTCTGCTTCTCGACCCAGGCCGCGAACTCCTGCTTGGAGACCGCATGGACCTCGATCGGCATGAAAGGGTGGTTCAGTCCGCAGATCTGATTGCACTGGCCGTAAAAGGTGCCCTCTCGGTCGATCTTGACCCAGCTCTCGTTCACCCGGCCGATGACGGCGTATTCCTGCACGCCGAAGGCGGGAACGAACCAACTGTGGATCACGTCGCTGCCGGAGACGAGGATCCGGATCGTGGTGCCGACCGGCAGGACGACCGGGTTATCGGTCTGCAGCAGACGCGGATTGCCCGCGGGCTCGTTGTTGTTGTCAACGACGATCCGGCTGTCGAAGTTGATGTTGCCGTTGTCGGGGTATTCGTAGGTCCAGTACCACTGGTGCCCCGTCACCTTGAGCGTCATCTCCGCCTTCTCGGCCTTGTCCATGAAGTAGAGAAGCTTGAAGGAAGGAATGGCGATCGCGACCAAGATCAGCACAGGAAGCAGCGTCCAGGTGATCTCCAGCACCGTGTTGTGCGAGATCTTCGAGGGCTCGGGATTGCGCTTGGCATTGAAGCGCACCGTCACCCAAAGCAAGAGCGCGAGCACGAAGACCGTGATGGCGGTGATGATGATCAGGAGTTCGTGGTGCAGCGAGTCGATGCGGTCCCGGACCTCCGAGGCCGCGGGCTGCATGCCGAGCTGCCAATCATAGGCCTGTTCCGCAAGCGCCGCGGGCGCCGCTGCGGCGAGCGCCGCCATCGCGCCGAGCGCGCTCGAGAGGTTGCGAATGAATTTTGCAATCGTGGCCAATCCCATGCCCCTTCGAGCCCCTCATCTCCACTTAGGCGGCAAATCGCCGGACGCCGCCGCCTGAAACGTCCGCATGCGCCGCGAGAAAGTCGGCGCGTTCCCAATGCCACGGCGTCGTCGCCCGGAGGGCGGCGCGCGCGGCCGGACCCTACACCAAAGACGCCGCCCCTCACAACACTGCGCCCTGGCGCTGAATGCCACGCTCGTCATAGCCGCCGGAGCCGCCGGATGCCAACCGTTCTGTTGCGACCTTATGACGCATAAATGCAATGCAGGCCTTGCAAAATCCACTACGATACTCGCGCTGATCCTCGGGAGGCCCTCATGAGTCCGTTCCAATCGCTGCCGGGTTGCGTGGGGGCGGCGCTCGCGACCGTGGCCTTCGTTTTTCCCGCTTGCGCCCAGGCGCCGCTGCCGCCGGTCGGGAAGCCCGTATCGGGCCAGAGCAGCTCGACCTTCTCCTACGAGTTCAAGAGCGACGAGCAGACCATCACGATCAACAACGTGGCCTACGATCTCGTCCAGCCCTATGTGCCGGGCAAGCAGACGGATTTGCTGGTCCTGCGGGTCACGACGAAATCGAAGCAGGTGATGGGCGATATCGGAATGGAGGGCTCGGTTACCGTCGAGGCGTGGCCGCTCGGCACCGATTTCGGAGAGAAGCCGCGCTACGCCGTCACGCTCGACGGAGCGGGCGTCAATCCCCTGCGCAACTCCGTTCTGGTCTTCGACCGGGCGCTCGAGGAGGTGCAGTGGTGGTCGGTGCACGCGCTCACGACTGGCAAGCACCTCTTCGACACCTATGTCGAACCTTTGGTGTTCTCGGTTTCGCGCGAGTCCGACACACCGCGCATCGCGGGGCTCGAGGTGCCGCCCGACGACATCAAGGATGCGCGTCTCAAAGATCCGCATGTCGTGGCCGTGCTGAGCTATGCATCGGCAGAGCGCGTCGTGCGAGAGGCGCTCCTCACCTGTGACGATCCCAAGCGCGCGGAACTCTATCGCTCCTTCGCCGACGAGGAGCGCAAAGTCGAATATGTGGAAGGCCCGACACAGCCCGCCCAGGGCAAGACGCAGCCGGAGCCCACACGCGCGCTCAAGATCACCTGGAGCCAATCCTTCCCCGCCCCGGCCAACCCGGTCTCGGCCCAAATTCCGGTCGCCGGCGATGATCTCGACCTCGCGCATGCGAAGCTTCCCCCTTGCATGCACGCCGCGGTCTTCAACCGCTGAGATCCCGCCCGATACTGGAATAGAGCCGCGCCACCCCCATATCTGGAATTCCCGCCGCCGGGCGTGATAGCTTCGCCGGCACTTGCCATGCTCAACGGAGTTGCCGACATGACCGACCTCGCCCGCCTCGACGCCCTTTTCTTCGAGCGCACCGGAATGGACAAGAGCCGGGTGCAGCGCATCGTGGGCGAAGCGCTCAAGGGCATGGACGACGGCGAGCTCTTCCTCGAATACACCCAGAGCGAGAGCGTCGCCCTTGACGACGGCCGCATCAAGATCGCGACCTTCGACACGACTCAGGGTTTCGGGCTGCGCGGCATCTCTGGCGAGGCCGCGGGCTACGCACACGCCTCCGAGCTTTCCGAGGAGTCGATCAAGCGCGCGGGCGAGACCGTGCGCGCCGTGCGCTCCGGCAGCGGCGGGGTCTTTGCGGCGCCGCCTCCAGGCACCAATCGCAGCCTCTACACCGACATCAATCCGCTCGGGCGCGTCGACTTCACGGTCAAGACCTCGCTCCTGCAGGAGATCGACGCCTATGCCCGCGCCAAGGACCCGCGGGTGCGCCAGGTTATGGCCTCACTCTCGGGCGTCTGGCAGGCGGTCGAGATCATCCGCCCCGACGGCAATCGCGTCGGCGACATCCGCCCGCTCGTCCGCCTCAACGTCTCCGTCGTGGTGGGCGAGGGCGAGCGGATGGAGCAAGGTTCCTACGGCGCCGGCGGCCGCATCGAGTACGACCGCTACCTAGACCCCGCGCAATGGAAGAAGCACGTCGACGAAGCGCTGCGCCAGGCGCTCGTCAATCTGAGCGCCGTCCCCGCGCCCGCGGGCGAGATGCCGGTGGTGCTGGGCGCGGGCTGGCCCGGCGTGATGCTGCACGAGGCGGTGGGGCACGGGCTCGAAGGCGATTTCAACCGCAAGAAGACCTCGGCCTTCGCGGGCCTGATCGGCCAGCGCGTGGCCGCTCCCGGCGTCACCGTCGTCGATGACGGCACCATGCAGGACCGCCGCGGCTCCCTCACCGTCGACGACGAAGGCACGCCCACCACGCGCTCGGTGCTGATCGAGGACGGCATCCTCAAGGGTTACATGCAGGACCGCATGAACGCCCGGCTCATGGGCGCCAAACCCACGGGGAATGGCCGGCGCCAGAGTTTCGGCCACGCGCCGATGCCGCGGATGACCAACACCTACATGCTCGCGGGCGACAAGGACCCCAAGGAGATCATCGCCTCGGTGAAGCGCGGCCTTTACGCCGTCAATTTCGGCGGCGGCCAGGTCGATATCACCTCCGGCAAATTCGTCTTCTCCGCCTCCGAGGCCTATCTGATCGAGGACGGCAAGATCGGCCCCGCGGTCAAGGGCGCGACGCTCATCGGCAACGGACCGGACGCGCTCACCAAGATTACGATGATCGGAAACGACCTCAAGCTCGACGACGGCGTCGGCACCTGCGGGAAGGACGGACAGACCGTTCCCGTCGGCGTCGGCATGCCCTCCCTGCGGATGGACGGCCTGACGATCGGCGGCACGGCGGCATGAGGCTGCCGCGGCCGCGCGGCGCTCTCGCACTCGCGGCTTTGCTGCTCCTGCCGCTCGGCGGAGCCCTCGGCTGCGACTTCGAGCACGCGCCCTCGACGCGTTGGAGTACCGAGCGCGGCGCCGACGGCACACAATGGCTCGTGACGCCCTGCGGCGACCGGTTCTTCTCGATCGGGGTCAACGTCGTCGACGGTGGCGCCTCCGGGATCAAGCT
>Ga0335083_10005976_pt1 | contig 15332 bp, 6 predicted proteins | sample Lox_Sample_42_FD_206716 | JGI IMG/M metagenome (GOLD analysis project Ga0335083, IMG submission 206716) | Soil microbial communities from Loxahatchee National Wildlife Refuge, Florida, United States - Lox_Sample_4.2 | ecosystem: Environmental > Terrestrial > Soil > Wetlands | place: USA: Florida... | reverse complement strand
CGGTCTGCGTGTAGCCGGCCGGCACCACTTCCTGCACGCTGTACGTGCCCGGACCCAAATTCGTAAAGCTGTACGTTCCGTTGCTGGCCGTCATGGTGGAAGCCACCGGCGTGCTGCCGCCGTTCAAGAACAAATCAATCGTCACGCCTCCCAAACCCGTGTCATCACTGCTAAATCCATTGCCCGTGAGGTCGGTATACTTCGTCCCGCTAATGTTGATGTTCTGGAAGTCGTCGAAGTTGTTCCCCGTCGATGTGCTTCCAGCGGTAACATTCACGGTATAAGTGCCGCCGCCGGTTTGTGTGTAGCCGCTCGGCACAGACTCTTGGACAAAATAAGTGCCGGGCAACAAATTATTAAAGCTGTACGTGCCATCCCCGGCAGTGGTAGTCGTGGCAATGGCTGGTCCGTCGCCGGCAGTGAGCGTGCCACTTTGATCTAGGTCATAATACAAATTAACTGTCACGCCCCCCAGCGGCGTATCATCGCTGGAAAAACCATCGCCCGTGATGTCGGTATATTTCGTTCCAGCGATGTTTCCCGTGGCAAGCGGAATTGTTCCTATGGTGCCCTTAGCTCCGGTATGAAAGTTAGTCGTAAAATCCGTGAAAGGCACACTGTTGGTCGTGCTTTCGCTGGCTTCCGTAATTCCCACATCCTGGCCGGCATACATCGAAAACAGCGTTCCTCCAAGCGGAATGGCAACAAAATCGAACGCGCTGTTGCCGCCACCCGTGTTCGCATAGCCAAATTCGATAATCTTGCCGGTCAACAGCGTGCCGCTCAGCGACGGGTTCGCCGGAATGTTTCCCGTCACCGTGAAATCGACCAATTGCCCATCGTTGATGAGTTTCCCCGAATTATCGACGTCGATTTGAATCGATACGTTACGCGGCGAGGTAATCGGCTGGATCGGCGAGGAGGCGCTAGACTTAAACGACAGCGGCGAACCCGTCATACTAAAAACATTCGTCGAAGCGTTGTAATCGACGACGCCCGTACTATCGAACTGCACGATCGGGAACGATGGAGACACGCCCAACAATGTTAATAACCGACGATCTTCCAACGGTTCAACGAGTGGACGCCGAGCGCGTGATAATCGGGATGATGAAATGTGCCGCCGATTTCGTAGCGATGTAGAAACACGTTCAGCCCGACGGAAGGACATGGCCCAGCCCCCGATAGAAGAAGGTTTGGAATGAAAGACAGATAAAGACGAAATGCAATTACGGGTAAATCAAGCTGTATATTCAAAGGGTGGCATTTGGCCCCATCGCTTCCATAGCTGTTTAGCCCCGAGGGCCCCAGCAAAGCATTCTCGTCCCACAAAGAATTCGATACCTAGCGATCAATACCACAATCCCAAGACATCCAAGCGTCGTGAGTGTAGCGGGTTCTGGCGTGGGCGTGGGCGTGGGCGCGGCATAGGTATCCGTTTGGGCACTATAGCCAGTGCTACCAAAAGACGTCGCGAAAGTCCCGTTGGTCGTAAACGATCCGCCGTTGGAATGCAAATTCACTGCTGTCATATTCACAGCAATCGATGGAAAGTACGATGCCAAGTCTCCGCTCGTCGTATTGAAAATGAATTGGAAATGCTCCGAACTCTGATCGGCCATTGCATCGGCCGGTAATGCAAACCCGAATTGCGAAATCGTTCCAGTCAACAGGTTCCCAGCACTTCCGCCATAAGCATCACCGCTTATAGACATTGTGCCGTTGAGAGGATTACCGTTTGAAGGATCAATCGTCACCTGCAACGAAAGATCGCCCGTTCCATCAAGTTCTTCATTACCGTCATTGATCCATGCGTCATAGTCGAACAGACTGGTCGCGCTGATCACATGCGTCGACCCGTTATAGCTAACCGATAGGCTAAAGTTTGTAATGTCAATGTTCGTGTGCGACTCCGACCCGCCAGGAGCGTCCGGAAAGCCTGCAATGAATTCTGCCCACGCGGCCGCCGGCCATGCCAACATCAAGGCCAAACTAGCCAACAACACGCCCCATCCAAGCAGGCCAATATGGCCAATCTTTGTTTGTCTCACGAGCCTTGCCTCGCAGATCGGTTGATAATTAAAAATAGCCAGTCCAGGTCTTTCAATACTCCCGGCCGCATTGCAGGGGACTACAGCAATACATCTCGAGGCACCGGACCCGACTTTCTGGTAGTGTTACACATGATACCAAAGGGTGGGGGCAACGCAAGGATTTTTTTTGGGATTCCTTTGGCGGTTTTTAATTCAGTGATTTTTTCAACCTGCAAACCGGGTATATGCACAATGGCCCTCCCTTAAAATTCAAATCTCAGCCCGAATTGGTCTAATTTCGAAAAAATCCTGGCTTTATTTTGAGTCCCTGGTTATAGTACTTGGTAATTCTGCACACCGGAGGGGGTCGGTGATGCTGCGCCATCTTTCCTCGTCTTGCTACTGGACGAAAAGTGGCACGGGGAACATTCGGCCTCCGCCGCAAAACAGAGGGGACTCTCCGCGAAGGCACCATTAATTTATAACGAGGAAATAGTATGTGCATGCGTAAGACAAAATTGTCGAAACCCGGAATTTCATTCTTGGCAATGGGGACCGTGGGCATTGCACTCTCGTTCACGCTTTTGAGCGCTCTGGCCCGCGCCGACGTATTCGAAAACAGCGGCGGCGCCGATTTAAGCCAGGCTGCCAATTGGTATGATCTCACTCTGGGTGCGCCGGCTGCAAACGCGCCCACCGCTACTGATATTGCTCAGTGGGATAGCCTCAGCGCGGGCGGTTCGTTCATTTTGAACGGCACGCCCCCGACCACCACTAGCTGGTTGGGAATCGTCGTTGTAAATCCCACCGCAGCGGTCACCATCGGCGGCACCTCCGACGACACCAACACGTTGGATTTAGGGGCCTCAGGCATCGACATGTCGGCGGCCACGCAAAATCTGACGCTCAATGACCTGCTGGTGCTAACTGCCAGTCAAACTTGGAACGTGGCTAGCGGGCGGACGCTTACCATTGTTGATTTTACGGGGACTGGCGAGACGGGAATCACAACTAGTCTTGGTGGCAACACGCTAACGATTGCCGGTGCTGGCAACACCGTGTTTGGCACCACCAGCACTACATCGGTGGCAACCGCCAATAACAACAGCATTCTCGGCAGCGGATCGATTGTTAAGAACGGGACCGGCACGTTGACTATTTCGTCAGCCGGGAACACCATTAGCAACACGACCGTGAATAACGGCACTTTGAGCATTAACATGCCGGGGGCTTCAACCAGCACTCAAGGTACCGCTGTCAGTGTCCCCGTCGGAAACGTGTACACCGGCGGTGGTACGATTTCGGTCATTGGCGGTCCAAGATTGAGCGGCAGTAACGGAAGCTATGCCTACGTGGAATCGATAGGCACTTTGAATGCCGTGGCTGGAGATACCAGCTTCCTGGAATCGAGAGGGTCGAGCGCTCGCACCATCGTTCAGTCTAGCAGTACTCAGGGGACACGAGCGGTCGGGGGGACGGTAAACTTCACAGACGCTATTACAAGTAGTACAGGGGCCAATACATCCAACAATGGCGGCTACCGCTTGCCGACCGGTTTTAATGTCAATGGCGTAGTTCCGTGGATCTCGTATACCACGACGACGGCCGGCAATTCGCCCGGCGGATCACTGATTCCCAATAATCCGGTTACTCAAAGTTGGTTTGTAGCAGCGGGCACCAGCGGCAACGGGACAGCGTATGCGGCTTACACCAATAGCAACGATACCTCGCTGGGCACGTCGGCCCAAAATGTTGACGTGGTCAACGGCACCAGCACCAACAATGCCAACATCACGGGCCTGGGGGCTGTAACGGTCAATACCCTGCGGTTCAATAGCGGCAACAGCCATCAAATTATTATGGGCAACTCCGATTCGCTCACCGTGGGCGCCGGCGGTATTTTGGTGACCGGCAGCTATGCCAATCATAAGGGAACCATTACCGGCGGCACGCTGGAAGGGGGTAATCCGGGCAGCGGCTCGGGCAACGATTTGATGATTATCGACTACGCCGATCCGAACGCCGGCTCGAACGCACTGTTCGAAATTGACTCGGCGATTATCGACAACACCACGAATGGCAACGCGCTGGGCACAGCCACCGCACTGACCAAAAGCGGCACCGGAACCTTGGTGCTGACCAGCGCCAACAGCAGCTATACCGGAAACACTTATTTGAACGACGGCATTACGAAAATCTCGGCCGAAGGCGCCACGACGGGCAGCCTGGGCGCGGTGCCGGGTTCGGCGGTGGCCAATAACATTACGTTTACCGGCGGCACATTGCAATTGGGAGCCGGCATCAATCTAAATTCCAATCGCGGCATTACCTTAAACGACAAAGGGGGCACGTTCGACACCAACGGCTTCAACAGCACGTATGGCGGCGCTATCGCAGGCACCGGCCCGTTCACCAAAGCCGGCGCTGGTTCGCTGCGATTGACCGGCACTTCCAGCATGTACAGCGGCAATACCATTGTGTCTGTCGGGACGTTGTCGGCGATGAACGGTAGCACCGGCTCTGCCACCGGCACCGGCAAAGTCACTGTCAATTCCGGCGCGTTTTTGGCCGGCACCGGCACGATCAGCGGCGCGGTGACCGTTTCCTCGGGCGGTCATTTGGCGCCCGGCGACTCCGGCGTGGGCGCATTAACCGTGGGCTCTTTGAATTTAAGCGCCGGCAGCATTTCCGACATCGAATTCGCCAGCGACAGCAGTTACGATCAGGCCACCATCAGCAACTCGGGCGGTTTGTCGTTGTTCGACACGACGGGAATTAATTTATACTCGGTTGGCGGCACGACCCCTTACGTTTCGCTCGGGAATCATGTTTACAATTTGTTTCAGTACACCGGCAGCATCGGCGGCCAGGGACTGGACGGCACCTGGACCACCGCTTCGGCTACCAACCCGCACATTCTCAACGCGCAGCCAAATACAACGTATTCGTTCGCGCTGAGCGGCGGTTATGTAACGTTGGATGTGAACAGCGTGAGTTCTGCGGTCAGTTCGAACTGGATTTCCACCAATAGCTCGGCCACCCATAACTGGAGCGACACGAACAACTGGAACGCAGGCGTTCCGCATAATGCGGGCGATTCCGCCAGCTTTTTGAGTACGCCCGCGGGGGTGGTGACGACGGTCAACCTGGACGCCAGCGAAACCGTGGGCGCCCTCAGCTTCAACAGTGCCTCGTCCTACGCCATTACTCCTACCGCCAGCCAAACGCTGACGCTGGATACCGGAGTAGGGACGACATCGGCGGCTGTGACCGTATCGTTGGGTAATCACGCGATTAATTCCAACGTTACGTTAAACTCCAACACCGTCGTGACTACGACAAATCCCACCGATAGCATGACCTTCAACGGCAACATCGGAGGCAATGGAAAATTCGAAGCCGATGGACCCGGCACCGTCATTTTGACCGGCACCAACAACTACGTGGGCAATACTACCATCGGTACCACCGCCACTTTGCAATTGGGCAGCACCGGCACTCCGACTTCAGGAACCTTGGGCGGCACCAATTTAACCGACAACGGCACCATTTCGTTCAATCGCTCCAATAGCTACACCTTTAGTGGCAACATCACGGGTACGGGCAAAGTCGTTCAGGCTGGTAGCGGCATCACCACGTTGAATGGCACCAGCGATGGTTATCAAGGCGGCACACAAATCACGGGCGGCACATTGAAAATGGGTACCGCCACCGCACTGGGCACTGGATCGGTCAGCATTACTTCCCCTGGCACGCTCGATGTGAATGCTACATCTCCGACTTTGCCAGGCGTCAGCGGCAGCGGCACCGTCGACAACACGAATGGCAGCACGACGCAAATTATCCTTAATGTTTCCACCGGCACGTCCACATTCACCGGAGCCATTAACAATACTGGCGGGGCGGTCAGCATCGACAAGCAGGGAAGCGGAACACAGGCTTTGAATGGAAGCAGTGGTTACACCGGCAACACCACCATTGACGCCGGCATTCTGAGCGTGAATTCCGCAACGAGCTTGGGCAACGGCGGCACGTTGACCATCAATAACGGCACGCTGGAAGTCAATACGGGCTACTCGACGGCTCGCACCGTTGTACTTGGTTCTGGGACCACGCCCACCGTCCAAGTGGATACCAGCCAAATTTACACGAACACCAACCCATCGGGCCTGACAGGCGATAACCTGACCAAGACGGGTGCAGGAACCATGGCACTCAGCGGACCTTTGACGATTAACAACACCCTAGCCATCAACGGCGGGGTGTTGGCGGTGGGGGGATCGGTGACATTGACGAACGTGCCAACCTTTAGCAATTCCAGCACTTTGGAGTTGGAAGCGGCGACAAACACGGTGCCACTTACATCGCCCTTGGCGGGTGGCACTCTGCAGATTGACGCGGCCGCTTCCTATACCTTCAGCGGGGCGTTCGCGTTGGCCAGCAGCACAACCGTTGGAGGTATTTACGTGAACGGCGGCACGTTTACCGCCACGGCAGGAACCGTCACTTTGACGGGCGTTAACAACACCGGCAACGGCAACGGCGGAGTGATTACGATTGAACCCGGTTCCACCACCAATTTCTCCAACATCTCCACGACCAATGCCGACGGTGGGCTGCTGCAAATCGACGGCGGCAACAACACGATTGGGAACGTCAATATTGCACGCAGTGCTTTCACGGCCTCCGATGTCACCATCCCCAAGTATACGCGCGGCGTCATCATTAACGGCGGTATCACGACCATGACGGGCCTGACGCTCGGCTCGGGAAATTCCTCCGCCACATTTTCGATGACGAACGGTTCACTGGCGGTAAATGGCCCCATATCGGTCGGCACTGGAGCCAGTGCGCGGGCAGAATTCTTTCAAGTTACCAACGGTACGCTTTCGTCCACGAGTCCTATGCAATTGGTCAGTGTGAACGGCGATGCTGCCAATATTTATCTGTACGGCGGCACCGTAACGCTGCCGGGAATCAATATTTTTTCTAGTACCGTGACCAGCGGAACGGCCCTGATTACCATCGGCAACGGAACCACTGCCGGCGCCCTTTACATCGGCAGCTCCGGCATCCAAGCAACGTACCCGACCGGGAGCACCGGTAACGCCAGCTTGGTGCTAGCGCAGGGCGGCGGAGTGCTGGGCGCCACGGCCGATTGGTCTTCAAATATTCCGGTCTCGCTGACGGATGCCTCCGGCACCACCGTTATCCAAGCCGCCGACTCTGTGGGCACTGCTCACAATATTACGCTCAGTGGCCTCGTCTCGGGGAGCGTCACCCTGATTAAAACCGGCGGCGGAAAACTCACATTGACAGGCATGGACAGCCTGCCGGGCATCACGATTCAGGCCGGTAGCTTGGGAACCGGTTTGGTCAATCAGAGTTTTGGCACGTTGACTTTGCCAAATAGCGCCACCACACATTTGGATATGGGAATTGGCGGGCGTGGCGAGACGGTTCAATTCAACGCCAGCGGCGGGGAATTGGGAACTTCCTCCACATTGCAGGTTGACGACTGGACCCCCGGCGCTGACCATTTATCGTTCCCCAGCGGGCTAAATGCCGATCAGCTCGCCCTCATTAACTTCACCGGCTTTGGCACCGGCGCTAAATTCGTCTCCGGCTCCAGCGGCGAAATTGAACCGGCCAGCGGCATGCCTGCCTTAACATTTTTGCCCGGCGACGTGAATGACGACAAGCACCTGGATGCGGTTGACATTCTGGCGGAGGAAAAAGCGCTGGCCAATTTATCGCTTTATGCAACCGCCGCGGGCAATCCCTACGGAATTCCGCTGACCACCGATGAATTGTATGCTGTGCTCGATCAGAATGGCGATGGACAGATCAACGGCGCGGATGTGCAGTACTTAATAACCCACGAACTGGAAGGCGGTGGAGGGAGTAATGCAACGGTTCCCGAACCAAGTTCGTTGATATTGCTCGGCTTGGCGTTGCCGGCAATGTGGGCAGCCCGCCGCCGCCGATAAAACACGCCCCGGCTTTACTTTTTTTACTTGGCCGCGGAGTTTGCCGCAGAGCGAAAGTGTTGAATCACGCCCTGGACGGTCGTAAAGTACACTTCTCCCGCCTCGTCTTCGCCAAAGCTGAAGATGCCCAGGCCTTTGGAACCGAAGGTAAAACCGCTGTTTCCATTCGATGGGGCAGCCGGCGGATCAATCGGCTGTACGCTCGTCACTTTCCCGGCCTGTTCGTCGTACCACAGGGCGTAAACCCGGCCGGTCACGTAGTCGGCAAATAGGTAAGCGCCTTGCAGCTCGGGCACATCCTTACCGCGGTACACGTGCCCGCCCACGATGCATTTGCCCACGGCGTGATGATATTCGAATAGCGGCTCGGTCAGCGTTCCATACGTTTTGTCCGGCGGCGGACCCGGCTGGTTGGGATTGTTTTTCTTGACCACCAGAGGATGAAATCCTTCCCGCTGGTTCCATCCGTAGTTATGCCCACGCTCGATGATGTCGACTTCTTCCCAGGTGTCTTGCCCTACGTCGCCGGCCCACAACTTGTGCGTTAGCCGATCGAACGACATCCGCCACACGTTTCGCAAACCCAGGGCCCACACTTCCGGGGCGGCATCAGGCACGTCGACAAACGGGTTATCTTTGGGCACGGAGTATTTTTTTCCGCCGTCTGGATGATCGACGTCGATGCGCAGGATTTTACCCAATACGGTGGAAATATCTTGAGCGTGGGCGTGCGGGTCGTTGGCTGCGCCGCCGTCGCCCAGGCACAGATACAAGTAACCATCGGGCCCGAATAGAATCGTGCCGCCGTTGTGGTTCCAAAATTCTTTGGAAGGGGAGCGGAAAATTTCCTCCGCGCTATCAGGGTCGGCGCGGTTAGGATCGTCGGCCGAAATGTGGTACCGCACCAGCACGCCGGTATGCTGCGCACCCGTCGTGGTGTAATACACAAAAAATTGCCCATTTTCCTTAAACTGGGGATGAAAGGCCAACCCCAGCAGGCCTTCTTCGTTTTGATTGTCGTGATACACGACTCGATCTTTGATGTTTAGCAACTCGTGGGTGTCTTCCACGCCGGCGTCATTAGGGAAGATCAGGATCGATCCATACTGCGAAATGACCGCCACACGATTCGTGCCGTCGGGCGGAGAGGTCAGGAAAATGGGCCTCGCAAAACTCAAATTGGGAAACGCCCGCTCGATTTTCACATTGGCCACAGGGTCGCTTATCGCCACGGGACTGGTTTTGGGCGCGTCGTTGTCATCGGCCCGAGCCGTCGATACAGACGCAGTCATTAGGGTCTGCAGTAATCCGATTGCAACGATGAGCGCAGCCGAGGAAACAGAAGCGGGAGATGTACAACTCATGGCGATTCCCAGAAGAAGTGTTGATTGAAAACGATAGACCTTGCGCCGCAAAAGACTGCCGGCTAAGCCTGGATCAAATTCTCAGCATAACCACCCGCTTGCCGACTGGCCACGGGGTACACAGTGCTAAACCGTCCGCGGAAATTGCCGGGATGCAAGCCGGAAGAATGCTGGGGAACGACGTTAGAAGTCGTACCACATGCCCCAGCCGAAACGAGAGACCGTTTGATTGAAGAATTCGTACTCGTCGTCCTTGCCGTAGAAGTATTGGCCCCCAATGCGGAAGTTCGATCCTCGGGCATATTGCCGCCACATCCAGCCGAATTGCACACTCACATTCCCGCCGTAATCGACTTCCTGACGTAAATCGCCGTTGATGGCTGCAAATGGACCGCCGCGAAATCCGGTGTTGCGGGCTTGCATCCATTCGCAGCCGAATTGCAATTCCACCGGCTTGGCGCCGCCATCGACGGCGGCGTATCCCACTTCGCCATACGTGCGGAACGAAGGGGTGAAAAAGTAGCCGGCGCCCAAAATGGCGGAATCTCGCACGTAATTGATGCGGTTGGCCAGCGGGTTGACGTACAGCAAATACTCGTCTCCCAAGTGAGCGCTGATGTGGTAGTAACCCATCTTGAACTCCCACCGATCGCCGCCGTAAGTCAGCGGGATGCCGAAGCGGAAATCGTCCCCAATCAGCGGCGTGCTGAAGCCCTGCGGATCCAGCCGCGGAAAAACCCCGCCTTCAATGTCAAGTTGCCAACCCTCGGGCCAATTGGGGTCATCGTTTCCGTAGCGAAAAATGCCGGCCCGCGCGCCGAGCGAAACATCCCACATGTCGCCCATCACACTGTTCTGATCGAAATACGTGGCGAAGCGCGGCTCTTTGGTGCCGGCCATGTACGACTGATAAATAATGCCCTGCGGCAGCACCTGCCAGTGCCAGGCGTTGCAGTCGCAATGATAATCGCCCGTCACATCCGGCGCCGAAGCCGTTGGAGGCGGGCAATAAGCCGATTGATTGGCCAGCGCGTTCAGGTCCGGCGCGTGGGTGTCTTGCTGCACCATTTGTTGCAACATCATTCCGGGCGGTACTTGCTCTTCTGCCAGATTGCTAGGCTGCTGGAACGAAATTAATCGAATAGGAGCATCGCCGGGTGTTTCTTCCTGTTGCGAAAATGTAGCCAGTCCGTCTATCGCTGCCGCCCTATCGGAATCCTGCGGGATCATTGCCGGCGGGGCAATACTCGCCTGCGACGCAAACTTAATGCTGGGGTAGATAGTCGCCGCATCAGAATAATTGTTGGGCGTGTCGGCAGCAAACGCTGCAATAGCCGGCCACGCCAGCAGTGACAGCAAACAGGCCGCGGCAATTCGACCCACAACAGGCCGAATCGGCCGCCGAACCCACAGCGCGCATGGCCCGCCCGGCACAGTGCGATGGGGCCGGCTGGCTGCACCTGCTGAGAAAAGGCGGCGAATACAAGTGGCTCGGCTCATGAACACAATCAGCAGCAAAGCGAAATGCAAGGGGCGACAAACGCGAAGCGACAACAACACGGATGCGCGGACGCAATGTTCTTGAAGGATGGGTGGAAACCAGACGAGGGATGCGCTCCGGCGGGTTTATCCAATACGCATCAGGGGTTCCTTAAGCATCATCGGCATGGTTGGCAAGGTTTCGCAGCCCCAAATGCGCTCGGCATAGCGGATGGTAAAATCTGACGATGCTGTCGGTTCGGCTCGGATAAAATTGGCAAACTTTGCCGGGCCACAAAATGACTCGCAAGTTTCCGCACCCAAAAAAGCCTCGCCAATTTCCTAAAAACCCTTTCGAATGGGGGAGCAGCCAAGGATTCGATTTCGATTAGAGAACGAACCTTGCCGATGCCGAAATTCTTGACAGTTGCGCAATTTAATCCGACAATGGCCCCTATCTGGTCGATCGCTCCCTAGGAGAAATTCGCGCAGGGCAAGGCGCCAGGGCAAATGGCACTCGAAGCACCTTGGACCCACACGACGGGAATCATCTGCTCTCGATAGAGTGAAGCGGCTCGACTTCAGTTGAATACATGAATAGCCCAGCGCAAGCCATTTCTCACAACCGCCGCCCGGGTAAACTCGCCGCGTCGAAAGCGCCGAATCGCCGTGTTGGGCATTACGTTTCCAGCTTCGAAGTTTTGGAGCTGCGCTGTTTACTGTCCGCCAGCTCCGCATCGGCCAGTCGTTCGCATACCAATGTCGTGCTGTTTTCCAGCAGCGGCTTGAAGCCTCTGGCCAGCAGCGGACCGGTCGGTTTAACGCCGACGCAAATTCGCGACGCATACGGTTTTAACCAAATCTCGTTTAACGGCGGCATCGTGGGAGATGGCACCGGCGAAACGATTGCCATCATCGACGCCTATCACGATCCTACGATTCAAACCGATTTAGCTGCTTTCGATACGGCATTTGGGTTGCCAGCCCCGCCAACTTTCACCCAGGTGGCGCAAAACGGCACCACAAATTACCCCACGACTGACCCCTCCGGCAAACAGGGCGCCGGCGACGACACCTGGGAACTGGAAACCGCACTCGATGTGGAATGGTCGCACGCCCTGGCGCCGGGCGCCAACATTTTGCTGGTGGAAGCCACCAGCACCAGCGATGCCAACCTGATCCAAGCCGCTGTGAATTATGCTCGCAGCCAACCCGGCGTAGTGGCCGTCTCGATGAGCTTTAGTGGCAGCGAGTTCTCCAGCGAAAGTTCTTACGATACGTACTTCACTACTCCCAGCGGCCACGCAGGGGTTACTTTCCTGGCGGCCACCGGCGATGATGGCGAGCCCAGCGGATATCCCGCTTACTCGCCGGATGTGCTAGCCGTCGGCGGCACTACGCTGTCGACTGACTCGGCAGGCGATTATTTGGGTGAAAGCGGCTGGAGCGGAAGCGGCGGCGGCGTTAGCGCGTATGAATCGCAGCCATCGTATCAATCGGGCATTGTCACGCAAAGCAGCACCAAGCGGGCCAACCCGGACGTGGCTTTCGACGCCGATCCCAACAGCGGCGTCGGCGTTTACGATTCCTACGATTTTGGCACCACCACGCCGTGGATTCAGGTCGGCGGTACCAGCTTTGCAACGCCCTCCTGGGCCGCGTTAATTGCCATTGCCGATCAAGGACGCAGCCTGGCGGGGTTAAGCTCGCTCGATGGCAGTACGCAAACCCTGCCGCTATTGTACCAACTTCCGTCCACTGATTTTCACGACATCACCAGCGGCAACAACGGCTTTGCGGCGGCCGCCGGTTACGATCTGGTTACTGGCTTGGGCAGTCCCAAGGCGAATTTGGTTGTCGCCGGATTGCTGGGCTCGAGTATTTCCGGCACAGTCTACAACGACGCCAACAGCAACGGTGTGCAAAATAGCGGCGAGACAGGTATGTCAGGGGTTACGGTATTCGACGATGTCGACGATAACGGCGTGTTCGATCCGGCCGTGCAAGCAACGTATGCCTCGACCAATGTTCCCGTTACAATTCCCGACGTGACGACGATTACTTCGACCGAAAAAATCTCCGGGATTGTGGGCGCCATCGACGATCTGAACGTGGAGGTAAACATCACCCACACGTACGATTCTGACCTGGTCATCACGCTGATTAGCCCCACAGGCACCCAAATCGTGTTGGCCAGCCACGACGGCCGCAATGGACACAATTACACGAACACCATTTTCGACGATCAAGCTTCCTCGTCGATTTCCAGCGGCCGCGCGCCGTTCACGGGAAGTTACCGGCCGATTGGTACGCTCTCCACGTTGAACGGGACCGACGCCAACGGAGTATGGACGTTGCAGGTCGCCGATACCGTGGCCCAAGACAGCGGCACGCTGAATAGCTGGTCCCTGCAAATTACCACCGGCGCCGACTTCAGCGTCACCACCGACGCTAACGGCAATTACAAATTCACGAATGTATCGCCGGGCGAACATTATATCCGCGAAATCACTCCGTCCAATTTCACCGAGACGGCGCCCAGTAGTGGCGTGTACGCTGTCAACGTCGTGGCCGGCGCAAGCATTACGGGCGTGAGTTTCGGCAATGTGTCCAATCAAGCGGTGGTGATACCGCCAGTGTTAGGCGATTTTAATCAAGATAAGCAGCTCGACGCCGCCGATATTGCCGCGGGAATGATGGCCCTGACCGATTTGCCAGACTATTTGACCAAATACAGCGTCACTGCCGCTCTACTGGCGACCTACGACGACGTAAATCATGATGGCTATTTCACCAGCGCCGACTTGCAGTACATCTTGCAAATTCTAAAGGGCGGAGGCGGAAACAGTTCTCCCACGGTGACGCAAAGCACTTCCACGCTAGTCACCAGCAGCAGCGCGGCTGCGCCGGTCGTAAGTTCTTCGGCCATCACGAACGAGGGCTACACCAACCCGCGCCCCATATCAACCGTGGCGATTGCTGGGGGCGGCACATCAGGTTCCAATTCCTTGCCGACAAATCGTGAGTTGATGGACGACTTGCTCGACAAGATGGTGTCCGATCGAATTCTCCGTGCGCGGATCGGCGCACATTTTTCTTCGCTGGCCGCTTTGGAAGAATTCTTCGCGCATTGGTCGTAATCGCGAACCACGCTGCGATGGTTTTCACCTGTCTCGGCCTGTCCCATCGCGCACGTCGATATTTGCTGCCATCTCAAATGTTATTGCCAGACGATGGTTGCTCAGTGCGGTTCCGCAACACTTGAATGTATTCGGCGCCGATCAAAATAATGCTAATCGCGTAATAACACCACAACAGCACCGCTAGAAATGCCCCTACCACGCCGTAGGCGCTCGTATACCGGCTGCGGGCAATAAATATGTTTAGCAACTGCCGGCCAATTTCCCAGGCGGCGGCCGTCAACAATCCGCCGTAAAAGCAGTCAGCCCAACCGGCGGGCGATTTCGGCAACAGGCGGAACAGCAGCGTGAACACGGCCGCGTTAATGGCTAGCGCCACAGCAATTTGCAAAGCGTCGGAAAACCAACCTCCCAAAGGCACGATCGCCGTCGTTTGCGCTTCGACAGCGGCCACCACAATTCCGGTCAAAAACACCAGCACAATGACCGCGCCCAACGCCAACAACATTAAAAAAGCCCGGCCGCGCTGCACAACCAAGGCCAACGCGTGGGCGAGCATGCTTTTCGACTGGCCGACCGGCTGGCCGGCGATACGGTCCATGGCGGAATCGAGCTGCGCAAAGGCGGCCAGCGCGGTAATCAACACGGTGGCGAGGCCGATGGGGCCGTTGATGATCGAGCGATCTTGCACCACCTTCAGTGAATCAGCCACGTAGTCCTTTAGCGTAGGCGAAACATTCTGTGCGATGGCTGTTAGCACTTCTTCCTGCGCATCATGGCCCAGATGCGTGTGTTGGAGAAACCACCCCAGGCCGGCAATCAACACCCATAACAAGGGAAAAAACGACAGGCCTAAATAGTAGGCCGTGGCCGCGGCCATCAAGGGGCCGTCGTCGGCAAACCAGCGCTCGATGGCCTGGCGAACATCGCGAATGAATTGGACGATGGCTCGCCACATGCGTTGCTTTGCAATCGACCTACTGACATTGGCACGGGCAGCACGGTTGTGTGACTACCGGAGCGCAGGCGGGAGATTGAACCACGGTCGGCGTAACCGCTGGCGCCGCCGGAGCCGTGTAATACGTGGCAGGCGGAGCGGCCGGCTGGGCGTAACACACGGGCTGCGCGGGAGCATATGATGATTGGAACCACCGGCAACAACAGCCGCTGCCCACGACAACCCAATTCAAGACCCACAGCATCAAGAAGAAGCGTTTTTTACCAACAAAGCGTTTCATGCCAACACACCTTTGTACTTGCGGAAAAGAAAACTTGCTCGCCCAATGGAACCGAAGGATACAGAAGAAAAGCAAAAAACCGGCGGAC
>Ga0335083_10005975_pt1 | contig 15332 bp, 19 predicted proteins | sample Lox_Sample_42_FD_206716 | JGI IMG/M metagenome (GOLD analysis project Ga0335083, IMG submission 206716) | Soil microbial communities from Loxahatchee National Wildlife Refuge, Florida, United States - Lox_Sample_4.2 | ecosystem: Environmental > Terrestrial > Soil > Wetlands | place: USA... | reverse complement strand
GCAGATCGCCAGCACCGGCACGCCCTGCGCCGCCCGCTTCTTGACCTCGGCCATCACCGGCGACTGTGCGGCCATGGCGCCGCAGCGCAGATAGTCGCCATAGGAGAAACCACCCGGCAGCACGATCAGGTCGGCTTTGTCGAAGTCGCCCGCGCCGTGCCAGACCATCTGCGGCTTGCGCCCGGTGACCAGCTCGATCGCCTGCGCGACATCGCCTTCGCGATTGGAACCCGGGAAGACGAGGACCGCCGCTTTCATGTCAGTGGGCGCAGTGAGCAAGAATGATCATTGGGTTACCGACGCGCGAACGCCTGCTCTCGTCAAATGAAATCCATGATCTGCAATGTCTCGTTTCGCGTCGGCTTCCGAGAAAGCAACTCTCGATTGGCCTGTTTCTGGGAACGTCTTGAACATCAGCCAGGTGCCGCCGTCGGGACATTGAAGAAGCGTGTTCGGATCAGCGCCGTTTGTGGCAATGAAAAGCGTTCGGTCCACAGACGATCTGTAAAGGTGGAATTTCAACGGACCGCCACCCGGGGGACTTTGACCTGGAAGTCGTACGGCTGCTCCAGTCCAGTCACCTGGCTTGGTCGGTGGAACTTCAGGATCAATTTTGCTGTGTCGTGTCATGTTGGGTCGTCCGGTAGGGCTTCGCCAATCAGCATAATCTCAAATTCGGTTTCTTCATGGGGCTCTGCCGGCCTGGCCGTGATGAGCCGAATTGCGGCGTTGCGCCGAGTATAAACTGCCACGATGCAACGGTCATCGAGCATACCGATGATCCGCCAGCGATCTTCGGAGTCCGAGTGCGCCGCATCGAAGTCTTCGATAATGGGTCCGTTGAACATGCGCGGGAGTCGCTCAAGATCGACTCCATGCTCGCGCAGCACTCTTCGTCGCTTCGTATCGTCCCATTCGAAGCGCTGTCCATTGTGGACGACATGACCCATTCACCGCCGGCCTCAGCCGACCAGCTCGATCGAGTAGTTCTCGATCACGGTGTTGGCCAGCAGCTTCTTGCACATCTCGTCGAGACGGGCCTTCGCCTTGGTCTTGTCGGTCTCGGCGAGCTCCAGCTCGATGAACTTGCCTTGCCGCACGTCGCCGACCTCGGGGAAGCCGAGACGGTTCAGGGAATGTCCGATGGCCTTGCCCTGGGGGTCGAGCACGCCGTTCTTGAGGGTAACGTGGACTCTTGCCTTCATTGTTCCTCGACTACTGCAATGTCGCTACTGCAACGTGGTGGGGCCGCGGACGTCGCCCGGGCCCTGGTCGATCAGGATGCCGAGCCGCCGCGCCACTTCCTGATAGGCCTCCTCGACCTTGCCGAGGTCGCGGCGGAAACGGTCCTTGTCGAGCTTCTCGTTGGTGCGCAGGTCCCACAGCCGGCACGAGTCGGGGCTGATCTCGTCGGCAAGCACGATCCGCACCATGTCGTCTTCGTAGAGGCGGCCGAACTCGAGCTTGAAGTCGACCAGCTTGATGCCGCAGCCGAGGAACAGGCCGAACAGGAAATCGTTGACCCTCAATGTGAGCGCCACGATGTCGTCGAGATCCTGCGGCGTCGCCCAGCCGAAGGCGGTGATGTGCTCTTCCGTCACCATCGGGTCGCCGAGCTGGTCGTTCTTGTAGAAGAACTCCATGATCGAGCGCGGCAGCTGCGTGCCTTCCTCGACGCCGAAGCGCGTGGCGAAGGAGCCGGCGGCGACGTTCCGGACCACCACTTCGAGCGGGATGATCTCGACCTGGCGGATCAGCTGCTCGCGCATGTTCAGCCGGCGGATGAAATGGGTCGGCACGCCGATTTCCCCGAGCTTGGTCATCAGGAACTCGGAGATGCGGTTGTTGATCACCCCCTTGCCGGTGATCGTGCCCTTCTTCTTGTTGTTGAACGCGGTCGCGTCGTCCTTGAAGTACTGGACGATGGTCCCGGGCTCTGGCCCCTCGAACAAGGTCTTGGCCTTGCCCTCGTAGATGCGGCGGCGGCGGGACATTCTATACTCCTGGGCGGACGGGCAGGGCCCTCCCACCATTGGGCCGGAATATGGCGGAAGTCCCATGCCTACAGACTGGGGAAAAATCCATTGAAAAAGATGACGCGTCCGTCATATTTACCCTTTGGAACGGGAGCCTGACATGGCCCAGCAGATCACCTACGACAAGGCCTATGATGCCGTCGCCCCGGAGGATTTCCCGGCGATGCTGGAAGTGCCGCGCTACGGCCGGCGCAGCGATGCCTTCGACGGCATCATCTCGGCGACCCACGACCATTTCTGGGACCCGCTCGACAGGAACTACATCGATTTCGACATGCCCTTCGACATGTCGACGACGCCGATCCTGCCGCTCGAAAACCATGTCGAGCTGCGCAGCGCCGTCGCCGACAAGCTCGACGATCGCCAGAAGATCCAGCTCGCCAACGATATCACCCACTGGTCGATCTCCAATCTGCTGCATGGCGAACAGGGCGCGCTCTCGCTGTCGGCGAGCCTCTGCCACGTGCTGGTCGATCCCGGCGCGCAGGAATACGCCGCCAACCAGGCGCGCGAGGAGGCCCGACACGTCACGGGCTTCACGCGCTACATCGCCAAGCGCTGGGGCGCGCCGCTGCCGGTGGGCAAGACCATCGCGACCGTGCTGGGCGACCTCGTGAGCACGCACGAGGTCTACAAGAAGATCGTCGGCATGCAGATGCTGATCGAGGGCCTCGCCATGGGCGCCTTCGCGACCTTCAACGCCAAGACCAACGACCCCGTGCTGCGCCGGCTGGTGCAGCTCGTGATGAGCGACGAGGCCTTCCATCACCGCTTCGGGCGCCTGTGGGCCGCCAAGACGATCGGGCATCTCAGCGCCGAGGAGCACAAGAAGGTCGAGGACTGGTCGGCCCAGCTCTTCCAGATGCTGCTGTTCAACCTGATCAACACCGAGCAGAAGCAGGTGATCTACGCCAAGTACGGGCTCGACTGGCAGTGGGTGCGCGACTCGATCAAGGAGGTCTTCGGCGACGACGACCGCCGCGAGGCGCTGAAGGAGAGCACCAACATCTTCCGCGTGCTGATCAAGACGCTGCTGCATGCCGGCATCATCACCAGCCGCACCGCGCCGCTCTACGCCGTCTGGGTCGACATGAAGGAGCTCGAATCCGAGGGCGCCGACATCCCGGGCGACGTCGTCGCCGAGGAGATGCTGATCACCTTGCGCGAGATCAACGCCAAGCGCCGCCGCATCTCGAGCAAGGACGTCGTGGCGGCTTAACTGGTTTCATATTCCTCTCCCCCGCTAGGGGGAGAGGCTAGGTGAGGGGGCGGCGCCCAGCGCCGCCTCAATCGCCACCCAGATCCATTCCGGACTTTCAAAAACATCGTTCACCTGGAAGCGCAGGACCGTCCAGCCTTCACGCTCCATGAACGCCGTTCGATTCGCATCGCGTTGCTGCTGATAGGCATGATGCTCGCCGTCGATTGCCACCACGAGCCTTCGCGAGATGCACGCGAAGTCGGCGAAGTAAGGGCCAATCGGATGCTGGCGGCGGAACTTGACGCCGCTCAGTCGACGGTCGCGCAGAAGCTCCCGGCAAATGCGCTCCGGTTTGCCGCTGTCGCGGCGCAGTTCGCGGGCGCGTGTGATCTGCTGTCGTGCCATGCCCCCTCACCCGTCCTCTCCTCCTAGCGGGGGAGAGGCGTATGAAAGGAGTGCGGAGGTCCTTTTTGTGGCTACCGGCGTTGGATTTTTCGTCTTTTGTGGTTTTTCAAGCACTTAGCCGAGGGGGTGGGTGATACTTGAGACTAAGGGGCTAAAACCCTTATGCCATCGGTATCGGACCGGTCTCACGCCCAGTGAGACCGGGACTTCTCAGGCTGATACTAGGGCTTCCGCGCCAGGACAAACGCCGACAGACCCGCAAGACGATTGACCGGAAAGAGCGGCAGTTCGGCTGCGCAGAGGGCGGTCAGGAGGCCGTTGGTCAGAGCGTCGTGCTTCCTGAGGCTGCTCCTGGGCTGCGGGTCGCTGCGGGTGGCGAGGCGGACAGCGGCGGCGAGGGGGAAGACGAAGCCGAAATAGTAGGCGCCCTTCACGATCTCGAGGCCGGCCTTGCGCATCGTCTCCTCGATCTCGGCGAGGCGATAGCGCCGGACATGCTCGAGGAAGACGTCGTGACCGCTCCACAGGAATTGGAAGGCGGGCACGGTGACCAGGAAATGCGCGCCGCTCCGTACCTTGCCGGCATAGTGGCCGACCAGGCCCACATCGTCCTCGACATGCTCGAGCACGTCCATCATCAGCACGAGGTCGCAGTCGTTGGGATCGCAGTCGCGGCGATGCAGGATCGGCTTGCCGGCTTCCGTGTCGTCCCATTCGCGCGGATAGCCGATATCGACGCAGAGCGCCGATTGCACGCCGGTCCGGGCGAGGAGATGGCGCGAGAAGAAGCCCGAGCCTGCGCCGACGTCGAGCAGCCGCCTCGGCCGCAGGCCCCTGATCGCGCGCCGCAGCGCCGCCGCCTTGGAACGGTAGTACCAGTGTCGGCCGATGGCCTCGCCGAGGATGTCCTCTTCCTTGAGGTCCATCAGCCGCGCGGCGCGCCGTCCTCGTAGACGCCCTCGACGACGTAGATCGGCCGGCCCTTCACCTCGAGGAACAGCCGGCCGAGATACTCGCCGATGACGCCGACCGACACGAGCTGGATGGCGCCCATCAGCAGCACGACGATGATCAACGACGCGTAGCCGGGCGTGTCGATGCCGAACAGCAGCACGCGGCCGACGATGAAGAGGGCGTAGAGCACGGCGATCGCCGCGATCGCCAGGCCGCCGTAGAACGAGGCCCGGAGCGGCACGGTCGAGAAGCTCACCACGCCGTCGAGCGCGAAGTTCCAGAGCCGCCACAGGTTGAACTTGCTCGATCCCGCCGCGCGCTGCGGCCGCTCGTAGGGCACCCCCACGGCATTGAAGCCGACCCAGGCGAACAGGCCCTTCATGAAGCGGTTGCGCTCGGGCAGCTGGCGCAGCACCTCGACCGCGCGGCGGTCGACCAGGCGGAAATCGCCGACATTGGCCGGGATGCGCACGGGCGACATGCGGTTGAAGGCCCAGTAGAACCAGCCCGCCGAGACGCGCTTGCTGACCGTGTCCCAGGTGCGCGCCGAGCGGACGCCGTAGACGATGTCGTAGCCCTCGCGCCAGCGCCCGATGAAGGGACCGATCAGGCTGGGCGGGTCCTGCAGGTCGATGTCCATCGGGACAAGGATGTCGCCCTTGGCATGGTCGATGCCGGCCGTGAGGGCCGCTTCCTTGCCGAAATTGCGCGACAGGTTGACTACGCGAATGCGCTTGTCGCGGAGGCTGCAGTCGAGCAGGTGGGCCAGCGTGTTGTCGCGCGAGCCGTCGTTCACGAACACGATCTCGAACCGGAGCTTCTCGGCCTCGAGGAAGGGCTCGACGGCGGTCAGGAAGAGGTCGATCGACTCTTCCTCGTTGAATACCGGCACGACCAGCGACAGCAGGGGATCGGCGGGACGACGCGTCCGCTGGGCGGCAAGCTGGCGGTCCAGCGCATCGGAGGCGGGCCGCGGCGTGGGCAGGGACGAGGTGGTCAATGACGAGTCGGGCACGACCCCCAGTTTACACCATTGCGCGTCAGGTAACGACCTCGACCGTGCCGTCCAGCGCCATGATCCCGGTCTCGACGGCGAGCTTGGGCTGGTGCTTGGCGGCCTCCGCACGGAAGGCCCGCAGCGCCTCGACGTGCCTCTCGGTCTCGAAGGCCTTGTCGGTCTTGGCGCGATCGCCATAGGCCACGGCGGCGGCGCCGCAGTCGCGATGGGTGAGGCCGATCACGCGCTTGATGGTGTGGAGCTGCACGCTGATCGCCAGGTTTTCCCAGAAGACGTCGTGCCAGCTCTTGAAGGCCGGGGCGACCACGCCGATCGGCCCGCCCGCGATCACGAACTGGCTGTAGAGATCCTTCAGGTCGCGCTTGCCCATGTAGTCGAGCGTGTAGGTCGTGAAGCGCGGGTCGATGCAATTGAGCAGCATCGAATCGTAGTGATCCGGCTTGCTCGCTAGGGTCGGGAAGGCGGCGGTCAGGGCACCGGCAAAGCCAAGTCCCAGCGCGCCCCGGCGCGACAGCCTCGGCACACAGCCACAACCGAGATGGTGAACATGCTGCATTGGAAGCCTCCCCGCTCGTATGGGAGGGAAGTCTGCCACCGCCAAGTGACGGTGGAAAGACGCCTCAGTGCTGCTATAACCCGCCGCGACAGGCCCCGGGATTGGCCCATTTGGAGCGCCAGAGATGACGACGTTCGAGGATCGCGAAAAGGCTTTCGAGCACAAGTTCGAGCACGACATGGAGCTGCAGTTCAAGGCCCGGGCGCGCAAGAACAAGCTCCTGGGTCTGTGGGCGGCGGACCTGATGGGCAAGACGGGCGAGGCGGCCGAGGCCTATGCCCGCGACATCGTCATGGCCGACTTCGAGAAGCCGGGCGACCACGACGTCATCCACACCCTGATGCACGACCTCGCCGCGGCCGGCAAGCCGACCGAGGAGCACACGATCCGCCGGCAGGGCGACCGTCTGCTGGTCGTGGCGACGCAGCAGGTGATGACCGAGGTCAAGAAATAGGGCGCTCTACTTCCGTGCAAGCGTGCCGGCGAGACCGATGTAGGTCTCGGGACGCAGCGCCTTGAGCTGAGCCTTCGTCTCCGCGCTGACCTCGAGGCCGTCGATGAAGGTGGCGAAATCCTCCATCGTGACCTGCTTGCCGCGCGTGAGGGCCATCAGCTTCTCATATGGCATCTCGACGTCGGCGACGCGCAGCACGGTCTGGATCGCCTCGGCGATGACTTCGGGATGGGCCTCGAGCGCGTCACGCAGCGCCTGCTCGTTCACGCCGATCTTGCTGAAGCCGCGCATCAGCGCGCCATAGCCGATCAGCGAATGCGCGAATGCCGTGCCGAAGGTGCGCTCGACGGTCGAGTCGGAAAGATCGCGCTGGAGGCGTGACACCGGCAGCTTCCGCGAGAGATGCTCGAAGAGCGCGTTGGCGACGCCGAAATTGCCCTCGGCATTCTCGAAATCGATCGGGTTCACCTTGTGAGGCATGGTCGAGGAGCCGATCTCGCCCGCTTTCGGCCTCTGCGTGATCCATCCGTCGGAGATGTACCGCCAGACGTCCTGCGACAGATCGAGGAGGATCGTGTTGATGCGGCGGAGATTGTCGAACATCTCCGCGTAGGTGTCGTGAGGCTCGATCTGGGTCGTGACCTCGTTGAGGCCGACGCGAACGAAATCACCCTTGCCCGCGCCGTCTGCATTCAGGCGCTCGGCAAAGGAACGCGCAAAGGCCAGCCAGTCGACCTGCGGCAGGGCGACCACGTGAGCGTTGTAGTTGCCTGTCGGTCCGCCCCACTTCATCAGGATGGAGCTGCTCCTGAGAGCCCGGACCTGCTTCTCGAGCCGCGTCGCGAAGACGTTCATCTCCTTGCCGAAGGTCGTCGGCGTCGCGCTCTGCCCGTGGGTGCGCGCCAGCATGGCGGTATCGGCATAGGTCCGGGCAAGACCGATGATCTCCTTCGCCACTTTCCCGAGCGCCGGCAGCATCACGGCCTCGACCGCGCCGCGAAGGGAGAGAGCGTGGGCGGTGCTGTTCACGTCCTCCGAGGTGAGCGCGAAATGCACCCATTCGAGGACGTCCGTGAGGCTCGAGTTCTTGAGCTTGAGCTTGATGAAATATTCGACCGCCTTCACATCGTGGTTCGTCGCGGGGATGCCGTCATAGCCCTCGCGCTCGAACTTCTTGATGATCTCGGCATCCTCGATCGAGATCTGCGCCAGTTCGGCGAGCATCGTCTTCTCGTCCGCCGTGAGCGGACGGATTCCGACGCCCTTCGTCTCCGACAGCGCCGCGAGATATTCGCACTCGACGGTGACGCGCATCTTCATGAGCGCGTATTCGCTGAAATACGCCGCGAGCGGCTCGGCGGTCGCGCGATAGCGGCCGTCCACGGGACTTACGGCGGTGAGCGGGTCGAGATGCATCGTTGCCAATTGTTGCTCCTGTGGGCTTTTAGACCCGATATCCCGCCAACGCCATGTTAAGAAGTGACCGGAAATGCTGCCTCTCGCCGACTGTCCCAAATCCACCCTGGGGGCCATCCGGGGCGTGTTCACCGACATCGACGAGACCGTCTCGACCGAAGGCCGGCTGACCGCGGAGGCCTATGGCGCGCTGGAGGCGCTGAAGCGGGCGGGCCTCCTGGTGGTGCCCGTCACGGGCCGGCCGGCCGGATGGTGCGACCACATCGCCCGTTTCTGGCCGGTCGATGCCGTGGTGGGCGAGAACGGCGCCTTCTGGATGTGGCACGACGCCGGCGTCGGCAGGCTCGTCACGCGCTTCATCCAGTCCGCCGAGGAGCGCGCCGAGGGACGGAAGCGCCTCGAGGCGGTGCGGGCCGAGGTTCTTCGCGACGTGCCGGGTGCCGCCATCGCCTCCGACCAGCCCTACCGCGTGGCCGATCTGGCCGTCGATTTCCGCGAGGACGTCCCGGCGCTGCCTTGGGGCCATGTCGAGCGCATCCTCAAGATCTTCGAGAAGCACGGCGCGCACGCCAAGGTGAGCTCGATCCACGTCAACGGCTGGTTCGGCGACTACGACAAGCTCACCACCACGCGCGCCATGATGGCCGAGACGTTCGGCGTCGATCTGGCGGCCGAGAAAGCGATCTACATCTTCGCGGGCGACTCGCCCAACGATGCCCCGATGTTCGGCTTCTTTCCCAACGCCGTCGGCGTGGCCAATGTGCGCGACTATGCCGATGCCATGGCGCACCGGCCGGCCTGGGTGACCGAACGGCGTTCCGGCGCGGGCTTCGCCGAACTTGCGCGCGCCCTTCTCGACGCGAGAGACTGACCCCGATGAGCTTTGCCCACGACCTGGTCTACGAGCTGGTCACCCTGTTCGTGATCCTCGATCCCGTCGCCACCGTGCCGCTCTTCCTGATCGTGACCATGGGGCTTGCGCGCAGGGACGCGCTCAAGGTCGCGGCCTACGCGGTCGGCATCTCCTTCCTCGTCCTGTTGGCGGCCATCGCCGGCGGCCAGTTCCTGCTCGAGGCGCTGCATATCCCGATGCCGGCCTTCCAGCTCGCGGGCTCGCTGGTCCTGCTGCTGTTCGGCCTCAAGATGGTGCTGGGCAAGCTCCAGGAGGAGGCGCGCACCGTGCCCGACGACGCGACGCTGTTCGAGCGCGCGATCTATCCGCTCGCCATTCCCGGCATCGCGGGGGCGGGCGCCATCCTCACCGTGGTGCTGTTGACCGACAACGATACGCGGACCCTCGTCGAGCAGCTGCGGACGACGGGAGAGCTCGCCTTCTGCCTCGTGCTGTTCTTCGGCCTCTATGCCAGCGCGACGCAGCTCTTCAAGCTGCTGGGCCGCGGCGGCGTGGAGATCATCAGCCGCGTCTTCGGCCTGGTGGTCGCGAGCATCGCCGTGAACGGGCTGATAACGGCGATCAAGCTCTCCTTCGGGTTGGCTCACTGAACGTTGGCGACGACCAGTGACCGGAAGTAGGTGACGCTGTCGGCCTGGCTCCAGACGCCGACCGGTCCGGGGCGCATCAAGGTCCGGTCGGTGAGCTTGAAGAGCGACTTGTCGTCGAGGATGACCTCGAACTGGTCCTGCTTGGCGATGACCCGGAGCGCATGCTGGACATCGGCGACGACGGGCGTCTTCATCCCCTTCAACTCGGCACGCCGCCCGCCGGCCATGCGATAGAAGCGGACCGAACCGTCCAGCGCGTCGGCTTTCACGACATAGTAGTCGTTGGCGCTCTGGGCGCGCAGCACGAGGCCGGCCGCACGGGCGTGGGTGCCGCCGACCGTCTTGAAGCGCAGCGTGGCATCGACATCGAAGACGACGGTCTGCTCGGAAATGCAGAGCGGGAAATGGAGGTCCGTCTCGTCGTGGCCGGTCTCGCTGAGCGCCCAGCCGCCCAGCGCCCGGGGATCGGCGACGGCCTCCCAGTGCGGGACATGGCCCACGCCGGTGATGCCCTGGGTGCAGGCGATACGGCCGTCCGAAGTGGTGAGCGGCGCCACGAGCTGGGCCCAGGCGGGCTGGCTTGCGACCGCCAGGAACAGCAAGACGAGCAGGGTTCGCATCGCCTGAACGTAGCAGAACCGGGCCCTGCTTGACCGTCGGCGCGGGACGGAGGACGTTACGCCGCGTTCGATTTTTCGACTGAAATACGAAGGGGGAAACCATGCGTCTGTGCACGATCGTGAGCGGCGGGAAGCCCGCGGTGGGCGTCAAGATGGGCGACGGCAAGATCGTCGATCTCAGCAAGCAGATGCCGCGCGGACCGAAGTCGGTCGTCGAGATCCTGGCCGGCGGCAAGAAGGTGCAGTCGGCGGTGCTCAAGGCCTGCGCCAAGCCGAAGGCGGGCGCCACCGTGTCGGAGAAGTCGGCCAAGTACCTCTGCCCGATCCCCGCACCCGGCAAGATCCTGTGCATCGGCCTCAACTACCGCAAGCACGCCGAGGAGACGGGCAGCCCGATCCCGGGCTATCCGGTGGTCTTCACCCGCTTCAACAACACGCTGGTGCCGCACAACGGCAAGATGCTCGCGACCAGCCACTCCGTGCAGTACGACTGGGAGGCCGAGCTCACCATCGTGATCAGCAAGAAGTGCCGCAACGTGCCCAAGGAGAAGGCGCTCACGGTGATCGGCGGCTATGCCTGCTTCAACGACGGCTCGATCCGCGACTGGCAGAGGAAGTCGGGCGGCCAGTTCACGCTCGGCAAGAACTTCGACGGCACCGGCGGCTTCGGCCCCGATATCGTGACGCCGGACGAATTGCCGCCGGGCGCCGCGCCGCTCCGGATCATGACCCGCGTCAACGGCCAGGTCATGCAGGACAGCAACACCGACGACCTGATCTTCGACGTGCCGACGCTGGTCTGCGAGCTCAGCAAGGTCATGACGCTCGAGCCGGGCGACATCATCATCACCGGCACGCCCTCGGGCGTCGCCATGGCGCGCAACCCGCAGCCCTGGCTGAAGCCGGGCGACGTGTGCGAGGTCGAGATCGAGAAGATCGGCGTGCTGCGCAATCCGATCGCGATGGGGGCCTAAGCCTCTTTTCGGTGGCGCGGCAGGTTGGCGACGCCGCCCAGCATCAGTCTCGTGGCGAATTCGGTGGTCTCTTCGGGGTCCACCGGATCGCGCGAGACCATGATGATCGAGGCCTCGAAGACCACGCCCGACAGCGTCGCCGCGAGATAGCCGATATCGACATCGGGCAGGATGCCCTGCGCGATGGCATTGCGGATATCGTCGTGCAGCTGGCGCGACATGACCTGCAGATCCGGCTTCTCCATCAGCATGCGCACGGGCGTGATGTTGTTGCGGCCGAAGTCGAGGATCTCGGGCTCGCGCGCCACGTAGTTCAGGTAGACCGAGATGTGGCTGCGGAAGAATTCCTCGGCTGTCTTCGCCCGGGCGCGGCCCTGGCGGTGGCGCTTCATGAGCTCGACGCTCATCTCGGCGACGACCGCCTCGAAGATCTCGTCCTTGTCCTTGAAGTAGTTGTAGAAGGTGCCGGAGGCGAGGTCGGTGCGCCGCACGATGTCGCGGACGCCCGCGGCGCCGTAGCCCATCTCGGCGAAGACCGTGCGCGCGGCCTTCAGGAGCGCGGCGCGGTTTTCCGCCTTGTTCTGCTCGCGCCGGCCCGACCGCTCCCGCGTGGTCATCGCCGCCGTCGTCGTCGTTGCCTCGTCGCCCATGCTCAATGTCCCAACCGTGCCAACTCGTGCCGCAGACCCACGACCATGTCGTCCATCGCCCGTGCCGCCGCCTGTAGCGCACCGCGCATGCAGATGAAACCGTGAATCAGCGAATCGAATTCACGATGGATTGTCTTCACGCCCGCCGCCTGCATCTTGTCGGCATAGGCCTGGCCCTCGTCGCGCAACGGATCGAAGCCGGCTGTGAAAACCAGGGCCGGGGGCAGGCCGGAAAGATCGGCCGCCCTGAGCGGTGATACGCGCGGGTCGGCAGCCTCAGCCGGCTCATGTAAGTATTGTCCGAGGAACCATTGCATGTCCGACAGGGTCAGCAGGAAGCCCTCGCCGCAGCTCGTGTGGGACGGCCAGTCGACCGACATGTCGGTGGCGGGATAGATCAGCCATTGCAGGCAGGGCGTGCACGCCTCGCCGCGCATGAGCTGGGCCAGGACGGCGGCAATCGTGCCGCCGGCGGAGTCGCCTGCGACGATGATGCGGGCCGGGTCGATGCCGAACCCCGCGCCGTCGCTGGCGAGCCAGCGGAAGGCCGCCACGGCATCGTCGATGGCGGCGGGAAACTTGTGCTCCGGCGCCAGGCGATAGTCGATCGCCACCACGGCGCAGCCGGTGCGATTGCAGAAGTAGCGGCAGGGCAGGTCGTAGCCTTCGAGGCTGCCGATGGTGAAGCCGCCGCCGTGGAAGAACAGGATCGCGGGCAGGAGCCGCGCCACCGAACCGGCCGGACGGTAGAGGCGAACGCGCAGACGGCCCCCGTGCATGGCGGCCGGCGCGGCGATGGTGCGGTCGATGATCTCGCCGACGGGAAGCGCGCGGCCGCCCATGATCGCCTGGAAGATGTCGAACTCGGCGCGCGCCTGGGCCACGCCGAGCGACTGGAGCGGTTGCTGGCCGCTGCGGGCGAGCAGCTGGAGGAACCATTGCGTGCGCGCGTCGAGCACCCGGCCATCGACGCTGACCGGCGCCCCGGCCAGGATGTTGACCCACGAGATCGGCATGCGCAGCGCCATGTTGGCCGCCTTGCCCTGCAGTTCGCGCGCGATCTCCTTGATCTCCATGCCCGCTTCTAGCACGTCCGCGCCGGCCTCGCAGTGCGCGAGGAGGCGCACCTCGACGCTGTTGCGGGCCTTCGCTAGGTTGACGTTGATGGCCGAGGCCTCCTCTTCGAGCGGCTATGCCGATGCGCTCCGGCGCGAGATCCTGCGCAGCGAGCAGCAGCGCATGCGGGCGGTCGCCGTCATCCTGACGCTCCTGCTCGTGACCACGGTGCTTGCCGCGCTCTTCGCCAAGGATTTGGCGCGACGTCTCTTCGAGACCACGTTCGCGCCGAGCCTGCCGCTCACCGCCATCGGCCCGTTCGTCGCCTACGAATTCGCCGCGCTCCTTTTTCTTCGCTACCGCATCGCGCGCGACCGGGACTTTCCGACCTACGGCCGGTTCGCCAACGCCCTGATCGAGACGACGCTCCCCAGCGTCATCATCTACCTGCTGGCGCGCGACATGGACCCGCGCGCGGTCTTCGCCTTCTGGCCGCCGATGCTCTATTTCGTCTTCATCGTGCTGTCGATCCTGCGGCTGGATTTCCGGCTGTCGCTCTGGACGGGCGCGGTGGCGGCGGTCCAGCAATACGCGCTCGCGCTCTGGCTGCTGCCGCTCGACAACGCGGCCGCCAATCCGATGGGGGCGACCTACTTTTACTTCAGCCGCAGCATCGTGCTGCTGTTCGCGGGCCTCGCCGCCGGCGCCGTGGCGCTGCGCGTGCGGCGGCAGTTCGAGAATTCGATGGCCAACGCCGCCGCGCGCGATCGCGTGGTCAATCTCTTCGGCCAGCACGTCTCGCCCGAGGTCGCCGAGCAGCTGCTTGCCCATGCCGATCCGCCGAGCGAGATCCGGACGGTCTGCGTGATGTTCCTCGACATTCGGGGCTTCACGGCCATGACGCGGGCCCGCACGGCGCGCGAGACGGTGACGCTGCTGAACGAGTTCTTCGGCCGGATGGTCGCGATCGTCGATCGCCACGACGGCATCATCAACAAGTTCCTGGGCGACGGTTTCCTCGCGCTGTTCGGCGCGCCGATCGCCGATCCCAACGCCGCGGCCGATGCCGTGAAGTCGGCGCAGGCGATGCTGGCTGCCGTCGATGCGTGGAACGCGGCGCATCCGGCGCGGGCGCTCAAGATCGGCATCGGCATCCATATCGGCGAGGCGGTCACCGGCACCGTCGGCTCGGCGATCCGCAAGGAATACACGGTGATCGGCGACACGGTGAACCTCGCCGCTCGCCTCGAGCAGCTCACCAAGGAGACGGACGCGCGGCTGCTCGTGTCCGACGCCGTGCGCCGCATCCTGGGCGAGGTCGGCACCGACCTGGGCGAGATGGCGATCAGGGGCTATGCCGAGCCGGTGCGCGTCTGGAAGCTCGCATGATCTGGTACTTCGCCTACGGCTCGAACATGAACCCGGCACGGCTTGCCGATCAGCGGCTGAAGGAGCGCGCGGTCCAGATGGGCCCGCGGATCGGCGGCCGGCTCGACGGCTGGCGACTGGTGTTCAACAAGATTGCGCGCTCACCCGAGGGGGCCGCCGCCGGCAACATCGTCGAGGCGCCGGGCGAGGTCGTGCACGGAACATTGAACCACATGCCCGACGAAGGCCTGGCAGTGCTCGATATCTGGGAGGGCGTGGCGGACGGCCACTATGAGCGCCGGGTGGTGCCCGTGGTGCGTGCCGACACAGGCGAGACGGTCGAGGCGGTAACCTACGTGGCGCTCAAGGTCGGCGAGGGGCTCAGGCCCACCCGCGACTATCTCGGCCATCTCCTGGCCGGCAAGGATCTCCTGCCGGCCGCCTATTGGGATAGGCTGAAGAAGACGGAGACGCTGGACTAGACCGTCGCCGGCGCCTTGAGGCGATCGCCCGGGACCTTGCCGGAATTGTCGATCTCCGGGACGTCGGCCTCGTGCCAGAAGTTCAGTTCGATCATGATGCCGTCGGGATCGTGCAGGAACACCTGCTGCAGGGGCCGCGCCGGCACCTTGCGGACCTCGAAGGGGATCTTGTCCTTCTTGATCGTGTCGATCGTACCACGGATGTCGGAGCAGTTGATCGCCACGTGGTCGATCGCGCCGCCGCCATGGTCCTTGCGGCCGCTTTCGGACACGAGATGAAGCACGGCCTTGTCGCCGGCATAGAGCCAGGCGCCGGGGAAGTTGAACGGCGGCCGATCGCCGTCACGAAGGCCGACATACTTCTCGTAGAAGGCGACGGTCTTCTTCAGGTCCTTGCAGAAGACGTTCCAGTGGTCGAGCGAAAGAGCGGGCATCGGGTCCTCCTCTGGGAAGAGCCCGAGCTTACACCGGTCTTGGTCAGTCGTGGCAGCAGGATTTATCGGCTTTTTCGCCGTATTCGTCGTGCCGGCGCACCCAGCTGGTCAGGTTGCCGCCGGGCGGCTCGTTGCGGCCCTTCGGGGTGACGTCGAGGACGCCGTAGACGCCGCCCACCTGCTCGGAGCCGCGAGCAAACGCCGA
>Ga0335083_10005973_pt1 | contig 15338 bp, 17 predicted proteins | sample Lox_Sample_42_FD_206716 | JGI IMG/M metagenome (GOLD analysis project Ga0335083, IMG submission 206716) | Soil microbial communities from Loxahatchee National Wildlife Refuge, Florida, United States - Lox_Sample_4.2 | ecosystem: Environmental > Terrestrial > Soil > Wetlands | place: USA... | reverse complement strand
CCAGCTCGAGCAATCTGCTTGCCACATCATGCATGTCGAATTTGTTGGCGCTGCTGTCGCGCTGGCGAAAACGTGCGGGAGAATTTCCCTGGCACGGCGTGGAAATTCTCCCTGCGCAGCTGTCGTTACTTCAGTCGCCCAGCGACACCGCGAGAACCACAGCCATCACGACGGCGACGGCAACCGATGCGATGCCGAGCGCATACGCGAGCCCGGGGCTGGGCGCGCCGGATCGTCGGTCCTCGATGGCGCGGCGCACGGTTGCGTACCGTGTGACCGCAGCTGCATTCGTCAGGAGCCCGAGGACGACCAGCACCACGCCGAACCAAGCGGACCCGAGGCCCCTCACGGGCGTCACGTGCAGCGCGCCGGCCTGCGCCACCTCGCGCAAGAAGATGCCGAATCGTGCGATCGCGAAGCCGAAGGCCATGAGGGCGATGCCGGTCCGGATCCACGCCAGCAGCGTGCGCTCGTTGGCCGCGTGGTCGCGGTAGCGCGTGTCGGTCGGCGTGACCGTGGTCTCGGAAGCCATCGGGGCTCGCAGCCTACCTGAGCCGTGGCCACGTGGGGGCAAGCTCGAGGCGCCGCGCCCGCGCATCATCCTTGCTTACGCGCGCCCCCCAGTGAGCACCCAGGCGTTCGAGCACGCACGTTCGGGGGTTGGTGAGGCGCCTCCGGAGCGACGGACCTCGGCGCTGCTTCCGCAGCCGGTCGTCGACGCGGCGCTGCGGGTGATCGACGGCCTCGCCAGGCCCCTGGTCGCTCGTGGCGTGACCGCAAACGCGGTGACCTTAGGATCGCTCGCCCTCGCGGCGGCGGCCGGCGGGTGCCTGGCCGTGGGCTGGTTTGGCTGGGGAGCGGTGGCAGGCTCCGTCGCCGCGCTCGGCGATGCGCTGGACGGTGCGATCGCCCGCCGCACGCGTGCGTCATCCGCCGCAGGCGCGTTGCTCGACGCTTCTGCGGACCGTTACGGCGAGTTCCTGCTGCTCGGGGGCCTGGCGATTCACTTCCGTGACCACGTAGCGGCGCTAGCTCTCACGCTGGGAGCCATGGTCGGATCGTTCATGGTCAGCTACGGCAGCGCGAAGGCCGAGGCGATGCGCGTTCCTGTGCCCGGCGGCCTCATGAGGCGACCCGAGAGAGCCATGTGCCTCTGCGCCGCCATCGCAGTGACGGCCACCCTGTCGTGGCTCGCCCGACGCGGGGATCTGCCCCTCTGGAGCGCGCGAGCGCCGGTCTTCGCGGCGCTCGGCCTCATCGCGTTCGTCGGGAACGCGTCGGCGATAACGCGTCTGCGGCTCGTCGCTCGTGCGGCCCGCCGATCGCTCGATTAGCCGGAGGGCGGCGGCTTGCGCTTCGCGCGCCCACCCCGGCGGCCGATCTCCGCCATGTGGTCGCGGTCCTCGCTCACGAGCACACCTCCGAGACGACCGGCCTCGCGGGCCTCCGCCGGCGTGAATTCGTACGCGTGCCCTCGAGCGTGAGCCGCTCTTCCTCCCCTGCTTGCGATCTCCCGGCGCTTCTCCGGATCCATCGCCCCGAAACCGACCCTTTGCATGCGGCGCGCGCAATCCAAGACGCGTGCCCGTGGAGCAGCCGCGCCTTGTCCGGGCCGTCGCTACCCCGAGGCGGATAATTTCCGTGTCGCAGGGAGAATTTCCTGGACGTGCAGCGTCGCCCGGCGCCGGAAGCGCCGGGACGAAGATTCGATTGCAGGCTCGGCGCATGCAACGTCCGTGGCATGGACCCAGTACGTGGCTATCGAACAGCCTGCCTGGCGCCCCTCGCATTCGTCGTCGGCGCGTGCGCCGAGTCGCCGGGCGGGCCCCCGAGTGTCGCGGCGGCACCGACGGTCGTGAGCGTCGATGAAGCCGCCACTCAGCTCGCGGCGACACGCTGCGACCACGACGCAGCGTGCAGCAACGTCGGCGCCGGGCGCCCCTACGCAACGGTCGCCGAGTGCGCGGCGCAGGTACAGCAGAGCACCACACAAGAGCTGGCCCGCTGCTCGGCGGGCGTCGAGCCTCGCAGATTGGCGGCGTGCGAACGCAGACTGCAAGCCGAGAGCTGTCGCCCGCTCTCGACCCTCTCGCGCATGCTCGCCTGCCGTCCCGAGACCCTGTGCGCGAGCCCCTCGGCGGCGCCCGGAGATGAGCAGCCAAGCTTCACCAGCGAGGACGTCTATGGGATGTCCTCCCCCGCGAGCACGCTGAGCCAGGAGGGGCCGACATGAGGGCCACGCAGGGCACGCCCATTGCTCGCCGGTGGTGCGGAGGTGTCTCATGAGCCGCGTCGCGAGAGTCCTCGGTCCCATCGTGTTGGTCCTCGGCCTGGCGGCCTGCGCGAGCTCGTCCGAAGAGTGGAGAGGGGCGGCGCAGATGCAGCCAGCGAACGCTCGGTGCAGGGCTTCCGGCGATCACTGTCGCTGGGACGACCAGTGTTGCAGTGGACGCTGCTACGTCGATCTGGGATGCAGCGGCTGACCGTTCATCCCGCGTGCGGCGGGCTACGGACGCGTCGCCGTCAGGTCGTACGTGGACGAGCAACTCTCCCCATCGCCCGTCCCCGTGACGAAGATGCTGCCCACAGCTCCGATGCCCGACTCTGCGAACGTCGTCTGGAAATTCTCCGTGAACGAGTAGCCGTTGCTCGTGTACGTGCAGTCGTTTCCGCGCGTCCTGCAGCCCGTCACCGTGAGCGACGCGCACCTGATGTTCGTCGGCAGGTTGATCCTACCGTCGGCGTTCACCTTGATCTCGCAGGGGGCTCCGGGTCCTGGCTTCTCGCAGAACTGCGAGGGCATGTCGTGGCAGGTTCCGCCAGGTTGCTCGGAGATCACCGCTGGATAGGTCGCGTTCTTCGTGGCGCACGGGTTGGCGGGCTGTGGAGTCGAACCACGGTCCCCGGAGCCGTCCCCGCGCCTGCAGCCGCAAGCAAGGGACGCCATCACCGTCCCGCCCAAGATCCACGCCATCGTTCGCATGATGGCGCCGCAAGCACAGGGCGCGCCGCCGTCGCGGTGCTCAGGGTCGGGCGCTCAAGGCATCCAGGAGGGCCATGTGATCGGCTCTTCCGGCGGGCCCACCTCCGCTGGCGAGCGGAGCGCCTGCATCCCGAGCGCGACGTGCCTCGCCGTCTCCGTCCGATCCGAGTCGACCGCGCGCTGCCCCGCAGGAACGTCCGGCACCCAGGCATGCGCGCCGGCGATGACGTGCGCTACCTCGGCGTCGGCGGGGTCGACCATGCGGAGAGCCAACCATTGGTACTTGTCGCACGTCTTCCGCAGCGCGAAGGGTCCGTTCTCGATGCTCACCGCCACGTAGTAGGTCCGGCCCGCCGCAAAGTCTCCCTCCAAGCGGCCCACTTGGTTGGCCCACGGGTACAGGTCGGGCGGGACATCGCCCGACGGCTGCCACGCGAAGAACGCGTGGTGGCTGGCCGGGACGAGCACGGTGAACTTGGACGCCGGGGGGCTGTCGCCGATGAACTTCAGCCCCCCGTCGACGATGCGAAACGGCGCCCCTCCGTCACACGCGCTCGCTTCGCGTACGAAGACGACCCGAGCGGCATCGGATGGCGCGCGAGTGTCGAGCGATGCGACGGGGGTCATGAGCGCCGGCGGCGGCGTCACGCACGCTGCACAGCCCAGGCTCAGAATCACCAGGTGCCGACCAACGCTCATGACACGGAAAGTGTAGCGCCGCGTGAAGCGAGAATGTAGACGCGACGCGGCGATCAGTCGTCTGGTGGCGGCCATCCTGGCCATGCTGGTGGCGACCGTGGTCGCCCAAGGGTGCTCAGGCAAGGCCTGCTCGCAGGACTCCGACTGCTCGATGGGGGAGGCTTGCCTGTACCCGATAGGCAGCTGCTCGGCGCGGGGCACGTGCATGACGTTTCCGGACCCGGCCGGAAGCGGCGGCTGCAACGCCTCCCCAGTGGAATGCAGTGGCGGTCACCCGATGTGCGGCTGCGGGGTGACGGTGATCGGTGGATGCAACTATCCGGAGGGATACGCGGGTGGTCCCACGAACGGCGACGTGGATTGCCCCAGCCCCGTCGGCACGGAAGGACCAGGTAGCGACGGCGGCGTCGATGCGAGCACGAGCGAGGAGGCCGGCGAGGCGGGGCTGCCGGAAGGTTCGGGCGAAGAGACCGTCCCGCCCGATGGCGAGTAGCCACTGCTCCCGATCCTCGACGACACGGCGCAACTCATTCGCGCGACCGGTGTCGAGTCGGGGATCGTTTTCTTGTTCGTAGGCGATGGGTCGTTCCATCATCTCGACGTGGACAAGCGCGCCCTCGTCGAACAGCTCGTATCGAGGATCCAGGAGACTGCGAACGTCGCGAAGCGGGCGGCCCACGACGCAACCACCGAGGCGCGAGAGGGGGCGACTCCGGCGGAGAAACGCGACGACGCCCGGGTCGCGCTCGAGGCGCAGAGCCTGGCGAAGGGACAGTCGCGGCGCGCCGAGCGAGCCGACGCTGCCCTCTCCGCGCTCGAGACGTTCCGTCCGCGTCCCCTCGCGTCGGGCGCCCGCATCGGCCTCGGGGCGGTCGTCGAGGTCGAGGACGGCGCGGCCGGGCGCACGTTCTTCCTCGCGCCGGTAGGCGCGGGCATCGAGCTGACCGGACCGGATGGCGACGGCTTCCTCTCGGTGGTGACGCCAGCTTCGCCGATCGGTCGGGCGGTGATGGGGCGCAGCGTGGGAGAGACGGTCCAGGTCGATGTCCCCGGGGACGTGAAGGAGTGGACGATCACCTACGTATGCTGAGGGCGATATAGTTCGCACGTCCAGATCGGGCGCAAAACAATGAGCGCCAAAGTCGTCCGTCGCGCAGTTGAATGAGTAGGAAGGGCGGCGAGGCCGGCGGACACAAGTCCGGCCTCGTTCGACTGAAAAAGAGCGTTGGCGGACTGGAATCCGACGTCGTCGGACCCGCCGCCGATGTCGGTCGGTCCGCCGACTCGAGATCTCAGTTCGCCGACGACGGCGTCCGACTGAAAAAGACTCGCGGCGGACAGAAGAACGCAGGCGGCGGACTGACAAAGACGAGCGTCGAGTCCGACGACGCACGGTTTCAATCCGCCGAGAATGGCGGCCGAGTGAACGACATCGGCGTCGGACTGAAAAACATCGGCGGCCGACACGAAAACATCGGCGGCGGACTCGAAGCGGCAGGCGGCGGACTAGAAACCGTCGGCGCCGAGTCCGACGCGTCTCGATTCCAGTCGGCCGACATCGATGTCGGAATGAAACACATCGGCGTCGGACTGAAACACATCGGCGTCGGACTGAAACACGTCGGCGGCCGACATGAAAACGTCGGCGGCGGATTCGAGACGGTAGGCGGCGGACTGAAGAACATCGCCGTCGAGACGACGGGCGCAGGATTCCAGTCGGCCGTCGCGAGATTCCAGTCCAGCGCTTCTCTTTTTGGACTTTTCGACACTGCGTCGGCGTCGGCGTCAGAGCCCGCTGAGGTCCGGCGTCGTGTTGCCGGTGCCGAAAAGCCGGTTGCATGCGGTGCCGAGCGCGGTGACGTCGCCTTCCGCGAGGGCGAAGCCGATTCTTGCTCACGCCCCCGTAAAGAGAGATCACTCGCTCGCGGAGCCGGTCGTGCGGCGAAGCGCCTCCCGCCGGTAGGCCGCCACGAGAGCGGAGCGCGAGCGGACGCCGAGCTTCTTCGCCGCACGACTCAGAAGCACGCCCGCGGTCGAGACGCTGATGCCGAGCTCGTAGCCGATCATCTTGTTGGCGTGCCCCACCGCGGCGAGCGCGACCACCTGGCGCTCGCGCACCGTCAGCAGCGCGAACGGCGCCGGCTCGGGATCGTTGCGCTCGGCCAGGAGGTAGCGCTTGCCGTCCTTCTCGAAGTGATCGACGAGCGACCAGCGCCCGTCGACGAGCGCCCTCCACCGAGCCACCGCGCGCTCGGGGTCGCGCCGATCGACCGGCCCGCGCAGGCGTTCGATCCGCGCCGCCGCTTCGGCGAGCGCCGTCCGCGCTTCGCGCAACTTCGCGGCTCCCTTCGCATGCTCGATGGTGCCACGCGTGGTCAGGACGGCTTCGGCACGCTGCAGCGCGGGTTGCTCACCGAGGCGTGCTCTCAGGCGGAAGGATGCGGCGAGGTGCGACGACAGCCGCGCCAGAAGCTCGCCCGGCATCGAGGCCGGGACGTGCGCCGGCAGCAGCACGCCCACGTGCGCGCCCCGGCCGTCGACATTGACGCCGTTGAGCCCGAGGATGTCCTTCGCGCCGAGACCGATGAGGCGCCTCCGACCCTCCGCGACCGCGCCGGTCAGGGGAAGCCGCCGGCTCGGCCCGTACGGCGTTCGGCGGAAGACGGCCTCCACCACGGTCGGCTCGGAGCGGTAGAGCGCTGGCATGTCGTCGCGCAGGAGCCGAAGCAGCCGTGGATCGGCGATCCCATCGTGCTCGAAGGCATCGAAGACGCATCGCGAGACATCCGAAGCGTCGTATGTGAGCGCGTAAGCGCCGATGTTTCGCAATCCGAGCGTCTGCCGGGCGCTCTGCGCGAGCGCATGCAGCCATCGAGTCGTAGGCGCCTCGACGTCGTAGGCGGACTCGATGAGCGCGACGGGATCGAAGCGAGGCACCGTGTGGATCCTACGCCGCCTACAGCGAGGGCAACGGCCGAAGACGCGGTGATTAGGCGCGCCTGCGGGCCCCCCGCTCATGCGTCTTCGGGCGGTTCTTCCGCGAGCCAGACCTCGACGACTTCCGGCATCGCACAGAGCGCCTTCGCGATCTGGGCCACTGTCATCCCGCGCCCACGCAGCACATGGGCGCGCGCGACCGCGTGCCGCCGATCGGAGATGGACATCCGTGGCTCGTGCACGGTCGTGCCTGGCAGCCGCCGCTCCACCACTTCGGCGGTCGGGCGCGACTTCGTTTCGAGACTCTCGATTGGGGCGGCTTCGACGAGACGCGCGGCGAACTGCCCACGTTGCAGTCGGCGAAGTGGCATACGCATCAACCGCCCATCCGTGATGCGCTTCAAGAACACGTACCGGACGCCATGAATTGGCACGGTGACGCGCAACACCCTTGCCCGGCGTTGGCGCCCTTGGATGCTGAACTCCCAGAGCTGCCCTCGCCGAACTTCCACCGGGGTGCAACCCGAGATCGCGCCGCTCATGACGGTTCGTGCCTTCGCAGCGCCATCAACTCGCCCAGCCACGGCTCGTAGCGTCGCCACCGGCCGACGGAGCTCCGGTAGATGGGCTGGCGCGCTTGCCAGCTGCTGGCGGTCCGCACCTCTTCGCGATTGGCCTCGGGGTGCGCGCACGCCGGCTCCCATTCCAGGCCGCAGAACGCGATGAGGCGCCGTGCCGCGCCCTCCGGTTCCGCGATGACGTCCTCGTAGCGGACGTCGAGCCATCGGTCCGGCGGAAGCACCGCGCGCCAGTGGGCGAGCAGGCGCTGGTGCAGCCGGTAGTACCAGACCAGGTCCCCGAGAGCGCTCGTGAACCCCAGGCTCGCCCGGAGCGGCGTCGCGTAGATCGACAGACAGGTGTCGACCGGGTCTCTCAGGGAGAAGATGAACCGCGCTTTCGGAAACAGCAGGTGCACGAGCCCGACCCAGAAGAAGTTGAGCGGCATCTTGTCCGTGGCACGACGCGCGCCGGGGGCGCCCTCTCGAAGCACCTGCAGGTAGGCGTGCTGAATCGGGCGGGCGAGCTTCGCCGCCGCTTCGGGGCCAGCGTCGATCCACGCGGGTCCGTGCTCGTTCCAGAAATCGAGCTCCCCGCACCCCCGTGCTCCGGAATGACTCGAGACGATGCGCTCGAGCAAGGTCGTTCCCGAGCGGGGCATGCCCACGATCAGGGCGGGGGTCTCGTCCTCGTGCCCCTTCGCGGAGCAGCGTGCGAAGAGCTCCGGGGTGAACCGCGCGATCAGGTCGTCCGCGAACCGCTCGACCTCTCGTCGATCGAAGGGCATGAGCCTGCACCGGATCACGTTGGCGGCGTGGAAGTGGGTCATGGCCCCGGCGTACTCGCCCAGGTCGTCGAGGGCCTTGCCGATCGCAAAGTGGAGCATCATCCGATGGCGCTCCGCGACGGCCGGCGCGAAGCGATCGTGCCAGCCGCCGGCCTCGAGTCGCCGGACGAGCCGGGCGAGGAGCGGCCGGTCGGACTCGGTGAATCTCCGCAAGGAGGCCAGGCCGTAGTGAGCGTTGGTCTGCCAGGGGTCCAGCGTGAGGGCTCGCTCGAAGCTGGCCGCCGCCTCGTCGAAGCGCCCGGACTCCTGGAGGATCCTCCCGAGCAGGGCATGCGCCAGGCTGTTGGTACCGTCGAGTGCGGTCAGCGTGCGCAGCTCCTGCTCCGCTTCGCGAGTCAGCTGCTGCGCGTCCAGAGCCTTCACCCGGGCAAGGCGACCGATCATCGTCCCCGGTGCGGAGACGTAGGCCTGTTCGTACTCCGCGATCGCTTCCTGCCGCGTTCCGCGATCCCAGAGCAGGTCTCCCAGTTGTACATGCGCCCCGACGAGCCTTGGGGAGAGCGTCGTCGCCTGGCGATGTGCAACGATGGCGTCATCGTCCTCTCCAAGGTGCTGGAGCGCGAGACCGAGGTTGTAGTGACTGTTGGCGACGTTTGGCTCGACGGCGATGGATCGACGCAGCCAGGTGACCGCATCGTGGAAGCGTCGCGTCGCCATGTAAGCCACGCCGAGGTCGTTGAGAACGGCGGGGTCGTTCGGAAGGAGCCGGGCGGCCGCCAAGAGCGGCTCGACCGCATCCGCGTGCCTGCCCTCTTCGAGCAGACGCTGGGCGACTTCGACATGACGCGTGCTCTCAGCCCGGACGCGCACCGCGGATCGTCTGCTCAGTCGCCTCGTCATGTGCCAAGGGCCACAGTTGGCGAGCCGCCAGCAGCAACTGGCATGCCGAACTGACCCGCCGCGTCGCCCCGCGATGTTGGTTGGCCGAATCGCCACCTTCCAGGGCGCGGATGGAATTTCTCCCTGGTCCTCGGAAAAAATCCGTCAAGGCACCTAGGAGCTGAGATCGAGAGCAGCCGAACGCGCCGGAGGCGGAGCTTCGCCGTACCGGGGTGCGGCGGGCAGACGAGCAGCCCGTCTGGCCCCGGCGGCGGATCCGGTCCGTCGAGCAGCAGCTCGGGGTCATCGAGCGGATCGGGATCGTCGAGCGGCGGCGGGGCCATCCCCGGTGCCGGATGCTCGGGCGGCTTCGTGACCGCCGGCTTCACGGTGAACCCCGCCCCTCGTGGTGCGCGGCGATGTGCAACGCGGCAGCTCCGCCCGGGGCACGGCGGGTCGGCACCTGCGACGCGCAGGAGAACGACGCCGGGGCCGTGTTCATCCAGTGCGCCGGCTGCGGTGTCTGAGCGGATGTGGGCCTCGTACACGGGCTCCCCGCTCGGCAACGTCTCCTCGTCAACCGACATGAGCATCCCGTTCTAGAAGAGGGGGCGAGTACTGATCCGGCCCGCTTTCATTCGTCGACACGCGGAGAGCGCGGCGTCGTGGAGCGCACCGTTGGTGGCGACGATGCCGCGACGCAGGACCAGGTCGGCGCTCGCGTAGTCGATGGGCGCGCCTTCGAGGTCCGAGAAACGACCGCCCGCGGCGGTGAGCACGGCCTCGGGGCCGCACGTGTCCCAGAGCTTCGCCCCTCCGCCGTCGTGCACGTACAGATCCCCCTGGCCGAGCACCAGGCGCGCGATTTTCACGCCGACCGACCCGCTCGGCACGACGCGCCCGATGCCGAGCTGCTCGATCAGGGACCCGATGAGGGGCGGCCGGTGCGAGCGCGAGACGAAGAGGGTGGCCTCGCGCGGGTCGCTCAGCTTGGTCACCTCGAGAGGGCGCCGTCGGCCCTGCGCGTCCTCCGCGAACGCCGAGGCGCCGACGCGGCCCGCGATCGTCTCACCCAGGGGCGGCATCGTCACCACGCCGAGCGCGGCGCGACCCGCCACGGCGAGCCCGATCATGACCGCGAACTCGCCGATGCGGTCGCTGAACTCGCGCGTACCGTCGAGCGGGTCGACGAACCACACGCGGGGCGACGAGACCAGGCGAGCGACGTCGGCAGGGCGCGCCGGCACGGCCTCCTCGGAGAGGACCGCATCACCCGGAAATGAAGCGGCGAGGCTCGAGCAGATCACATCGCTCGACTCACGGTCGGCGCGCGTCACGGGATCGCCTGGAGCCTTGAACTCGACGGTGAAGTCCGTCGCGTAGACGTCGCTCACGCGGCGGGCGGCGAGGCGCGCGATGCGGATCGCCTCTTCGAGCTCGCGGTCGACCTTTTCGACGAGAGACGCGGTCATGCTGCGACCTGGTGCACGCCCCGCGCCCGGCTACGCGAGGAAGGTGTGGAAGAGCATGAAGGCCGCCGCCACCAACATCAGGCAAGCGAATGCATGACGCAGCGCCGTCGCACTCATGCGCCTCGAGAGTCGGACTCCCAGAACGCTGCCCATGGCCTCGGTGCCGCCGAGATAAGCGGCGATTCGCCAGTCTACCGGCGGATGAGGGAGATGGCCGGCCAGACCCGCCAGCGTATTGATCGCGATGACCATGAGCGACGCGCCGATCGCCGAACGGACGGGGGAGCGCGCGAACAGCACCAGCATTGGCACGACGGCGAAGCCACCGCCCAGGCTGATGAGGCCCGTGATGCAGCCGATCAACAGCCCGCTGCCTGCAAGCACAGCCACGCTCCGCGCATCCACGCGCGCTGGCTGGAGCTCGCGCAGGGGACGCCGCACGAGCATCACGAGCCCCGCGAGCAGCATGCACACGAGGAACACGACCAGCAGGACCTTCTCCGGAACTCGCCGCGCGACGTGTCCCGCGAGAAACGCAGCGGTCATCGACGCGAGGCCGAAGCTGACCGCCGGCTTCCAGTCGACCGCGCGCTCGAGGACGTACGGGCCGAGCGCGACGAGGCTCATCATCGCGACGACGGCGAGCGAGGTGACGATTGCGTTCTCGAGGTCGAAACCCGCGACATGCGTCAGGAGGAGCACGGTCAGGATCGAGGGTCCGGCTCCGAGCATCCCGGCGAGGACCCCAATGCACATACCCAACAATGCGATGACCCAGATCATCGGCGCAGATGGCTGGATGCATCAGGCCGCGCCATGGCTCGTCTCCTGAGCGGCCTTCAGGAGGATCTGCGCCACTTCGGGCCGACTGAACTCTGGCGGCGGCGGCTTCCCGGCGCGCAGCAGCTCGCGAACCTGGGTCCCCGAAAGCGCGATGCGCGTGGAGGGGTCGCCCGGCGCGGTCTTCTCGGTTGCCATGCCGCCGACGACCGTCGACCAGAAGGCCTCCTCGAACTTGAGCGGCTCGACGCCCAGCTCGCCCGGCAGGAAGTCGTCGAACGCATGCTGCGCGTCGTACGTCCCGTAGAAGTGCCCGACCCCCGCATGGTCGCGCCCGACCACGAAGTGAGAGCAGCCGTAGTTCTTCCGTACCAGGGCGTGGAAGATCGCCTCGCGCGGCCCCGCGTATCGCATGGCCGCCGGATAGACCCCGAGGACGACCCGGTCCGCCGGGTAGTACTTCTGCAGGAGGACCTCGTAGCAACGCATCCGGACGTCGGCCGCGATGTCACCAGGCTTCGTAGCTCCTACGAGCGGATGCAAGAGCAGCCCGTCCGTGATCTCGAGCGCGCACTTGGTGATGTACTCGTGCGCGCGGTGAACGGGGTTGCGCGTCTGGAAGCCGACGACGCGGCTCCAGCCGCGGGCCTCGAACATGGCTCGCGTCGCGGCCGGGTCGCGCGGCACTTGCGGGAACTGCAGCGGGAGGGGCCGGTCGAACAGCCACACTTCGCCCCCGAGGTACGTGTCGCCCGCGGATCGCAGGTAGGCGACCCCCGGGTGACTCGCGTCGGTCGTGCGGTACACCTCGCGCGCCTCGAGCTCCTTGTCCGGAACCCAGCGATCGGAGAGCTCGAGCACCCCGACGACGCGACCGTCCGGAGACGCGAGCGCGACCTCGCTGCCGAGCGCCAGGCGATCGGCGGCCTCCTTGGAGACGGAGAGAGTGACGGGCACGGGCCACACCGCGCCGTTCTCCAGCCGGCGCTCGCGCACGACGCGCAGATAGTCGCGCGAGGTCATGAAGCCACGCAGCGGGGAGTAAGCCCCGTTCGCGATGAGCTCCAGGTCGCTCGCCGCGCGTTCGTCGAGCGTGACTCGCGGCAGGCCCGCGGAACGCTCGACGAGCCTTTGCCGAGCTTCCCCGCGGACGATCCGGTCGACGAGCTCGCCGCCGTGAGGCGGCACGAGGCCCCTCTTCGCGGGCTCGAGCTGCCGCTGGAGCGGCCGAACGTATCCGAGGCTCTCGAGCTTGCGGAGGATCGTCGCGAGGCTCTCGGCGGGCGTCTCTCGGTCCGTGTGGACGACCACGTCGGGCGACAGCGGCGGCTCGTACGGGTCGTCCACGCCGGTGAAGCCCTTGATCTCGCCCGCGAGGGCGCGAGCGTAGAGGCCCTTGGCGTCGCGCCGTTGCAGCACGTCGATGGGGCACTCGCAGTAGACCTCGCAGAAGCGCCCTATCGCGCGACGCTGCTCGTCGCGGATCTCCCGGTACGGACTGATCGCAGCCGTGATGGCGCAAGCGCCCGACCGGGCCAGCAGCTTGGCGACGAAGCCGATGCGGCGGATGTTGGTGTCCCGGTCCTCGCGCGAGAAGCCCAGGCCCTTGGAGAGGTTCGTGCGGACCACGTCGCCATCGAGCGACTCGACGTGCACGCCCCGCTGCGAGAGCTCTGACGCCAGCATCGACGCGAGCGTCGACTTCCCCGATCCGGACAGCCCGGTGAACCAGACCACGAACCCTTCCACAGCGGCCATCAGTGGCTACTCCTCTCCAGCTCCCCCGTCTCCAGCCAGTGAGCGCAGTCGCGCCCGAGCTTCTCGAGCGCCTTGCGATCGAAGCGCTCGATCTGATCCGATCTGAGCTCCGTGCGGAAGTCGCGTGTCGGCCCCTTCTGGAAGAATGCTTTGGGCTCGGTCATGTGCGCGCCGCCGAACGGCACCAGGCGCTCGGCTCGCGTGCGCATGTATCCGAAGGAGCAGTGCTCGCCGATGACGTCCATCCGCAGCCGCGCCGGCTCGGCACCGATGAACCGAGCGATCCGCGTCACTTGTGCCGGCAGGTCCTGAAGGAGCCGCTGGTAGTGGACGAGCAGCACGTTGGGATGGTCCCGGAGCGTCCACCACGATCGGACCACGTCGAACAGGTCGCAGCAGCCGTATCCATCTCGGTCCAGCCAGAGGTCGAAGAACTCTTGCTTGCTCTCCGGGATGACCAGGCGTGACGGATCGCCGGACCACGCCGCGTGGACGCGGTTGATGGCGGTCATGGTGTCGGCCGAGAAGTGCGCCAAGTAGTTGTGAAAGCTGATCCCGATGTCCTTGCCGTTCCGCCCGACGAAGACGTAGCGGGCGCGCGCATCGATGGGCACGGCGTCTGCCGGCAGGTGCGACTTGATGACGCGCTTCTTGGCGTGCTCGCCCTGCTCACGCAGCAAACGCAGCATGGCGGTGTGCTCGCCCCAGCTCGAGTCGAGCCAGGGAGAGGTCTCCGAGAGCCCAGCGGTCGGTTCCTGGCCGTTGTCGAGGATCTGCTGGATGATCCGCTGGGTCCAGGTCGTGCCGGCCTTGAACGGATCCACGACGACGATGTCGCCGGGCACGAAGCCGCCCTGGTCCAGGAAGTCCCTCCAGACGAGTGAGCTGGAGAGGAAGTCCCGCACGGTTCTCGTCGGCGCGATGACCTGAGAATCAGGAGACACACCCTCGGACAGGCAACGCGTGGGCCTATCGCGACTCACGGTTCGTCCCTTGCAGCGTGCCTCTCATGAGCCGCATGTACTCGAGGATACTCGTCCCGGTCGACGGAGGTCCCTGGAGCGACCGCGCCCTCGAGGAGGCAGCCGCGCTCGCGCTTCCCCTCGGCGCCGAGATCATCGTGCTCTGCGTCGCCGACGTCTTCTCGACCGTACGCGATGGGATGGTGGACGCAGCTCGGGTCGTCGAAGCCATGCGCGAGCATGCGAGACGCATCGTGTCGCATGCCGAAGAGGTCGTGCGACGAGCCGGAGCCGTCGCACGCGGCGAGACCGCGGAGGGCACCCCGGCGGAAGAGATCGTCCGTCGCGCACGAGATTGTGATCTCGTCATCATGGCGAGCCGGGGCAAGCGTCTGCTCGAGCGCCTCCTGTTCGGCTCGGTGGTGCACGCCGTCCTCGCTCGCGTCGACCGTCCGGTGCTCGTCGTCACCTGCAGGGATGGCGGGCGCGGAGAGGGCAAGGCTTGAGGCGCTCGTGGACATGCTGGAGCTGGTCCTCCTACTCCTCTCTTTGTCGGTGACCGCTGGCTTCGTCGGAGCGGTCTTCGGCATCGGCGGAGGCGTGCTCATCGTCCCGGCGCTCACGCTCCTGCTCCGGATCCCCGTTCGGGTGGCCATCGGCGTGAGCCTCATCTCGGTCGTTGCCACGAGCGCAGGCGCGAGCGCGGCCTTCGTTCGAGACCATTGGACCAACCTCCGCATCGCCATGGCGCTCGAGGTGGCGACGGTCTCCGGAGCGCTCGTCGGTGCGGCGCTCGCCGGCGTCGTGTCGCCACGCGTCCTCGATGATCTCTTCGCGCTCGCGATGCTCGTGTCGGCGTTCGAGATGCTCCGGCGTCACAAGCGGCACGGGACGCAGCGCCAATGCGATCGCGTAGCTCGGTTCTTGCGATTGGGGAGCTCGTATCCGAGCGAGTCGGGCCCCGTGGCCTACGGCGTGCGCCGCGTGCCGCTCGGCGCGGTTGTCATGAGCGTCGCGGGCGTGGCCTCGGGCATGCTGGGCATCGGTGCCGGAGTCCTGAAGGTCACGGCGATGGACTCCGTCATGGGGCTGCCGTTCAAAGTCTCGAGCGCCACGAGCAACTTCATGATCGGCGTCACGGCCGGAGCGGGCGCGCTGGTGTACCTGGCGCGAGGGGACGTATCGCCGATCCTCGCCGGCCCGGTGGCGCTGGGAGTGGCGGGGGGAGCGCTGGCGGGTAGCCACGTGCTCGTTCGGGCGAACGTCCGATTGCTGCGTCCCGCGTTCGTCGTTGTGTTGCTCTTCGTCGCCGTGGAGATGGCGTGGCGCGGGTTGCGAGGCGGGTGAGCGCCATGCGAGCCGGCGGCGGAGACGGTGTGCTGTACGTGTGGACGCCACGAATCCTGCGGACGGCGCTCGCTTGCGGCGCTGCGCTGCTCGTGGCGGGACTGTGTGTGATGGGCGCGACGGACCCGGGGTCCTACGTGGCAGAGTATCGGGCGCTTCAGCACGGAGGACCAGCG
>Ga0335083_10005971_pt1 | contig 15340 bp, 11 predicted proteins | sample Lox_Sample_42_FD_206716 | JGI IMG/M metagenome (GOLD analysis project Ga0335083, IMG submission 206716) | Soil microbial communities from Loxahatchee National Wildlife Refuge, Florida, United States - Lox_Sample_4.2 | ecosystem: Environmental > Terrestrial > Soil > Wetlands | place: USA... | reverse complement strand
ACTCAAATTTGAAGACCCTGCATGAGCCGGGTCCCCACGAGCCTGGCTCCGAAGCCCCGCAAGGATTGCGGGGCTCTTTTTTTGGCCGTTTTGAGCCAGAACAGGGGTTGTCAAAGGCGCGCGGCTGCCGCGGATACATCATTGCGGCTTCTAAAGGCTTTTAGCAGCATTTACCCCCTCTGCTTGACTAACACTCTGCCACGACTAAGAATGATTTGGATTGGGAGGCGGCAGGCTGTGGTGGCCTCGCCCGGAGGGCTGTGGGAAGGCAGCCTGCCAACCACCGATGAGCTGGTAAAAGCGGACTTCATCGGTTGTTCGAAGGATTCTTCCGGCTATAAAATACTCGCCATGCGCTGCCATTAAGATTTCTTTTGCACACGCCAGGGTTTGTTCGTATGTCGATTTTGCCTCGCTTGGCGGTGGGCGCCATTCAACCCGAAGCCGATCTGCAACCGATCGTGTGGGCGCTGTTGGATTCGCTGAAAGGAGCGAGCATTCGGACGCAAACCTTTCTGTCGCGGGCTTGCTTCAAACCGTGCGATGGAGCGGCGGTGATTTCTAATAACACGTCGCGGCATTTAGATAGTTGGCTGATGACGCCGGAAGTGTGTCGACAAGCTTTTTTGCGAACCGCCGCCACGGCCGATTTGGCGCTTGTGGAAGGGCGATACGATCAGGCGGCGTTCCATTCGTACAACAACTTTGAGGGTAAAGCAGCCGAAAGTCAGCCGGACGGAAGCGGCGGCAGTCTCGACACGCTGTGCGATTGGCTCGATTTGCCGCGCATTGCCGTCGTTGACGCTCGATTGTTGAATCACTGCTGTTTACCGCAGCGACCCGTGGCGGACCGCTTACTTTTGGACCGCGTGACGGATTCGGGCGATTATTATCGCTGGCAAACGATTTTGGAATCGTTGTGGGGCATACCGGTCATTGGCGGACTGGACGAATGCTCGGCTCTACGACAAAGCATTGCCGCGTTGCCGGCCGGCAGCAAACCGCCTCGCGAATGGTGTGCTGCGCTGGGGGAGCGCTGGCGGCAATACTCGTGCTTAAAGCGCGTCATGCAACTGGCCACTCGACACGGCATACCTGCCGATTGGCCCGCGCAGGCGGTGGACGAAGGGCCATCGCTGCCGCGCGGCAACGTGCGCGTGGCCGTGGCGTACGATGAGGCGTTCCACTGTTATTTTCCCGACACGCTGGACATGCTGGAATTGCGCGGGGCCACGGTGCGAGTATTCTCGCCGTTGCGCGATGAATGCCTGCCGGCGGAAACCGACATCGTATATCTAGGCTGTGGTTCGCCTCACGAACATGCCGCGGCGCTGGCGGAAAATCATTGCATGCTGATGGCGCTGAAAGAACACGTTTGCTCGGGAAAACGAATTTACGCCGAAGGGGGCGGGCTGGCGTATTTGTGTCAGCATGTGGAAACCGCCGATGGCTGCCGTACGCCGATGGTGGGCGCCTTGCGGGCCGTCGCCCGGCGAAATCCACAGCGCGTGCCCCCGCAACCCGTGGAAGTGACGCTGGCCAGCGACAGTTGGCTGGGACCGGTCGGCACCAGGCTGCGCGGTTATCGCAACAGTAATTGGTTGCTGGAACCGACCGGTTGCCTGACCCGTTTCGCCCAAGAGCGCGAGAGCGAATTCGATTTGGTCGGGCGGCATCAAGCGATCGGCAGCCGAATTCATCTGAACTTTGCCGCCCAGCCGACGCTGTTGGGCGGATTCTTGCGCCCCTGTCCGGCGGCGCTGGCGTGGGGCGAAGCGAGATAAGTTTGCCGCAAGCGGAGCCTAACCGGAAGCGGAGGCTGATGCTTCTGCCAGTGCGCCGCTGCTTTGAAATTTGGCGCAACGAGATTTTTCAGCTGTTGCTGTGGGCCTCTTGGATCGGGTGGCCCACGTACATTTGCAGAATGTGACTTTGCACCTTGATTGCCCGAATCAGGACCCACACTTGTTCCAGGGTGAACTGCCGCGGGTCCATGGCCGCTAATTGTTCCAATTCCGTGGTCATGGCGGCGTGCTGATCGCTAGCGGCCTGCAGTCGCAGGTTGGCGTCTTGCCAGGCATCGACGATGCAGTCGTCGCGCCGCAAACTGTCGAGATTATCGACGGTGTTCGCCAACAACAAACAGAGCCTGGCCACATCCCGGGGCGCCGTTTCCGGCTGAAAATGCTCGATCCGCGCGGCCAATTCTTGGCAATTCATGATGGGATGTTTTCCTGTGAAATCTTTTAAGAAGCTGCGAACCTGTTCGCCAAACAAATGCTCTCATTCAAGCACGGCCGCCTGGCCATAAAATGGCTTGCTGAGACACACCTGGGTAAACCAAAGCCACGATTGCGGCCGGGGCGAACGACGAAAAGGAAGGCGGTTGAATGTTTGCTCTAAAGCTCAACCTACTGCCGCCTCATTGAAACATAGCTTTTTTCTCTGGCGATGATTGCACCCTGTTTCAACAATCCATACGCGTTTGGCAAACCCTGTGTTCGGCTGACTGATTCAAATGATTTGCAGCCATTGCCAGCAAACCGTGTTGCCGATCACCGTCAGTGTGGCCAAAGCACAACGTGGAAACGGCCTGAATGTGAGGGCTGGCTTCGCGTTGCCGACTTGTGATAATGTCCATACACGCGCTTTACAATCGCTTGCGGATTTCGGATAACCGAAGACATACGAAACACTGCCCAACCGCAAGCGAATCGGTAAACATTTAATCAGCCTTCGTCACATTCCGCCCATGCCTGAACTTGGTGTGAACATCGATCACGTGGCAACGCTGCGGCAGGCCCGGCGGACTTACGAGCCCGATCCGGTTTGGGCTGCGGCGGCGGCGGAACTTGGCGGCGCCGACGGAATAACCATTCACCTGCGCGAAGACCGGCGGCACATTCAGGACCGCGATTTGGAACTACTGCGGCAAAGCGTGAGCATGAAGCTGAATCTGGAACTCGCCGTGGCCAGCGAAATTGTGACCATCGCCTGTCGAGTGAAGCCCGACCAGGCAACGCTGGTTCCGGAACGGCGTGAAGAGGTGACGACCGAAGGGGGTTTGGACGTGGCCGGCCAGCGCCAAGCGGTTGCCACGGCCGTCGGCAAGTTGCGTGACGCGGGAATCTACGTCAGTTTATTTCTGGATCCTGATCCACGACAACTCGATTTGGCCAAAACCCTTGGTGCCCAGGCGGTCGAGTTGCACACCGGCCAATACGCCTTGGCCAAAGCAGGAAAACCGCAGGCAGTGGAACTCGCCAAGTTGGTCGCCGCCGGCAAACGAATTCGCGATGCAGGGCTGGCCCTGCACGCCGGCCACGGGCTAAATTATCACAATGTGCGGCCGGTCGCCGACATCGCCGACATGCACGAACTGAACATCGGCCACGCCATCGTTTCGCGGGCGGTTTTTGTCGGTCTGCAAGAAGCGGTGCGAGAAATGAAACGGCTGGTGAACTAAAACTATTGAAACCACGCGCTCCGCTAGCGCGTCGCGGCTAAACTCATGCCTACCCGTGCTGAACATTTTTCCGGACTTTCCGTCGCCATCGTCACGCCGTTTCGCAACGACGAGGTCGATTACCCGGCGCTGAAAGCACAAATCGAATTTCAAGTTGCCGCCGGAACCACGTGCATTTGTCCGGTGGGCACGACGGGGGAATCGCCCACGCTGTCGCATGAGGAGCACGAACGGGTCGTGGCCGCATCGGTCGAATACGCCAACAAGCGTCTGAAAGTGATGCCCGGCACGGGCAGCAACAGCACGCGGGAAGCGTTGCGGCTGACCAAATTTGCGGCCAAGCACGGGGCCGACGCCGCATTGGTCGTGGCCCCGTATTACAATAAGCCGACGCAAGAGGGGTTTTATTTGCATTTCAAGGCGCTATCGGAAGCGACCGATTTGCAAATCTGCGTGTACAACATCCCCGGCCGCACGGGAAAGAACATCGAGCCGGAAACGTTCGCCCGGCTGGCCGAGTTCAAAAACATTACGATGGTGAAGGAGGCGACGGGCTCGCTCGACCAGGCTTCGGCCATCGCCGCGCTGACCGATTTGACCATTCTCAGCGGCGACGATAGTTTGACGCTGCCCATGCTTTCCATCGGTGCGCGGGGCGTGATTTCGGTGGCGGGCAACATCGTGCCGCAAGATGTGATTTCGCTGTGCAAGGCGTTCGACAGCGGGAACATTGCCGAGGCGCAAAAGTGGCATCGAAAATTGTTTCCGCTGTGCCGCGACATGCTGGGATTGGCGACGAACCCCATTCCCATCAAAGCGGCTATGAAGCTTTTGGGGCGCGACACCGGCGCGCTGCGCCTGCCGATGACCCCGCTGGAAGACGACGGCGAAGCGAAGCTGCGTAAAACATTGACGGCGTACGGACTGCTGTAAATTCGTTTCGCCCGCCGGCATCAATCCTTCGCCGGTTTTCGTCGCCGCACATAGGCCACAATCAGCACAATCAGGGCCGACGCAATCGGAAACGGCGCGATCAGCAGCAGGCCCAAGCGGAAATTTTCGCTGTTGTCTCTGGCGTAGCCTACGATGGTTGTGCCCAACGAGCCTCCCAAATTGCCCGTCATGTTGATGAAACCGATGGCCGAGGCGGCGGCGGTCGAACCTAAAAACAGCGTGGGGATTGACCAGAACGCCGGCATGTGGGCGTAAATGAACGGGCCGACGCAAAAAATGTAGACCAGCAATGCGGTCGCACCCCAATTTTCAGCCAGCGCCGCCAGCAAAATACCGCCGCCCAACAGCAACATGGAAATCGACACGTGCCACACTCGCTCGCTGGTTTTGTCGGAATGCCGCGCATTGATAAGCATCGCCAGGAAGCCCATCAGGTAGGGCAGGGCGGTCAATAGCGCTGCGGTATCGTCACTCACGCCTGTATGCGATTGAATCATGCTCGGCATGAAGCCGCCCAGGCCGTAACTGGCGACATTCTGACCGAAGTAGACAGCCGTGAGCAACAACACCATTCCCAAGTGATGGACGATGGTCCAATGCCGCTGGGTCGAGAGCAGTTCGTGTTCGCGCTGCAGCTCGCCTTCCAGCCACGCCCGTTCTTCGGTCGAAAGCCACCGGGCGTCTTTCGGCCGGGCCGGCAACAAAAACAGCGTGGCAAAGCCAGCCAGAATCGGCAGCGCACCCTCGACAATGAACACCCACCGCCAGCCCATCAGCCCCAACCAGTTGGCCTTAAGCAGCAACCCGGACAGAGGCGCACCCAAGGCATTCGCCAGCGGCATGCCGATCATAAAGCAACTCATCGCTTTGGCGCGGTCCTGCGGCCGAAACCACAGCGACAAATAAACCACGACCGAGGGGAAAAAACCTCCTTCGAAAAATCCCAACAGCAATCGCAAGCAATAAAATTGATGCTTGGGATCATCGCGCAGCGCGTTCAGCCAGGCGAATGCACTACCCAACACGGGCCAATCGGTGGGCAACAACGGCCACCAGCCGAAAATTTTTCCGGCAATCGGCAGGCCAATCAACCCGGCTGCCGCGGCACACAGTCCCCACAAAATTAAAATTCGCACAAACACCCACCGGGCGCCCCATTTCACCACGCTGACGGTGCTGGGAATTTCCAAAATCCAGTAAGTCCAAAAGAACATGCCAATGCCCAGGCCGATGATTTTATTGTCGAATCCCAAACCGCCTAGCTCGAGCGGCTTGACCATTTGCAATTTGGCCACCGACACATTAATGCGGTCCACATAGGCCAGGATGTACAGAAAAAACAGAAACGGCAGCAGATGAATTGTCACGCGGCGGCGAGTGCGCTCGGCAACATCCACCGCCGGCTTGCGCCAGACGAGGCGCATCCAGCGCTCGCCCAATCGATCGACATCCTCCGCCGGCAAATTCATGCTTGCTCCCCGCGCGCTTAACTGTTGGATGTGAAATTATTATGGTGTCAGCGCACGCAGGAGACCTTGGGCTTTAGCCCAAGTTTCCTCGTATTCGCGCTGCGGGTCGCTCTCGGCCACAATGCCGCCGCCGACCGGTAGCTGCCACCATCCGCGGCCGGCGGTAATGGTGCGGATTAAAATGCTGCTGTCCATGGCGCCGTCGAACCCGATATAACCCAGCGCCCCGCAGTATGCTCCCCGGGCCGTCGGTTCCAATTCGGTAATAATCTGCATCGCCCGAATCTTCGGCACGCCCGTGACCGAGCCGCCGGGGAATGCCGCCCGCAGCAAATCGAGCGGCCCGCATTCCGGCCTCAACTTGCCCTGCACTACCGACACCAAATGTTGCACGAAGGCAAACCGTTCTAGCCGGCACAAATCGGCAACTTGAACGCTGTGGTACTGGCACACGCGCGACAGGTCATTTCGCAACAGATCGACAATCATGACATTCTCGGCCCGATCTTTCTCGCTGGCAAGCAATTCGCGGGCAGCGTTTTGATCGGCGTGGATTTCGCCAGACAGTGGCCTCGTCCCCTTAATTGGCCGCGTCTCCACGTATCCTTCGCGCACTTTGAGAAACCGCTCCGGCGAGGCGCTGATAATTTGAAACTCGCCCAAATCGAAATAAGCGGCGAAGGGGGCGGGGTTGCGCTCCCGCAGCCGCAGATAAAGCGAAATCGAATCACCCCGTGCCGGGCAGAGCAACCGCTGCGCCAGGTTCACTTGAAACACATCGCCGGCGTAAATGTACTCGATGCCGCGGCGAACCATTTTCAAATAACCGCCAGGCGAAAAGTTACTTGTTAAATTGCGGATGCTGCCTACGGGAAATTGCGGTGCTAGTGATGAAGCAGGCAAAACATGCTGCGGCGAGTGTACGTTGACCGCCGGCAATTGACCCGCTTCCAGCAACCGCTGCATTTGCGCGGCGCGATTTTTTGCCCGACGATGGCGCATCCGCGGATCGCACTCCGGAAAGCCCTGCGAAATAATCCACGCCTGCTCGGTTTGATGATCGTAAGCCAGCACGACGTCGTAAAAGCCCAGCGTGAGTGCCGGCAGTGCAAATTCGTCGCAGCGTGGCTCGGGCAAGCGCTCCAGGCTGCGCGATAAATCGTAGGAAAACAATCCCGCAGCGCCGCCTTGGAACGGCGGCAAATCGGGCAGCGACGGCGTGGTGAATCGGTTCAAGCGCTGCCGGATTCGGTTCCAGGCGGAAGCATCTTCGGCGTCGGCTCCCAGCACTTCAAACGGATCGGCGGCCAGGAACGAATACCGGCCCACGTGCGCGTCGGGCATGGCGCTATCGAAAAAAATGCAATGCGGCAAGTGCGCGAGCTGGCGAAACGCTTCGCTCGGCTGGGGCGCATTTTGCAGCGGCACAACTACGCCGGACCAATCGTCGATGGCCGGAGGCGGGCGCTCGATGGTTTGCGTTTGGGTGTTCAAGCACGGCCTCCATTCACGGCCACAATTTGGCCAGTGATGAACGTGGCGGCGGGAGAAGCGAGAAATCGGGCGGCTTTCGCCACGTCTTCCGGCGTACCCCAGCGCGCCAGGAGCGATTCTTGTCGTGCGCGCTGTTGCCAAATTTCACTGGCCTGTTGGCCCCAGGCGGTTTTGATCCAGCCCGGCGCTAAGCAGTTGACACGCACTTGCGGGGCCAGCGTTTTGGCGAGGCTGCGCGTGAACGCCATGACCGCGCCTTTGGAAAGCGCGAACATTTCTCCCGTGTCGCCGGCCATGCCGCTCTCGGCCTGATCCCAACCGATGTTGATGATGACGCCACGGCCGCGCTGTTTCATTTTTTCTCCAATGAACCGCGACAACATCACGGTGGCCAGCACGTCGACCTGCCACAGCCGCCGCAATTTTTGTTCGAAATCAAGCGTGCGGCCGGCGCCGGTGAGGATGTCGGCCCCGGCGTTGTTGATCCAAATATCGACCCTGTCACGATCGTTGCCGCCACGCCAATTCCAGGCTGCCGCGCCAAAGTTCAAAATCTCAGCCTCATTCTCAAAATCGGCCGTCAAAATTTGCGATGTTCGACCCAACCCCGCGACTTCAGCCGCTGTTTGTTTCGCGCCGGCGGTGTTGTGACCGGCGTGAACCAGCACGTCGGCCCCGGCTGCGGCCAGTTCCAGGGCCATGGCTCGCCCAATGCCGCTGGACGAACCGGTGACGACGGCCACTTGGCCGGCCAGTTCGGTGGTTCTGTCGGTTGACATGATAACAAATCTCTAGCCCAGTAATCGCTACGGTCGATTCCATCGTTGTAGTCGGCAGTTTGCAGCCAGGCAAGCCGCAGCCAGGCGGCGAAATGCAATCGCTCCAACTGTGTACGATGGAGTAAGATGCTGCCACGCGCCCTGATCGGTCGCCTCCACACCCGCCTGTTGCCAAATCCATGCTCGATCTGAAAGAACATCTTTCCAACTCCGCCTTTGTCTTTCGTGGTTACAACGTAACCAACCTGGGACGCACCGCGGAGTTACTGGCGCACCCGGCTTACGGACCGGTCATGGAAGAGCATTTGCGCGAAGCTTCGAAAATTGCCGGCGACTTGCTGTCGCGCAACATCGACTTGGTGCGGCGCGTGCGGGAAAAACAAGAAACCGATTTGGAAACCTACGCCGACGCCATCGCCTTGATTATGTCCGTCTCGCAAGCCCAGTTGAAATTGCTGGACGAGTTTTTCGACATTGAATACGCTCGAACACGAATGATGTTTGGATACAGCCTGGGCGAAATCAGCGCGCTGGTGGCGGGCGGAGTCATGGACCTGGCGTCGGCTTTGCACGTGCCGCTGTTGATGGCCGCCGATTGCGTGGACTTGGCGCGCAATGTCACGCTGGGTGTGTTATTTTCTCGCGGGCCGGCGCTCGATGCCAACGCCGTGTACAAACTCTGCTTGCGGATTAACACGGCCGGAAAAGGCGTGATTGGAATTTCGGCGTATTTGTCTCCCAACTCGCTTTTGTTGATGGGTCAGCAAGATACCATCGACCGCTTCGCCGATTTAATGCGCGAATGGTTGCCGCAACGGCTTTTTTTGCGAAAAAACGACAGCCGCTGGCCCCCCATGCACACGCCCATTACCTGGCAGCGGAATATCCCCAACCGTTCGGCCGTGATGATGCAAACGTTGCCCGGCGGCTTCCGCGGCCCCACGCCGGCCGTACTGTCGCTGGTAACCGGAAAGCTCAGCTACAACGATTACAACGCCCGCGAAATGTTGGCCCGCTGGGTCGATCATCCCCAACGGCTGTGGGATGCCATCACCGAAACGCTGTCGATGGGCATCGACACCATCGTGCACGTCGGACCGGAGCCGAATTTGGTCCCCGCCACCTTCAAGCGGCTGGCCGACAACGTGGAAACGCAATTAGGGGCCAAATCGTGGGAAAGCGTCGGCTTGCGGGCCGTCTCGCGCGCCGTGCGCCGCCCCTGGCTGGCCAAAATTTTGCCCACCCGCAGCTCACTGTTGCGAGCCCCCTTCGTGCGGCAAGTGAATTTGGAAGACTGGCTGCTGGAGCAAGAAGCGCAGTGACGGCCGAGCAGCGAAGGGCCACAGATGGACACAGATGAATCAGATGAGAGCAGACGAAGCAGTGGTCGGATATAATTTCGATTACACAGTCAATGGTTAACTGGTGATCCGAACACTTTTATCTGTGTTCATCCGTGTTCATCCGTGGCGATTCTGCATCTATTGATGGTTGCTGCGTTCATCTGTGGCTACTGCGGCGTCGGATAACGGTAACTCATAGCAGGCTGCTTCTTGGGCATTGCGGACCAAGAGCAGATTGCCCGCCAGCGCCGGATTATTCCAGGTTTTCCCCTCCACGGCTTGGAACTTGGTCAGCTCGTGGAAAGCGTCGGGTTTCAATTCCACCAGCGCCACTTCGCCCGTTTCGCCGCTGACCAAAAGCAGGTCGCCCGCACGTAATAGTTGGCCGTGGCCGTAATCGGCGCCGGCCCACGCACGCTGGCCGGTCGCCAGATCGACGCATTGTAAAACGCCGTCGGAAAGGCCGTACACAAAGCCATCTTTCACAATCACGTTGTCCAGCTTCGTTTGCAACACGCGATGGTTGTGCCACAAGCGTTTGACGGCCCAGGCCGAGGCGGAAGGCTGGTCGCCGCCGTTTGCTGCCGTGTCATTGCCGGTTTCCGCATTGCCGCCGCTGGGCTTTACTTCGAACACCGCGCCGCCCCCCATCGAATAACCCTTGGAAACGAAAAACTTGTCGTCCGCTATTTGCACCGTTTGTGAAGCGCTGGCCGTGCTGTTGCTGCTGCCATCCCAAGGCGCGGTCCACAACACTTCGCCGGTGGCTGGATCGTGCCCGGTGATGTTGTCCTCGTTCACAATCACAATCTGCCGCACGCCGCCGTAGGTGGCCAGACTGGGCGAGCTGTAACTTACCTGCCGCTGCCCGCCCCGCCACACAATTTCCCCCGTGAGCAGGTCGTACGCCACAAGAGATACTTTCGGCCCGGCCGGTGGGCCGCCCCCGGGCACGACAACCAGGTGGTCGACAATCAGCGGCGATGCCGATCGGCCCCACCACACGCCGGCGCGATCAGCCTCGTACGTCGTCCCCACGTCGGCCAACACATCGCGAATCCAAATCGGTCGCCCCGTGGCGGCGTCTAAGCAGCGCAGCACCCCGGTGCCTCCCAGGGCATACACGCGGCCATCGTGAACCGTCGGCGTGGAGCCGGGGCCATCGCCCCCAATATCGTTATGCTGCCGGGCTGCAATGGCATGATGCCACAGCAACTGGCCGGTTTTCAAATCGTAACAAGTGACCAGCTCCTGCTCGCCACGCTGCTCCAGCGTGAAGGCCGCCTGGCCGACAACGGCAAAGCCCGAGTAACCGGCGCCAATCGGTCGCCGCCACAACAGCTTGGGAGGCTGCGCATTCCAATCGGTCGCCAAATGCACGTCGGGCACAAATGCGTCGCGGTTGGAACCGAGAAAGCCCGGATAATCGTGCGCCGTGGGGTGAATGTCGGCCGTCCCCGCCGCTTCGTCCAATGGGTGCTCGGCCAGAACCACGTCGGCCTTTGGATTCCAGCGCCACGTAAACCGCGGCACAAGATTGCCGCTAAAACCGTCCAATCGAACCGCGGCCAACAACAGCGCAATCGCCGCCGTGGCCCCCGCAATGCATCGCCAGCGCGTGGCGCGCGAAAACGGCGAAAAAAAAGCCGTCCACAATCCAAGCAGAACGAACACCAGCAGAATAGCCAGCATCGTGAAGGCGTTCGACGTGCCGTTATCAGCCAGCCCCACGATCTGAAAATATGCGATGGCCCCCGCGCCGACGCCGAAAATCGCCCAGGCCGGCCACAGCGGCCAGCGGCGCGCAGTGGAAATTACTTGTGGGGCAGCAATTTGCGAGGAAGAATCGGGCGTCATAGGGCGAAGTCATTATAGACTTCAATCACGATGACGGCGACGGGCTGCATTACGAAGCTAGCCCGGCGGGAGCCTCGCCCTTTCGTAACCGGGCGTACGCTTTACCGCGCGATGTATGTCACGCCGACGCGCGGGCCATAGTACGGTCGGTAATATCCGGGACCCCAGTAGGGATCGGCCACGACGACCGGCGGCGGACCACCAGGAACGACGACGGCGCCCGGCGGCGGAGAAGCCACCGCCACGCGTGTTTGTTGCATGATGGAAATCACGTGCGGGCTGACGCCGTTTTGCTGCAAGTAGATTACGTCGTTGGCTTGCAATGGGCGCTGCAGGCCCGAGGTGGCCAGTTGGTTGACAATGATTTGCTCGTCGATGCCCGAGCGAGTCATCGCGACGATGTCGTTCACGCTGACCGCGGTGGGCGGATGTCCGGTGGCGGCGGCAATTTGAGCGCGATTTTTGGCGTCAATGTTGTCCAGGGCGCCGCCAACCGCGCCGCCCGTCAGCGCGCCGGCAGCAGCGCCAATGGCGGCGCCTGCGCCGGTGTGTCCGCTGGCGCTACCGATGAGGGCTCCCAAACCTGCCCCGCCCAAGCCGCCTGCGAGTGCGCCTTGATCGGCATAGTAGGGAGAATGACATCCGGCCAAACACACGGCCAACAGAGTCACTAGCGATGACGAGATAACGCGGAACATGGGAACTTCCTTTTCCACAGCGAACTTTTTTGTTGGGATCTTTTTAGGAGAACGTGAACAACTCACGCCGGCTGAGCAAATTGCGATTGCGGCGGATAGCACACTCGGGGGTGGGTTTTTCCCAAGTTCGCCGCAAGGCGTCAAGGGAAGCAGGTCCGAGCGTGTGCTATCAGGGCCATGTGCTCTTGCCCTGCTGTATATATCGGCAAGGGGCGGGCGCCAGATGTCAAATTGGGCGGGGGAAAGCGATTATTCGGTCTTTTCAGCGCCAGATTTTGCGGCCGGATTTTCGCCCATCGCTTGTCTCTGCCCAGCTTGCCACTCCTGCCACTTTTGAAAAGCGGCTTCGCGATCTTTATCGCTGGCAAAAGCAATAGTGTTAAGGTTGACGTTCGTCAGGGCACGCTCCGATTGTTGATAACGCTCGAAACCAAAGTTCTTAGGGTCCTGCCCGGACAGAACAATCGTGGTGACCAGCGCGACATCTCCCAATTGCACCTGCATGGGCTGGGTGTTGCCGCCAGTGTCGAAGCAGAGTTGATGATCTGTTAATAGCGGCTCCACCAGCGGGAGGTGTTCTTTGCCGCCGAACCGCTCCAGCACCATGAGGGCATTGCACTTCACAATGGCGGGCGATTGCGCCTGTTTCAAGATGCTGACGGCCGGAATGACCCCTTCCTGCAAGTTGAACGCCTGGGCATAGAATAAATTTCGCATCATCAGCGTGGAATTCAGATCGTCGCGAGAAATCCAGCGGCCCATAATTTTGCGGCACACTTCGCGCTGTGGATTTGACTCCCGCGTCGTACGGAGCACCGCTTCTTGAAATACCGGATTCTGCGGCAACATGACGGTGCGGGCGGTAATGTCGTCGCTGAGGGGTACATCCGGATCGCCGGCCACGAACAACCACGCCAGGATGGAACCGAGATTGGTGACCGTGGGCCGGATGATGTTGCGACCGCGAGCATTGGTGGTGGGGGGATCCAGCGCAGCCTGCGCCCGCAGCTTTTCGGCCGCCTGTTTAGGACCCGCTTCGTACGATTCCAGCAGCGCCGCTTCGGCCTGTTGCATTTCGACGAACACCTGTCGCGCCGCCTGGCTGCTGCCCATCGTCCGCTTGAACGACGACCAGCCGGGCATGCTCAAATTTTGTTTGCCGTCCACATCGGCACTGAAGGCGCTCAGGCGTTTTTGGAAATCGGCTTCGACGACGACCTCTAAAATATGCCGTGCCCTGAAACGCACCTCGGCGTCGGAACTTTCAAGCGCCGCCAACAATTGCGGCTTGGCGGCAATGCCCTGGCGTGCCAACTGGTTGGAAGCGGCTTCGCGGACGGCAAAGACGTCGTCCCCCAGTTTGGCGATCAGCGCGGGAATATCGTCGTGCTGGGCCGTGCCGGAAACCGTGGCGGAAACATTCGTCGCCGAAACCGCAGCACTGGGTTCGCCTGCCCGGGAATTTGTCCCGACCGCAAATCCCAAAAAAAACGCCGTGCTACAGACGCCGCAGATGAGGCTTGTGCCCCAGGGGCGAAATCGGAAGGCCGAAGCGACTGTTGGGCAGTGCATCGTGATCGTCCAGAGGGTGGAAGTGGGGGGCGTGTTCCTTCCATTGTAAGCGGAGACCGGCCCAAGCGCCTAGCGATCTGCACGGATGCATTTGCGTTAGAAATTCGTGGGCAAATGGTCGTTTGGCACGATGGGCGGTGGTGGGGCGATTCATATCTTTTCTGCGGATCTGCATCCGCAGCTATCAAGTTTGAACGCCGCAGGCAAGCTGTGGATTCGCCTCGCAACCGCGGGCATACACCCGCGGCTACGAGAGAATGTGCCGTATTCGCGCAGCTTGTTACCACCAGTTGTCGCCTGAGTCATCGAAAGCCGCCCACGAGTTCCAACCAGAGCCGGGACCGTGTCCGCCCAAGCCCGGCAACTGCAATTGGAAATCCAATCCGTTGATGAAAATATCGCCGCGCGTGACGTCCACGGTACGGCTCAGGACCGATTGCCTGGCGCTACTGGGCGTAACCAATTGCACTTGGAGGAAGCCGGTTTCCGTTACGTTGAAGCTATACTGACCGCGGCCGTTAGTCGTCGTGGTGGCCACGACATCGCCGTCGGAGTCGATCAGATTCACGGTGAGGCCAGCCAGACCTTGGCTGTTTTGGCCGCCGCCCGGACCGCCGCCGCCAAATCCGCCGCCTCCGAAACCACCGCCCGGACCGCCGAATCCGCTCGGGCCGATTCCAAACGGCGAGGGACCGGGGCCGGGTTGCAACATGCCGCTGGTAACCGTTCCGGAAATCGAGGCGTGGAACAAAAACACATCGGACTGTAGGTTCGTGAGCGGCGTATTCCGCTCGATGATCTGCGCCAAGGTCGTGTTGTTCAACTGCTGCACCATCGCGGGCGAATCGGCATTGGCGTAGAAATACTGATCGCCATCACGGAGCGCCTGGAAATGCTGGGCCAAGATTGCTTGTTCGGTTGGACCAAGCGACGAACCGGGCAAGTGGTTTTCGGCCATCAGTCCCACGAACAACTCGACATTATTCACGTTGCCGTAAATTTGTTTCAATTCACTCTGCAACTGCGTGTTCGAGGTGATTTGTGCAAACGACGTCACAGGCCGCTCGCCCAGCGCGATCCGCATTTGGTTATACGTTGGATCGCCCTCGTCGCGGCCACGTTGGATGTCGTCGGCAATTAAATCGCTGGCGCCGACTTCGACGTTGTCCAAAATGGGGGCGTCGGGGAACAGCGCGTTGCGCAACCCATCGACCGTTTGCTCGTCGACCTCCTGCGCTAAATCGCTGGCCAGATACTTCAAATTGGCGGCGACCTCGCCGGGAATGGCAACAATCGCGGGTTGAAAGAAATCGGCGGCCAGCGGAATATCGCCGCCTGCGATGCCGGCGATTTCATTTCCATTGTTATCGAGAAATTCGACATCGTCGTCGAGCAGCGTGTGCAACCGAAACGCCGCACTGGAAAACTCGACGCTGATCGATGGATTGACGTTGGCATTGTAACCCTGGTACGGCGTCAGGGCATTGTTGCCCATCAGCGCCGGCAGCCACTCGTTATAAGTGATCGACTGAATCTCTCCGATCACAATTTGCCGGGCAGCCTGATAAAGCTGCTCGTCGGTCCAGGTGGGGTGCTGTTTGGCCAGCAGGGCCGCTTGGGTGTTGTGTTCGCGCACAAATAGCGTGGTAAGGTTCGACAATTCGACGTTTTCGTTGGCGCGCACGTCGCCGGCGGCAAACAACGTATC
>Ga0335083_10005970_pt1 | contig 15340 bp, 12 predicted proteins | sample Lox_Sample_42_FD_206716 | JGI IMG/M metagenome (GOLD analysis project Ga0335083, IMG submission 206716) | Soil microbial communities from Loxahatchee National Wildlife Refuge, Florida, United States - Lox_Sample_4.2 | ecosystem: Environmental > Terrestrial > Soil > Wetlands | place: USA... | reverse complement strand
CGGCTTGGCAAGACGTCCAGTCTTCCCGGCGCCACGCGGCGCAGCCGGCGGGCCTTCCAGACATCATGACGATGGCGATACGTGATCAGCGTCGCCTTCAAGCGCTCGCCGCCTGCTTGCGCTGCTTGTCCAGGCGCTTGAGCAGCATGGAACGCTTCAGCGGCGAAAGGTAGTCCACGAACACCTTGCCGGCGAGATGGTCCATCTCGTGCTGGATGCATACGGCCAGCGGACCTTCGAAGTCCATGATGACTTCGTTGCCGTCAGCGTCCTGCGCCTTCACCTTGACCTTCAGCGCGCGCGTCACATCAGCATAGATGCCGGGGAACGACAGGCAACCTTCCTGGTAGACCTGGGCGCCGTCCTTCTCGAGGATCTGGGCGTTGATGAGGGCGAGCGGCTGGTTGCGCTCGTCGCTCATGTCGGCCACCAGCACCTGCTGGTGCACGTTGACCTGGGTGGCGGCCAGTCCGACGCCGTTGGCTTCGTACATGGTCTCGAACATGTCGGCCACGAACTGCTTGAGTTCCGCGTCAAAGACGCGCACGGGCTCGGCCTTGGTGCGCAGGCGGGGATCGGGGAATTCGAGAATGGTCAGGACGGACATGGCTTTACCTCAGGCGCTCAAAGTGCGGGCGAATCGGTAAAAACCAAGCCCGGGCGCGATCTAGAATGGCTCTCATTGTACGCCGCCAAGCCCTCGTCTGGCATGCTGTTTTGCCAACTGGGACGGGTTGCGTGAACAAGTGGTTCGGTTACACTCGCCCGAGCGTCGGGGGATGGGGGATTCCCGTTTATGATCAGAAAGTCCGTTGGGCTGCTGGCCGGCATGCTGGTCACGGTGGCCGTTTACGCTGCGGGTGCGCAACTGCGTGCCGATCACCCCGATACCTATACGGTGCGCAAGGGTGACACGCTATGGGCCATTTCCGCGCGTTTCCTATCCAAGCCGTGGCTGTGGCCAGAAATCTGGCAGGCCAACCCGCAGGTGCAGAACCCGCACCTCATTTACCCGGGTGACGTGCTCAACCTTTCCTTCATGAACGGTCCGCGCCTGACACTTCAGCCGCATGCCCGCGCCGAAGGTGAAGCGGTGCCGGCCATTCCGCTGTCGGACCTGCGCATGTTCCTCAAGGAAATGCGCGTGCTCAATTCCGACGAAGTGAAGTCGCTGCCCTACGTGGTCGGCTTCGAGGAAGCGGACCTGCGCGGCACCGTCGGCCGCAACGTCTACGTGCGCAATCTGCAGGCCCAGCCGGGCCAGCGTTTTGCCATCGTGCGTCCGACCCAGACCTTCCGCAATTTCAACGGCAAGGATGGTCGCGACAATGGCGCCGACCTGGTCGCGCATCCGCTCGACAGCGATGTGTCCACCGTGCGTACGCCGTGGAGCGAAGAAACCCGCGCCGACGGCCACTATGGCAAGGGCGAGGACCTGGGCACCGAAGTCAGCGTGATCGGCACCGCCGAAGTGCTGCGCACCGGTGATCCGACCACGCTGCTGCTGCTCGACTCGACGCTGGAGATCCGCAAGGGCGACCGCATCCTGCCGATCGACGACAAGCCGTACGATCCGTACTACTACCCGCACGCACCGAAGTCGCTGCCGGGCAACGCGCGCGTCATCGCCTTTGCCGATGCGCTCGACGCGGTGGGTCCGCGCCAGGTGGTGGCACTCAACATTGGTGCCCAGGACGGCGTGGACAATGGCCAGACCTATTCGATCTACCAGCCGGGCCAGTCCATTCCCGATGACGTGGCCAGCAACAGCTGGAACCGCGGCACCGGCCAGAGCGTGACGCTGCCGCAGGAGTTCGTAGGTCATGTGATGGTGTTCCGCACCTTCGACCATGTCAGCTACGGCCTGATCATGGACGGCCTGCGCCCGGTGCATAAGCACGACAAGCTCGAGCTGCCGGAATAAGCCACGGCGGTATGGGATGACAGGACGGCGCGGTAATCACCGCGCCGTTTTCTTTTGGGCCGTGCCTAGGCTTGGCGGCCATGAACGATGTCGACCTGCAACGCCAATGGCTCATCCTGCTGCGCACGCCCGGACTCGGGCCTGCCGGCCTGCGCGAAGGCCTGGCCACCCACGCCAACCATGTCAGCTCCGTGCTGGAAGACCTGCGCCAGCGCGCGAACGAGTTGCCGGACGCCACGCGCGCCTGGCTGCTGCGGCCCGATCAGGCACGCCTGGACGCCGACCTCGCCTGGCTGGCCCAGCCAGGTCACCAGCTGCTCTGCTGCACGGAGGAGGATTTCCCACCCCTGCTCGACGCCATCCCACAGGCACCGGCTGCGCTGTTCGTGGCCGGCGATGCTTCGCTGCTGCTGCACCCGCAGATCGCCATCGTGGGCGCGCGTGCCGCCACGCTGGGCGGACGCACGCATGCCAGGGCGTTCGCACAGGCGCTGGGGCGCGCGGGGCTGGTCATCACCAGTGGCATGGCCGATGGCATTGATGGTGCGGCCCATGTTGCCGCGCTGGACGCCGGCCTGCCCACGGTGGCGGTGGTCGGCACCGGTCCGGATCGGGTCTATCCCCGCAAGCACCATGCATTGGCCCGGCGGTTGGTAAAGCACGGCACGGTGGTCACCGAATTTCCCCCGGGAACGGCGGCGCGCGCCGACCACTTTCCCCGCCGCAACCGCATCATCGCCGGGCTGGCGCTGGGCACGCTGGTGGTGGAGGCGGGCCTGGGCTCGGGGTCGCTCATTACGGCCCGGCTGGCGGTCGAACACGGACGCGAGGTATTCGCGCTGCCCGGTTCCATACATAATCCGCTCGCCCAAGGCTGCCACCAGCTGATCCGCGACGGCGCCCGGCTGGTGGAAACCGCCCGGGAGATCGTGGAAACGCTGGGGATGGCTGCGATGGCGCTGGGCCGCGAGTTGGCCAGCCGTCTTGGCGAGGACATGGCTTCAGTGTGCCCGCCGGCGGCCGATCCTGCAGGTCAGGCGCTGCTCGATGCCCTCGGCGGCGGCCCCATGTTGCTCGAGGAGCTGGCGGCCCATACCGGGCAGCCTGTCGCGAGCCTGACGGCCATGCTGCTTATGCTGGAGCTGGAAGGACGGGTTGAACCCTTGCCCGGCCATCGCTATCAGCGCATGCCGGGCTGAGACAAAGCCGCCGCACGACGCGTTTTCACATGGTCGAGCTTGACGCGGTCGAGTCGGCATGCCTTTAACTAAATAAGAGGCTGGCCCCGGATGGGCACGGCCATTGATGGCGGATACCAAGTTACATGGCAAAAAACCTGCTCATCGTCGAGTCGCCGGCCAAGGCGAAGACGATCAACAAGTACCTCGGCAAGGACTTCCAGGTCCTGGCTTCGTACGGCCACGTGCGCGACCTGAGGCCCAAGGAGGGCGCCGTCGATCCCGACAACGGCTTTGCCATGGCCTACGAGGTGATCGACCGCAACGAGAAACACGTCGATGCGATCGCCAAGGCGGCCAAGGTGGCCGACGACATCTATCTGGCGACCGACTTGGATCGCGAGGGTGAGGCCATCTCCTGGCATATCAGCGAGATCCTCAAGGAGCGCGGCCTGACCAAGGGCAAGCAGCTCCATCGCGTGGTGTTCTCCGAAATCACGCCCAAGGCGATCAAGGCCGCCGTGGCGGCGCCGCGCCAGCTGTCGCTGGACATGGTCGACGCGCAGCAGGCGCGCCGCGCGTTGGACTACCTAGTGGGCTTCAACCTGTCGCCGGTGCTGTGGCGCAAGGTGCAGCGCGGGCTGTCCGCCGGCCGCGTGCAGTCGCCGGCGCTGCGTATGATCGTGGAGCGCGAAGAAGAGATCGAAGCGTTCAAGGCGCGCGAGTACTGGACCGTCGAGGCCGCGCTGCGCCATCCGGAAGGCGACTTCACCGCCCGCCTCACCAAGCTCAACGGCAAGAAGTTCGAGCAGTTCGACCTCACCAACGAACACGATGCGATGGCCGCCCGCGCGGCGCTGAAGGAAGCGGCGCATGGCCGCCTCACCGTCAGCGAAGTGGGCAGCAAGGAACGCAAGCGTCGTCCGGCGCCGCCGTTCACCACCTCCACGCTGCAGCAGGAGTCCGCGCGCAAGCTGGGTTTCTCCACCAGCCGCACCATGAAGGTGGCGCAGGGCCTGTACGAAGGCGTCTCGCTGGGCAGTGAGGGCAACGTCGGCCTGATCACCTACATGCGTACCGACTCGGTGGCGTTGTCCGAGGATGCGGTGGGCGAGCTGCGCGAGCTGATCGCCCGCGACTTCGGCCGCAAGGCGCTGCCGGACCATCCGCAGACCTACAAGTCCAAGGCCAAGAACGCGCAGGAAGCGCATGAGGCGGTTCGTCCGACCTCGGCCATGCGCACGCCGCGCGAAGTGTCGGCGTTTCTCAACGAGGAGCAGCGCAAGCTGTACGAGCTGATCTGGAAGCGCACGGTTGCCTGCCAGATGATCCACGCCACGATGAACACCGTGTCGGTGGATTTCGACGTCAAGCACGTTGCCGGCGGCGACGCCGCGTTCCGTTCGACCGGCACCACCGTGATCGACCCCGGCTTCCTGGCTGTATACGAAGAAGGCCGCGATCAGAAGACTACGGAAGATGACGACGAAGGTCGCCGCTTGCCCAAGCTTGAGGTGGGCGAACAGGTCGCGCTGCACGACATCGCGGCCGACCAGCACTTCACCGAGCCGCCGCCGCGCTACTCCGAAGCCAGTCTGGTCAAAACGCTGGAGGAATACGGCATCGGCCGTCCTTCCACCTACGCCAGCATCATCCAGGTGCTGCTTAACCGCGAATATGTGTTCCTCGACAGCCGTCGCTTCAAGCCGACCGACGTGGGCCGTGCGGTAAGCAAGTTCCTCACCTCGCACTTCACCCGCTACGTCGACTACGACTTCACCGCCAAGCTCGAGGACGAGCTGGACGCGGTGAGTCGTGGCGAGGAAGCCTGGGTGCCGCTGATGGAGCGCTTCTGGCAGCCGTTCAAGCAGCAGGTGGACGAGAAGACCGAGACGGTCGACCGCAGCGAAGCCACCGGCGCGCGCGAGCTGGGTACTGATCCCAAGAGCGGCAAGCCGGTGTCGGTGCGCCTGGGCCGCTACGGGCCGTACGCGCAGATCGGCGACAAGGACACCGACGAAAAGCTGCAGTTCGCCAGCCTGCGTCCCGGCCAGAGCATGCACACCATCACGCTGGAGGAGTCGCTGGAGCTGTTCAAGCTGCCGCGCAAGCTCGGCGCGGCCGACAACGGCGACGAGGTGAGCGTGGGCGTGGGCCGCTTCGGTCCGTTCGTGAAGCAGGGCAGCACGTATGCCTCGCTCAAGCCCGAGGACGATCCGTACACCATCGAGCTGCCGCGCGCCCTGCAGATCGTGCAGGAAAAGCTGGAGATGATCGCCAACCGCATCATCCAGGACTTCGGCAACGGCGTGCAGGTGCTCAATGGCCGCTTTGGTCCGTACATCACCGACGGCGAGAAGAACGCGCGCATTCCCAAGGACCAGGAGCCGAAGGAGCTGACCGAGGCCCAGTGCATCGAGCTGCTTGCCGCGGCGCCGGTGAAGAAGGGCCGCGGCGCGTTCAAGAAGACCGCCAGCAAGAAGGTCGCCGCCAAGAAGGCGCCCGCCGAGAAGAAACCGGCCGCGAAGAAGGCTACGGCCAAGAAGGCGACCGCGAAGAAGTCGGCGACCAAGAAAGCTTCCGCCAGCAAGACGGCCACGAAGAAGGCGACGGCCAAGAAGGCCTCGGCGAAGAAGGCTGCCGTCAAGAAGGCGGCCAGCAAGAAGGCGCCTGCCTGAGTGGCGGACCGCTTCACCCTCGCTGAGCTCGATGACGCTGCCGCGCTGCTGCATCGAGGCGGCGTGCTGGCGTATCCCACCGAGGCCGTGTTCGGTCTCGGTTGCGATCCACATGACCGCGTGGCGTTCGAGCGCCTGTTCGCGCTGAAGCAGCGGCCGCCTACGCAAGGCGTGCTGCTGATTGCTGCCGATTTTGCCCAGGTCGAACCCTATATCGACCTGGCATCCGTGCCGGCCGACGTGCTGGCGCAGGTGCGGGCGAGCTGGCCTGGGCCGCATACCTGGATTTTCCCTCGTTCGGCGCGTGTGCCCGACTGGGTCGCCGGTGCGCATGCCGGCATCGCCTTGCGCGTCACCGCCCACGAACCTGCTGCCGCGCTCTGTCGGGCGTTCGGCGCCGCGCTGGTATCCACCAGCGCCAATCCCCATGGCGAGCCGCCCGCACGAAGCGCGGCCACGGTAGAGGCCTATTTCGGCCCTGCCCTGGACGGCCTGCTCGACGCCCCGCTGGGCGATCAGCAAAGGCCTACGATCATCCGCGACGCCATGACTGGCGTTATCATCCGGGCCTGATAGAAGGCGTTGCTTTCGCAAATTTCTGCGAAAGATGAATGACTTCCTCACGCCACCCTTCGTCGGTAGGGACGGATTCAGTGGCTGCCCTGAGGATGGGGAACCTCAACGGGCTTCCGGTTTTTGACCCGTTACATGGCCGCCAAGGCGAGCCGTGCTTGCTGGCGTGATTGCGCGACTAGGGAGATGAGCTTGGCCATCGTTTTTGAAAGCTTCCAGCGGGACCAGGCGGCCCATGGCCTGCCCTTGCTGGTTGCCGGCCAGCCTGAGCGCATCGTGGCCTGGCGTCAGGGCGAGGCGGTGAGCGCCGCCCGTTTCCTTGCCCATGTGCAGGACATCGCGGCCCAACTGCCGCCGGCCGCCACGGCGGTCAACCTGTGCGAGGACCGCTACGCCTTCCTGGTCGCCTTCTGCGCCATCGCATTGCGCGGGCAGGCCAACCTGTTGCCTTCCTCGCGCGCGCCGCAGGCCGTGGCCGAAGTGATGGCGGCGCATCCGGGTTGCTATGCCGTGGGTGAGCTGGCGCTGGACAACCCGCCGCCGCACTATCGCCACCTGCCGTCGCTGTCGGACACGCCCGAAGCCGACGACGGCTATGCATGGCTTGATCTCCCCGTCGACCAGGTGGTGGCCATCGGCTACACCTCCGGTTCCACCGGCGTGCCCAAGGGCAACGCCAAGACGTGGGGCAGTTTCCACGCCAGCAACGCCGGCAACCTGCGCATGCTGCACGCCGCCGTGGGCAAGGGTTTCCACGTAGTAGCGACGGTGCCGCCGCAGCACATGTACGGCATGGAGATGTCCGTGCTGCTGCCACTGCTGGACGATGTCAGCGTGCACGCGGGACGCCCGCTGTTCCCCGCCGATGTCGCCGCGGCTTTGGCGGAAGTGCCCACGCCGCGCGTGCTGGTGACAACCCCCGTGCACCTGCGCGCCCTGATCGAATCGGGCGTGGCCTTGCCGCCCATCGCCGCCATGGTCTCGGCCACGGCACCTATGCCGGTGGAGTTGGCCCAGACCGCGGAAGCGCGCTACGGCGCACCGTTGCTGGAAGTGTTCGGTTCCACCGAAACCTGCGTGTTCGCCAGCCGCCGCGCGGCCGACGACGAGCCGTGGACACTGTTCGACGGCGTGCAGCTGCATCCGCAACCCGACGGCACCCAGGTGCGCGCCCCTCAGCTGGACGAGCCCATGACGCTGGCCGACATCGTCACCCTGCACGACGGCGGCCGGTGTTTCCGCCTGCGCGGCCGCCATGCCGACATGCTGGAGATCGCCGGCAAGCGCGCCTCGCTTGGTGATCTCACGCGGCGCCTGCTGTCGATTGACGGCGTGAAGGATGGCGTGGTGTTCCAGCTCGACGGTGGCGACGCGCTGGGCGTCCAACGCATCGCGGCTCTGGCGGTGGCGCCCGATATGACCGAGCAGGCCATTCTTGAGGCCATGCGACAGGCCGTGGATCCGGTGTTCTTGCCGCGCCCGATGAAGCTGGTGGATGCGCTGCCGCGCAATGAGACTGGGAAGTTGCCTAGGGCGGCGTTGTTGGCGTTGCTGTAGCCGCTTTTTTGAGTTTCATCGGGCCGGGTCTCCGGTTTTCGGGTCATGGCCGGGCCACTGCTCCGCTCCGTTGTAGGGGCGCACCCAGTGCGCGATCGACACTCCCGCGCCGAAAAGCCCTGGCGGTCGCTCCACTCCGCCAAAAACCATGCACTCCACCCGCCCCGGCACTCCTTGCTGCGCTGCGCAAACCCACCCCAGCCACTACAATGATGGACTGCGCCGCCCCCGGCGCTGTCCTCAAGCAGTGGAGCACGCATGAAAGTCCTGGTCATCGGCAACGGTGGGCGCGAACACGCGCTGGCGTGGAAGCTCAAGCAGTCGCCGCGCGTGAGCGAGGTGATCGTCGCCCCCGGCAACGCTGGCACCGCGCGTGAGAAGGGCGTGCGCAATGCGAACGTGGCCGTCACCGACATCGACGGCCTGCTCAAGCTGGCCAAGGCCGAGAAGATCGAGCTGACCGTCGTCGGCCCTGAAGTGCCCCTGGTGGCGGGCCTGGTCGACAAGTTCCGCGCCGCCGGGCTGCGTTGCTTTGGTCCGCGTGCGGTGGCCGCGCAGCTGGAAGGTTCCAAGGCCTTCGCCAAGGATTTCCTGCTCCGCCACAACATCCCCACGGCGCGCTATGCCGTGTTCACTGAACTCAATCCCGCGCTGGCTTATGTACGAGAGCACGGTGCGCCTATCGTGATCAAGGCCGACGGTCTCGCGGCCGGCAAGGGCGTGGTGGTTGCGCTTACGCAAGCCGATGCGGAGCAGGCGCTGCACGACATGCTCGGCGCGCACCAGTTCGGCGATGCGTCCGCACGCGTGGTGATCGAGGAGTTCCTCGAAGGCGAGGAAGCCAGTTACATCGTGATGAGCGATGGCCAGCACGCGCTGCCCATGGCCAGCAGCCAGGATCACAAGCGCCGCGACGAGGGCGACCTCGGCCCGAACACCGGCGGCATGGGTGCCTACTCGCCCGCACCGGTGGTCACGCCCGAGGTAGAAAAACGCATCCTCAAGGAAGTGATCGAGCCCACGTTGCACGGCATGGCGATGGAAGGCGCGCCCTTCATCGGCTTCCTCTACGCGGGCCTGATGATCGACAAGAGCGGCACGCCCAGGGTCATCGAATTCAACGTGCGCTTCGGCGATCCGGAGACGCAGCCGATCATGCTGCGCCTCAAGTCCGACATGGTCGAACTGATCGAGGCCGCGCTCGATGGCGAGCTGCACCACACGCACATCCAGTGGGATGCGCGCCCGTCGATCGGCGTGGTGATGGCGGCTGGCGGCTATCCGGGCAAGGTGCGCAACGGCGATGTCATTTCAGGGCTGGATGGCGATTTCGGTCCTGACGTGAAGGTGTTTCACGCCGGCACGCAGCTGGATGCGAAGGGACGCGTCGTTACCGCCGGTGGTCGCGTGCTGACGGTGTGCGCGCTGGGCAAGGACATTGCCGGTGCCCGCGAACACGCCTACGCCGCCATCGGCAAGATTCACTACGAAGGTGCGTTCTGCCGTCGCGACATCGCCCATCGGGCATTGCATCGCGGCTGAACATTCAGCGCGCTGGACAGGCAAAGGCCCCGGCATGACCGGGGCCTTTCTTTCTGCGCGACATTCGAACTGATGCGGCGTCACCCGACTCTCAGCGTGCAGATGGCTGCCGTGGATGGACGGCTATCCAGCTTCCGCCATACGCTTCAGGCCCTTCAGCACATCACCGAAATCCCCGGTGACCAGCGGACCAAAATCCTCCGCGCCAGGCCCGTGGATCTGCGTGGCATAGGTGACACGGGCGCCGCCTGCCGATGTCGGTTCGATGCGATGCTCGACAACGACGCGCGTGCCATCGATCACCGTTTCGTCGGTGAAGCCCGCGTTCTCGCTCACGGCGATCAGCGTGCTGACGAACGCATCTTCGCCGGGCGGCTGCATGGTAAAGGTGGTGCCGGTGGCGAACGGCCCGTGCAACTCGATGTGCTCGATGCCCGCATTCCATCGCTTCCATCCGGCGACGTCGCGAAAGAGCTGCCACACGCGCGCCGCCGGTGCTTCGATTTCGATGCTTTCCTCATGCGTCCACATGGTTCGTCCTTGCTGGGATACGGGTCGTAACAAGGCGCCGGCATGTTCCCGTCAATCGGGAATGTTCGGTTCCACCAGCGCAGCCAGGTGCAGCAGCGATTCCTGCCAGCCGAGGTAGCACGCCTCGACCGGAATCATGGCGGGAATACCTTCCTGCACGATATCCACTTCCGTGCCGCACGACACCGGCCGCAACGTGATCGTCGTCCGCATTTCACCGGGAAGGTTGGCATCGTGGAAGGTCGCCGTGTAACGCACGCGTTCGCCAGGCACGAGTTCCTCGTAGCGGCCGCCCCATGCATGGCTATGGCCCGTCGTGAAATTGGTGAATGACATTTCGTAGGCGCCGCCGACCGTGGCATCGATGCGATGCACCCGACCGGTGAATCCATTCGGCGGCAGCCAGCGCGCGAGTGCGTCGGCATCGATAAAGGCGCGGTAGAGCTTGTCCGGCGTGGTGCGCAGCACGCGGTGCAGCCTGACGGTGTGGGTGGTCATGCAGTATTCCTTCGATGTATCCGAAAGTCCGGCGATGAGTCCAACGAAATCACCTCGTCGCGCAGCGCGGCAGCCCTCAGGAGCGCCTGTGCAGGAACACATGGGTTGCGCGCTCGCCGGCGACGGTGCGTTCGCACGCGTAACCCAACTCCCGCAGATCCAGCCCGCCCAGCAACGATTCACCGCGCCCGAGCAGCACCGGGCTGACCGCCAGATGCAGGCTATCGATCAGGCGCTCCTGCAGATACTGCCGGACCGTCGACACGCCACCACCGACACGGACATCACGCTGGCCCGCCGCGGCCTTGGCACGCTCAAGCGCGGCATGGATGCCGTCCGTCACGAAATGGAATGTCGTGCCGCCCACCATGGTGAGCGGTTCGCGTGGGTGATTCGTCAACACGAACACCGGCACATGGTAGGGCGGCTCATCGCCCCACCAGCCTTTCCAGCTATCGTCGGGCCAGGGGCCACGAACCGGGCCGAACATGTTGCGGCCCATGATCCACGCGCCGATGTTCGCAAAGCTGTCTTCCGCCGTGCGATGGTCCACGCCGGTTTCGCCACCGTCGTCACCCTGCATGGCCCGCCAGGCGCGCGTGGGGAAAAACCAGCCCATCAACTCGGGGCCATGGACACCGAGCGGATGCTCCAGGTCCTGGTCGGCGCCGGCGCCGTAACCATCGAGGGATATGGCAAAGCTCTGGACGCGAAGTTTTTGCATGGTGTACTCGCTGCCGTTGGCAAGGTGTCATCTATCCGACGAATCGGTGCGTGCGATTTCGACACAGTCGGCGGCGCAAGCCAAGCTCAGGCAGGTTTGCGCCGATGGCGGCTGGCACGCTGGCGTGGACGACCAAACAATACGCGCAGCTCGTCCTTGGCGGCCTCAAGGTGTTGTCGCTGCTCCCGGGGAAGTTGCCTGCCGCCGCGATTGATATAGAAATTGAGCATCGACATCGCTGACCGGAACGGCGACGACTTGCGCCGTTTGCTGTGTTCGGCAGACGCTTTGAGCGAACGCGCAATCTCGGCCGGATCACGCTTGGCGAATGTGCCGGACTTCAGGTCGAGCGCATCGCTGGTCTCCATCACGTGCTGGGACCAGCGGCGCTTGCCGCGCGGGGAATGGTGTTGCCGGGAACGGGTGGTCATGGCAAGTAATACGCAGTGGGGCGTTGCGCCAAGCAGTAGCGCAGCGCAGGTCACGGCGGTGTGTCGGACGGCTGATGCAATCGTGATGTGGCCATCAGCATGAAGTGATGTGCGCCCTGCGGCCGCCGCTTGAATGAGTTGTTAGAAGCCAATATGAGCACTCAACGCGAAGGACGCAAAGTACAACGCGACAAAGCCCATTAGGCAGCCGGCGGCGCACAGAGATCCTCGAACTCCTTCGCGCCAACCAAACCCGCGGAAAAAATAGTACGGGATGCCTACAGGCGGGATGATTCCGACCAGCAATGCAGCTGCCTTGGGTGCGGTGATCTGGTGGCTCACTGCATGTGCCTTGCACCAGGCAAATAAAAGAATTACAAGTACGAAGGATTGCGCAATACCTACCTCATTGAGTGGCTGGCCAGCATGAGGGAGGTGAGGTTCCACGACACCTGCAATCAGCCAGATGGTTGCCATGGCAATCACGAGCTTCTGGTCCGTCTTCATTGGCTCCGATGCCTGAATTAAGCGATGGCTGCAAGCCGTTCGCTTGATAAATTGTTAGGCGAGATGGAACCGCCCATTACCTGCAACGATAAGAGCCACTGCCGCTGTTGCGCCAGACGCCAGCAGCACGTCTAAGACAGACATTGCGTAGCCTAGCGACTTGCGCAGTTTGCTGGACGACCGGCGCGCACCTTTGAAAAGTGCAAATGACGCCGGGAACAGCCCGAGGCAGATAGCTTGAGACATAAAGAAAGAGGTGATGCCATCGAGGTGTGTCAGTGCACCTCGGGCTATGGCAATAGACGCTGCCATAACCATCACTGTAAGCAAATATCCAAAGGCCAGAAGTCGATTCATGTCGCCTGACGCCTGAATTGAGCGGCAGCTGTAAGCCGTCCGCTGGATGTGTGTTGTGACATCCTTTCATGGAGGGCGAGGGGCGGCAAGTCAAGAGCATCTTGCCGTGACGGTGATGACCGCCATGGTTTCGCGCTAGGCTTCCCGCGTTCCATCACCAGGGCCACGCATGAGCCAGTTCAACCTGCTTGGAAGCCGTCGTTTCGCTCCGTTCTTCTGGACGCAGGCGCTGGGCGCGTTCAACGACAACGCGTTCCGCAATGCGATGGTGATGCTGGTGGCGTTCCAGATGGGGCTGGACGATCACACCGTGTCGCTCTACACCAACCTGGCGCCGGCGTTGTTCATCCTGCCCTACTTCCTGTTTTCGGCCACGGCGGGCCAGCTGGCGGAGAAGTACGAGAAGTCGCGCATCATCCGTTACGTAAAGCTGTTCGAGATCGCGGCGATGCTGATCGCGGCGATCGGCTTCTACACGCACCACACCACCTTGCTGCTGGTGGTGCTGTTTCTGATGGGGCTGCACTCGACGACGTTCGGGCCGATCAAGTACGCGATCCTGCCGCAGGCGTTGAAGCCGGAGGAACTGGTCGGCGGCAACGGCCTGGTGGAAATGGGCACGCAGTTGGCGATGCTCATCGGCATGATCGTCGGCAATTCGCTGATGCTCATTGCGGGCTACGGGCCGGTCGCCGCATCGGTGGCGACCGTTTCGATTGCGGTGCTCGGCTATCTTGCAAGTCGTCGCATTCCGGCGGCGCCCGCCACGGCGCCCCATCTGAAGTTCAACTGGAACCCGATCACCGAAACGGCACGCGTCTTGGGCATTACGCGCGAAGACCGCAGAGTGTTCAACGCGGTGCTGGGCATCTCCTGGTTCTGGTTCTTCGGAACCGTGCTCGTGGCGCAGCTGCCCAACTACACGCGCATGAACCTGGGCGGCGACGGCTCGGTGAACACGCTAGTGCTCACGTTGTTTTCGCTGGGTACGGGCGTGGGTGCGTTGCTGTGCGAACGCATGTCGGGGCGTCGCGTGGAAGTGGGCCTGGTGCCGCTGGGCGCGTTTGGGCTTACCGCGTTCGGCGTGGATCTGTACTTCGCGCATCCGCATCTGGCGAATGTGCACAACCTCGACTGGATGGGTTTCCTGCACGGCGCGGGAAGCTGGCGCGTGGTGATGGACCTCACGCTCATCGGCGTCTTCAGCGGTTTCTACGTGGTGCCATTGTTTGCCTATGTGCAGGCCCGCACGCCGCGTGATCGCCTCTCACGCGTCATCGCCGGCAACAATATCCTCAACGCGCTGCTGATCTGCCTGGCATCGGGTTTTGGCCTCGCGCTTGGCGCGGCGGGCCTCACCGCCGTACAGATATTCCTTGCGGCGGCGATACTCAACGTGGCGGTGGCGGTCTACATCTTCACCCTGGTCCCCGAATTCCTGATGCGCTTCATCACCTGGGTGCTGGTGAATACGCTCTACCGCGTGCGCGTGGATGGCCTGGACAACATTCCAGAAGAGGGTCCGGCGCTGCTGGTGTGCAACCACGTGAGCTTCATGGATCCGCTGGTGCTGATGGCGAACCTGCGTCGTCCCGCGCGCTTCGTCATGTACTACAAGATCTTCAACATCCCGGTGCTGAAGTTCGTATTCCATACGGCGAAGGCGATTCCCATCGCGGGGCAGAAGGAAGACGCGGCCATCCTGGAGCGCGCCTACGAGGAAGTGGATGCAGCCCTGGCCGATGGCGAATTGGTATGCATCTTTCCCGAGGGTGGGCTGACACGCGATGGCGATATTGCGCCGTTCCGCCCCGGAGTGGCGCGCATCCTCGAACGTCGGCCGGTGCCCGTGGTGCCGTTGGCGCTGCGCGGGCTGTGGGGCAGCGTGTGGAGTCGTCGTGACTCCATGTTGCATCGCTCGCGCCTGCCGCGTCGCTTCAGGGCGCGCGTGGAGCTGGTGGGCGCTGCGCCGATTGCGGCGGCTGATGCACGACTGGCGACGTTGGAGGCGCGGGTGCGCGAGTTGCGCGGGGATTTGGCCTGACTAGCTGCTTACCTGTAGGAGCGCACCCAGTGCGCGAAAAGCCTACGAAGGCGTAACGGCATCCCTCCGCGATCGCGCACTGGGTGCGCTCCTGCAAGGGCAACGCCGGTCAGGCCATCCAGCCTGCCAGCACGATCAGCGCCACCACGCTGAGCCACGCCAGCAGTGCGCGCAGCAGTGCGCCGCGCAGGCGGATCAGTTCGCCAACCACGTCGGTGCGTTCCTCGGCGTAACCGTCGCCGGCCACGATGTCGATTTCCACGTCGGCGCGTGCGGCGGCACCCAGGAATCCCGGGCCTTCGACATACCAGCTATTGGGCGATTGCTGTTGGTGCCACTGTTTCCATGCGCCGATCACGGCATCCCAATGGCCGACCAGCGCAAGCGTGAACACCATCAGCTGCGCCGGCAGCCAGTCCGCGACGTTGGCGAAGGCACGCGCCGCCTGGCGGGCTTGCGCATCGATGCGCAGGCTTGGATCACGCCCCAACGTCTGCGCGAGGCGATACAGCAACGCGCCGGCAGGGCCGAGCAGGAAGAACCACAGCAGTACGCCAAAGCGGCGACGCAACGCGGCGTACGCCGTGGCCTCGCCCAGCGCGACGGCATTCCAGTTCACCGCTTCGCCATCGTCGGACAGCGCTTGCGCCGCGGCTTCGCGCGAGGGTTGGTCGGGTGCGCGGATGATGGCTTCCAGATCCGCTTCGTAGGCATGCGGACCGAAGCAGTACAGCAGCACCACCAGCGAGAAAATCAGGCGGAACAGCTCGCTGCCCGGCAACAGGCTGATCAGCCA
>Ga0335083_10005968_pt1 | contig 15343 bp, 11 predicted proteins | sample Lox_Sample_42_FD_206716 | JGI IMG/M metagenome (GOLD analysis project Ga0335083, IMG submission 206716) | Soil microbial communities from Loxahatchee National Wildlife Refuge, Florida, United States - Lox_Sample_4.2 | ecosystem: Environmental > Terrestrial > Soil > Wetlands | place: USA... | reverse complement strand
CCACCCTCGCCCTCCCCGCCGAGCGGGGAGGGTTGGGGAGGGCTCCCGCCGCGGACCCCGCAACCGCCCCCATCCTCGCCCTCCCCGCGGAGCGGGGAGGGTTGGGGAGGGGTCCCGCACCTGCGCCGCGACGGCGCGCCCGCACAGCAGCCCACAGCGAGTCTTCCGCCCCCACCGGGCCCGCTCCCGAGTCGCGCCTGCGCACATGGGATCCGGACTCGCCGCGGCCGCCGTAGTCACCGCGGCCGCCGTCATAGACACAACTCGACGGCAGGAATACCGTGGACAGGCCATTCGCCTTTCCCGTTCGACAGTCACGAGCCTGGTGACGGCGCTGGCGCTGCTGCTGACGGGCCTTCGCGCCCGCGCCGAGCCGGCTGAGCCCGAGGGGCCGATGCACCCGGCGGCGCAGGCCCTTTACGATCGGGCGCTCGCGGAATTCTCGGCGCGCGATTACGCGGGGGCGATCCGCGACAGCGAAGCGGGCTACACGATCGACGCCCGCCGCGACTTCCTGTTCATGGAGGCGCAGGCCAAGCGCCTGGCTGGCGACTGCCGGGGCGCGGTCGCGCTGTACCAGCAGTTCCTGACCACCGCGCCGCCCCAGGTCCAGGTCGACGCCACGCACATCGCGCTCGCCCGCTGCGCGCAGGAGCTGGCCAGCCGGCCGCAGGTGGTCGTCGTCGCCCCGCCTCCCCCCGCGCCGCCCGCGCGCCCGCGGCCGCAGCGCTGGTGGCGCGATCCGTGGGGCCTGTCGCTGTCCGCGGTCGGGCTGGTGGCGCTGGGGGCGGGAGTCGGCTGGTTCGTCGCCGCCCAGGTCGCCCGCAGCGACGCGCAGGGCGCGGACAGCTATGCCGACTACAGCGCCCGCTGGTCGACCGCCGAGTCCCGCCGGGACGTCGCGGTGGTCGCCTGGATCATCGGCGGGGCGGCGCTGGTCGCGGCGGGCGTGCGCCTCGAGATCGTCCGGCGGCACGCCCGCGCCGAGGCCGGCGCGGCCAAAGGACTCTCGCTGTGGCTGGTGCCCGGCGGGGTCGGAGGGACGTTTTGAAGCGCGCCGTCCTGCTGGTGCTGGGCGCGGCGACGGCGCTGCTGGCCGGCTGTCTGGGCTCGCCCAGCTTCACCTGTCACGCCGACGGCCAGTGCGGCGCCAACGCCTTCTGCGAGGTGGACGGGCACTGCAGCGCGCGCGATCCGGCCTGCCCGTCGCAGCGGCGGTACCTGCAGGCGGCCGGCGATCGCGGCGACAGCTGCGTGACGACGACCTGCTCGTCCAACCCGATCGTCGCGCTGACCGCCGGCACCAGCCACGCCTGCGTGCTGCGCGAGACGGGCATCGTCACCTGCTGGGGCCGCAACGCCGACGGCCAGCTCGGCGACGGCACGCTGACCCCGCGATCGTCGGGCGTGCAGGTCCCGGGCATCGCCGACGCCGTGGCGCTGGCGGCCGGCGATCGGCACACCTGCGCGGTCCGGCGCGGCGGCCAGGTGGTCTGCTGGGGGGCCGACGACACGGGGCAGCTCGGCGACGGGGGAGGCGCCGACCAGCTCTCGCCCATCGCGGTCCCCGGCGTCGCGAACGCCACGGCGATCGCCGCCGGCACGGGCTTCTCGTGCGCGCTGCTGGCCGACCAGTCCGCCGTCTGCTGGGGCGACGACCGCGACGGCGAGATCGGCGACGGCACCGTCACGACGGCCCCGCGCGCGCCGGCGCCGGTCACCGGGCTGGCGGGCGGGCGCGCGCTGGTGGCGCAGGCCCAGCACGCCTGCGCCATCCTGAGCGACGGGTCGCTGGTGTGCTGGGGGAGCAACACCAGCGGGCAGATCGGCGACGGCACGCTGGTCAACCGCTCGCAACCGACCCCCGTCCCGGGGCTGACCGGCGTGACCGAGGTGGCGGGCGGTCTCTCGCACACCTGCGCGCTGTCCGACGCCGGCCTGTCGTGCTGGGGGAGCAACAGCCAGGGGCAGCTGGGCATCGACACCGGCACCAGCGCCACGCCGATCACCACGCCGATGCCCGTGCCGCTGGTCGCGGGGGCCATCGCGCTGGCGGCCGGCGCGCAGCACACCTGCGCCGTGCGCTCCACGGGCCAGGTGCTCTGCTGGGGGCAGAACGGCAGCGGCCAGCTGGGCGAGGGGTCGATGAGCAGCCTGGGTGAGCCGGTTCCGGTCACCGGACTGGAAACCGGGCTGGCGGTGGCCGGGGGCGCCACCTTCTCGTGCGCGACCACCACCGACGGCGCGGTCTTCTGCTGGGGCGACGATCACGACGGCGAGCTGGGCACCGGCCGCGACGTCGTCCAGCCCCGCCCCGTCACGCTGGACCTGACCGCCGGACCGGTCGCGGCCGGCGGCGCGCACACCTGCGCCGTCGCCGCCTCGCCGGGCGCCGCCAGCGGATCGGCGTTCTCTTGCTGGGGATCGGATCAGGCCGGCCAGCTGGGCGACAACGGCGGCAACGATCGATCGAAGCCCGGCCCCATCGAGCAGCCGCTGGCCCCCGGACAGATCGCGGCCGGCGCGCTGCACACCTGCGCGGTCGACGGGGCCGGCGGCCTCTGGTGCTGGGGGCGCGGCAGCAGCGGCCAGATCGGCCCCGGGCGCATGGTCGACGCGCCCTTCCCGATCTCGGTGCCGCTGCCCGCCAGCGTGCGGGCGGCGCAGAGCGTGAGCACCGGCGACACGCACACCTGCGCGGTGCTGGCCGACGACGCCGGTTCGGGCGTGGTCGCCTGCTTCGGCGCCAACGACCAGGGCCAGCTGGGCGACGGGACGACCACCGCGCACGCCGCGCCGGCGGTCGTGACGCTGGGAACGCCGCCGCGTCCCGCGCGCGCCGTCTCTGCCGGCGGGGCGCACAGCTGCGCGATCGACGGTGATGGCCAGCTCTGGTGCTGGGGCGCCAACGACCAGGGCCAGCTCGGGATCGGCCGGGCGACCGATCAGCTGGTGCCGGTCATGGTCGCGCTGCCCAGCGGCGCCGCGGCGATCGCGGTCTCGGCTGGCGAGGCGCACACCTGCGCGGTCGACGCGGCGAACCACCTCTTTTGCTGGGGGGCGAACGACCGCGGCCAGCTCGGGGACGGCTCGAATCTCCCGGATGGCGTCGTCGCGGTCTCGGCCGGCGGCGCCCACACCTGCGCGTCGCTGCAGAACGGTCAGATCGCCTGCTGGGGCGGTAACGAGAGCGGCCAGCTCGGTGACGGCACCACCACCGATCGCGCCACGCCCGCCCCGGTCCCGGGCGTCTCCGGGCTGGTGGGCGCCGGTCGCTCGCACACCTGCGCCTGGACGTCCGGCGGCCAGGCGAGCTGCTGGGGCGCCAACACCAGCGGCCAGCTGGGCGACGGCGCGACGCTGACCATCAGCGCGCCGCAGCTGGCGCGCCTGCCATGTCCGTGACGCTCTTGATCGACGCCGATCGATTCGGCAAGCTCTGACGGTCGATGAACCTGAAGACGATCGCCGGGAACGCGCTGAACCATCTGGGTGTGCCGCGCGCGGCGGCGGCGGCGCGCAGGCTGGGGCTGTGGCGGGGCGGCGAGCTGATGGTCGTCCTCTACCACCGGGTCGTCGACCCCGGCGAGGTCGGCGAGATGGATCCCGATCTGATCGACGCCACGCCCGCCGACTTCGACGCCCAGATGGCGACGCTGGCCAGCCGCTTCCACCCCGTGTCGATCGACGAGGTGCTGGCGGCGCATCGGAGCGCGCGTCCGCTGCCGCCGGGCAGCGTGCTGGTGACGTTCGACGACGGTTATCGTGACAACTTCGAGCACGCCTTCCCGATCCTCCAGCGCCACGGCATCCCGGGCCTGTTCTTCATCAGCACCGGCCACGTCGACGGGCGGCGGCTGTTCTGGTGGGAGCAGCTGAGCCTGTTCGTGCGCCGGAGCGGCCTCGACCGCGCGACGCTGGAGTACCCGACGCGCAAGCAGCTGGACCTGTCGTCGCCGGCCGCGCGAACGGCCGTCATCCGCGCGCTCAATCGCACGGTGAAGGACATCTACGGACTGGACGTCGACCGCTTCCTGCGTGAGGTCGCCGCCGCCTGCCAGGTGCCCTGGAGCGAGGCGGACGCCACGGCGCTGGCCGACCGGGCGCTCATGACCTGGGACCAGGTGCGCGAGATGCGGCGCGCCGGCATGGGCATCGGCTCACACACGCACACCCACCGCGTGCTCAACACCCTGACCGCCGCCGACCTCGATCAGGAGCTGCGCGGCTCGCGCCTCCTGCTGGAGCAGCGCCTGGGCGAGCCGGTCACGACCATCGCCTACCCCGTCGGAAAATCGATCGCCGGCCTCCCCTGGGTCAAGCAGGCGCTCGCCGATGCCGGCTACGAGCTGGGTTTCACCACCACGCCAGGCACCAACCGCATCGGCGCAGGCAGCGACCCCTTCGACCTGCGACGCCTCCCCATCGACCGCGGCCTGCCACAGGGAGTGGCCGAGATGTACCTGTCGTTCCCCGCCCTGGCCCGCTGAAAAGAAGGGGCCCCGGCCCCGCCCTCCGAGGCCCCAGCCTCACGCCCTCCGCGACCCATCCCCGCCGCGCGCCGAAAACGGAACATGCGCAGACTGGATTCAAGTCGGGGTCAGATCTGCAAGCGTCGACTTGATTGGAGTTGCCCAGAGGGCGCGGATGGAAGGACCCGCGCGAAGCGCGAGAGCTTCGTTCACGCTCGCGCGCACTCACCTCGAACATCCAAAGCAAAATAATTTCCGGCAGCACGCAACCCGCCGCCGCGCGCGCCGAAAACGGGACATGCGCGCAATCAAGTCGGGTCCAGGTGGGCAGATGCGGTTGCCTCTCGCGGCGGCCAGGACGTGGGGCGGGGCTCGGAAGGGCGCGGGACGCAAGCCGCGCGGTCGGCCCTCGATGCCGCATGTCACCCGATCGAAGATCGACCCGCGCTACCCGGTGCAGGTCACCATCCGGGCGATGCCGGGGCTGCCATCGTTGCGCTCGCCCCGGGTGTTCGGGGCGCTCCGGCAAGCCATTGCCCGCGCGTCGGTCGATCACTTCCGGGTGATCCATTTCTCGATCCAGCAGGACCACGGCCACTTCATCGTCGAGGGGGACGAGCCGCGCCGGGCCCGCGGCGGGATACACGGGCTCGCCATCCGGCTGGCCCTGGCAGTGAATCGCGTGCTGGGCCGCAAAGGGAGAGTGGTCGGGGATCGCTACCATGCCCGCCCGCTGAGGACGCCGACGCAAACCCGAGCGAGCATGGTCTACGTGCTTCTCAACTTCCGGAAGCACCTGCGTGCGCCGGCGTGCATCGACCCGCGCAGCTCGGGGCCGCACTTTTCCGGGTGGCAGCCAGAACCTGGGGCAACGGACGTCCCGCCGGCCACGGTCCCGCCCTCCACCTGGATGGCGCGGATTGGTTGGTTGCGCGCCGGTGGGCGGTTGCGCGTGGAAGAACAGCCGGCCGCTGCTCCGCGACCGCGCCCAACTTGAATCGAGCGGATGTTGCGGCCGGCGGCGCCCGAGCCGGGGCCCGGCCCCGAGGCTCAGGCCGTGGGGGCGAGGGGTGGGGTCGCGGCGGGCGTGGGTTCGGGGGTGCGGGCCTTGCGCTTGCGGATCATGGCGAGCACCTGGCGGGAGGGGTCGCGAGCGATGACCAGGGCTGCGGCGACGAACGCCAGTCCTCCTGCGATCACCTCCGCGACCAGCTGGACCAGCGGGCTGGCGACGCCCAGGCGCATGAGGCCCCCGCGGACGCCGAAGACGGCTGCCACCAGGGGCAGGCAGGCGGCCAGGGGCGGCATCAGGCGCCAGAGCATGGCGCCGGTCGACACGCGCGTCTCGGGGCGGGCCACCCAGAACCCGAGCACGGTGCGGGCCGTGAACACGATCCCGACGGCGCCGCAGGCCCACAGGGGCGAGCGCCGGCCCAGGGTGGCGATGGCGGCCATCAGCACCCCCAGGTTCAGCCACTCGATGACCATCGTGATGCGCGGCCCGCGCTCCACGATCAGGTAGGACGAGATCGCGCCCCACATGGGCCGCACGATCGACAGGGCCGACAGGATCATCAGCATCGATCCGGTCCCGGCCCACTTCTTGTTCAGGAACAGGTCGGCCAGGGTCGGCGCCACGGCGCCCAGCCCGACCGCGATCGGGAACGTCACCAGGGCGATCACGGGCAGCGAGCGAAGCAGGGTGCGCCGCCGATCCTCCACGTCCATGTGGGTGAACGAGGCCTGCAGCACGTCGGTGATCTGCTCGCCGACCTGGATGGCCGGGATGTCGGCCAGGTTGTAGGCCAGGTTGTAGGCGCCCATCACCGCCGGCCCGAACAGCCGCGACACCAGCAGGTTGTCCCAGCGCCGTCCGGCCACGAACGCCAGGCTGCCCAGCGACGCGGCGATGCCATAACTGGCGATGCGGCGCAGGATGGCCAGCTGCGGGCGCACCCAGCCCAGCCAGGCGCCCAGCTTCACCGAGCCGACCATGCCGGCCGCCCGCACCCCCGAGCGCACCAGGTTGCCCGCCACGATCGATTGCCCGCCCCACCCGGCCGCCGCGCCGGCCACCGAGACGATCGTGTAGGCGAGCTCGCTGACCGAGCGGACCACGCTGACGCGCCGGAACCGCAGCTCGCGGATCAGCACCCGCTCGGGCATGAACCCCACCCGATCGGTGAACGCCGAGATCGCCATCCCAGGCACGTAACGGCTCAGGTCCGGCGTGTCGAACAGCGGCGCCAGCGGCTTGCCCAGCAGCGTGACGATCCCGACCGCCAGCAGCCCCAGCGTCACGTGGATGAGCGTCGCGTGGAACATCTCCTCGCGCGACACCTGCTTGTTCGCCACGGCGTAGAGGCCCACGCCCAGCGTGGTCAGCTGGTTGATGGTCGCGACCACGATGGTCGCCGCCGACACCTCGCCGAAGTCATCCGGGGTGACGAACCGGATCAGCACCAGCGTGCCGACCAGCCCCAGCCCGCGCGACAGGACCGAGGAGGCGATGGTCCACGCCGCGCCGCGCGCCGCGATTCCTGCTGTCGCCATCCTGGGTGTCAGCGGTACGTGACCGCGCCGTCAGAATCCACGGGGACGCCACACTATAACACGCTATCAGGTGCCGCCCGGGCGCAGCTCGAGGTCTGCCGTCACGGCGTAGTGGTCCGACGCGCGCGTGCGCAGGACGTTGAATCCCAGGAACCGGAAGTGGTCGTCGGCCAGGACGCGGTCGATGCGCATCCAGGTCCGGCGCCCAGCCGGGAAGGTGTAGCCAAACCCGGAGCCGGCCTTCGAGAACCCGTCCTGGAAGTCGCCCAGGTAGTGTCCCAGGGCCCAGCTGAGCGTCGGCAGGTTCGTGTCGCCGGCGATCAGCACCGGGTCGGCAGATCGATGCGCGCCCTCCGAGATCGCCGCCAGCTGCGCGACCCGCAGGTCGGTGTTGTCGACGACGGAGGAGGCGGCGGCGCCCCGGAACAGCCGGCCGCTGAGCACCTCACTCTTCAGGCCCTCACCGTGTACCTCATCCAGCGCGTCGCGGGGCGAGATGATGTGGACGTTGAACAGGCGCACCCGGCCCACCGGCGTCTCGAGCACGTAGCTGACGAACCGGGGCGACCGCATCTTGCCCAGGTGCGGGATCATGGGGGGCTGGTCCATCTCTTCCAGCGGGTACCGGCTGGACAGCCAGAATTGACCCGAGTCCTGGTGAAAGTAGCCCGGCAGGCTCTTGCGCAGCTCCGCGTACTGATCCGGGTTCGTCTCCTGCAGCAGGATGAGGTCGGCGTTGCTGGCCTGCAGCTCCGCGATGATCTTGTCGGTGCCGAACGAGCCGGTGGCCACGTTGAACGTGAGCAGGCGCAGGTGAAAGGCGCCCGCGGTGGGGCTGGCCGCGCCGGGAAGGCGCAGGCCCATCACCGGGAACAGCACCAGCACCAGCGCCACCAGCTGGGTCAACAGCCAGCGCCAAGGAAGCCGCCAGGCCACCAGCAGCGCCAGGAAGGGGAGCGGCAGCGCGAAGCCAACGCGCGGCAGGTAGAGGCCGATCGTCGTGGCCCAGAAGCGCTCGGCCGCCAGGCGGAAGACGATCACCAGCGCCAGGAGTGTGACGGGGTAAGCGATGGCCAGGAACCGAACCAGTCGATCGAACATCCCGGGCTTCTGCCCCGCGCGCGCGTCGCTGCCTTGTCTTCGTTGTTCCATCTGCCGACACAGGATAGAACGCGAGCCACGCCCCGTGCGAGTCGTCCCCATCACCCAGGCCAACACCCTCGAATCGCACGCCGGCGCGTGGGCGGCCCTGCTGGAGCGCAGCGCCGCCAACCGCCCCACCCGCGCCCCCTTCTGGCTGCTGGCCTGGTGGCAGGTGTTCGGGTCGGTGGGCGGGCGGAAGATGGCGTCGGCGCTGTTCTACGAGGGCGACCGGCTGGTCGGCGTCGCCCCGCTGCTCCGGCGCGTGGCCTGGTACCGCCGGGCGGTGCCGTTCCGGCGCCTCGAGCTGCTGGCGACGGGTGAATCCGAGGCCGACGAGATCGTCTCCGACTATCTGGGGGTGATCGCCGAGCGTGGCCACGAGCAGCCGGTGGCCCAGGCCCTGGCCGCCGAGATCCGGCGCGGAACCCTGGGCCCTTGCGACGAGGTCGTGCTGAGCGCGCTGGACGGCGACGACCCGATGGTGCCGGCGCTGGCCGGGGCGCTGGGCGACCAGCAGATGGTCGTCGAACAGTCGGCGGCCACGCCCTCGCCGTACATCAAGCTGCCCGCGACCTGGGAGGCCTACCTGGCCGCGCTGTCGGGCTCGGGCCGGTACCTGGTCAACCGCTCGCTGCGCGACTTCGACAAGTGGGCCAAGGGCGAAGTCGAAGTGGCGCGCGTCAAGACGCCCGCCGATCTGGAGCAGGGCAAGCGGATCCTGGTGATGCTGCACGAGCAGCGCTGGAAGTCGTCGGGCGAGGCGGGCGTGTTCGCGTCCCAGCTGTTCACGCGGTTTCACGACGCCGTGCTGCCGGCCCTGCTCGAGCGCAACGCCCTGGATCTCTGCTGGTTGAACGTGCGCGGGCAGCCGATCGCCGTCGCCTACAACCTGATCTGGGACAACAAGGTCCTGTTCTACCAGGGCGGCCGCACGCTGGAGGTGCCCAAGGCGGTCCGGCCGGGCATCGTGCTGCACGCGCGGAGCATCCGCGCGGCCATCGAGGCGGGGCGCAGCGAGTACGACTTCCTGGCCGGGATGAGCCAGTACAAGCTCCAGCTCTCGACGGCCCGGCGGCCGATGCTGCAGCTCCGGGCCGCGCGGGCGCCCGTACGCGACGTGGCGCGCCTGGCGATCGAGCTGGGCGCGGCGGCCTGGCGGGCGCGGCGCGCGGCGCCGGCCGAGACCAAGCGCCCGGAGGCGGCGTCCGGCGGCGATCCGGCGGCGTCTTGATCGCCGGTCGCCCCGTGTGCCACGCTGAGCCGGCATGAACAACGGCCTCGTCTCGGTCGTCATCCCCTCGTACAACCGGGCCTACTGCCTGCCCCGGGCGGTCGACAGCGTCCTGCACCAGACGCACCCGAACGTCGAGGTGATCATCGTCGACGACGGCTCGACCGACGACACGGGCGCCGTGGTGAGCGCGCGCTACGGCGGCGACCCGCGCGTCCGCTACCACCGGCAGCAGAACGCCGGCATCTCGGGCGCGCGCAACGCCGGCCTGGCGCTGGCCACCGGCGACTACGTCGCGCTGCTGGACTCGGACGACGAGTGGCTGCTGTGGAAGCTGGAGCTGCAGATCGCCTGCATGCGCGCCCACCCCGAGGTGGGGATGACCTGGACGGACATGCTGGCGGTCGACCCGCAGGGGACGGTGATGGACGGCGCCTACCTGCGCGCGATGTACGACGCCTACCGCTGGTACCCGCGCAGCGAGGACCTGTTCAAGCAGATCGAGCCGCTGGATCGGCTCACCGCGCGGGCCGCCGAGGTGGCGCCCGGCCGGAACTTCTACTACGGCGACATCGGCGCTCAGATGCTGATGGGGAGCCTGGTGCACACCTCGACGGTGGTGCTGACGCGCGAGCGCGCGCAGGCGGTGAGGACCTTCCGCGAGGACCTGCGGTTCGGGGGCGAGGATTACGAGTACCACCTGCGCACCTGCCGCCTGGGGCTGGTCGGCTACCTGGACGTCTCGTCGATCCGCTACCAGCGAGGCAACGCCGACCGCGCCACCCGACCCGAGAACGGCGTCCACTTCGCCCGTCACTTCCTGGCGGTCATCGAGCCGATCCTGACCGCCGAGCGGGACAAGCTGGCCCTGCCGCTGGCCATGCAGGATGCCGTGCTGGCCGAGGCGCGAGCCTGGCTGGGCGAGGAGCTGCTGGCCAATGGGGACGCGGCCGCCGCGCGACGCGAGCTCTACCGGTCGCTCCGGGTGGATCCCCGGCAGCCGCGCACGGCCCGGCTGCTGCTGGCGGCCTGCATGCCGGCCGGCCTGCGCGAGTCGTCGCGCCGGCTTTTTCGGGCCGCCAAGCGAGCCCGCGCGCAGCTCCACGATCTGCGCGGGCGCTGACGCCCCGGACCGGTGAGGTGATAGGCTGGTCGGGTGGACCGGGCTGAACAGACGCTGACGGCCGTGCAGTCGCCGCTGTCCCCCGGCGAGCAGAGGGACCGGGCGGTGCTGCTGGTCGTCGGCAGCGCGGAGGCCCCTGCCCTGCCCGCCCGGACCCGCCTGCAGATCGCCGGCGACGAGCTGTTCGTCGGCCGCCGCGCCGACGGGATTCCGGCGCAGGCCAACGCGGCGGTGCTGGACGACGGGCTGATCTCGGGGCGCCACGTGCGGATCGCGCGCACCGCCGGCGGCTACGACCTGGAGGATCTGGGCAGCAAGAACGGGACCTGGGCCGACAACCAGCGCGTCACCGGCAAGGTGCGGCTGCGCGACGGCGCGCTGCTGTTCATCGGCAACCATGTCGCGATCTTCCGGATGGTCTCGTCGATCGAGCTCGACGCGATGAAGGCCGAGCTGGTGTCGCCGTTCGGGCCGGTGCCCACGGCGTCGCCCGCGCTGGCCGTGGCCTGCGATCGACTGCGGCGGCTGGCTGCCTCCGAGGGCGAGCTGCTGATCGTCGGCGAGACCGGCGTGGGCAAGGAGGTCTACGCCCGCGCGGTCCACGCGGCCAGCGGGCGCAAGGGGCGGTTCGTGGCCATCAACTGCGCCGCCATCCCGCGCGAGCTGGTCGAGAGCGAGCTGTTCGGCTACCGGCAGGGGGCGCACTCGACCGCCCACCAGGCCAAGGTCGGCCTGATCGAGGAGGCCGAAGAGGGGACGCTGTTCCTGGACGAGATCGGCGAGATGACGCCCGAGGCCCAGATCAAGATCCTGCGCTTCCTGCAGGACCGCGAGCTGACGCCGCTGGGGGCGACGCGGCCGCGGCGCATGGACGTGCGCATCCTGGCCGCCACCAACCGGACGGCCGCGGGGCCAGGCAAGGGGCCGAGCGGCATGCGCGACGACATCGTGGCCCGCCTGGGCGCCGCGCCCATCCACCTGCCGCCGCTGCGGAGTCGCGTCGAGGACCTGGGCGCGCTGGCGGCTCACTTTCTGCGCGGCACCCCGGGCGTGAAGTTCGAGCAGCCCGCTTTTCGCGCGCTGGCGCTCCATGGGTGGCCGCTGAACGTGCGCGAGCTGGAGAAGATCGTGTCGACCGCGGCAGTGCTGACCGGCGGCGACAAGCCGATCGCGCTGCGCGACCTGCCCGAGCCGATCTCGCGCGCGCTGGGGGCGCCGCCGGCGGCCGCCGCCCGCCGCCCCAACGGCCCATCGCCCACGCCCGCGCAGCTCGAGGAGCTGCTGCGCCGCTACGAAGGGAACGTGGCCGACGTCTCGCGCGAGCTGGGCAAGCACCGCGCCGCCGTCTGGCGCTGGATCAAGAAGTTCGGCCTGGGGCCGCAGAAGTTCCGGCGCACGGAAGAGTAGGCAGAAACAAAACGAACAGGTGGGCGAGGCCGGCCGAGGCGCCGACATTCCCACCCGCGACGCATTCTCGACGCCGTTCGTCGCAGCGCGACCGTGGGGATGGCATCCACGATGCATTGCAACCGTGGCGTGAAACCAGACGAAGAGATCCCGTTCGGCGTGTTGCTGGCAGTCCGTGACCCGCCCTTGTGCGCGCTGCTCTTGCTGACGGCGGACGCGAAGCTGCAGCGGCGCGCCCGGGACGACAGGGGTCGAACCTGCTGAGGAGCTGCGGAATCCGCATGTTGGTGCAGATTCCGCATGCTCTACTCGGTCCTCGGATGGCGCTGGTCGGATCCAGGCTGGGGCGCTCCTTCTTCCGGGCGGGGCCGCTGGGCATCGCCGTCCTGCTGGGGATCTTGCTGATCGCGAGCTCGGCGCTGTCGTATCGAGACGCCCGCCGCGCTGCCGGGATCGTGTCGGAGCGCGAGGGCATCCGGCTCTTCCAGCGCGTCCAGGTGATGCTGTCCCCGAGAGCCGAAGCCGGGGTCTCCCCGAAGGCCCTGCGGGAGATCCTGGAGGCGAATCACACGTTCGGCCTGACCTACATCGGCGTCTACGGCCCGGAGATACCTGCCGGGCCGCCGCTGAGCGAGGCCGGCCACGCGCTCTTGCCGGAGGGCTCGGCCACGATCGGCGCCCCGGCGATCGGCCACGACCGGGTCCGCATGGTGTTCGGCCCACCCCCGCACCACTTCCCCGGGCCCCCGCCGTCGATGGGCGCCCTGGGCCCGCTGCCGGCCCTGCCGCCACCACCGCCTCCGCCGCGGCAGTTCAAGCTGGCGATCGAGTTCGAGCCGATCACCTCGATGGAGGCGGTCCACCGCGGGCTGGCCGGACTGGTGCTGTCCATCGGCGCCTCGCTGTTGCTGACGCTGGCGGCGGTGATCCTGACTCACCGCGCGGAGCGGGCCGAGCGCGCCGAGGCCGCGCTGACGGCCCAGCGCAACCTGGCCCAGCTCGGCACGCTGTCGGCGGTGCTGGCGCACGAGATCCGCAACCCGCTGGCGTCGCTGAAGGGACACGCGCAGCTGCTGGCCGAGCAGATCGTCGATCCGGCGCTGAGCCCGCGCATCGACCGCGTCGTCACGGAGGCCGTGCGCCTGGAGCACCTCACGGCCGACCTGCTCGAGTTCGCGCGCTCGGGGGCCCTCCACGTGGTGCCGGCCAACCCGCGCGCCGTCATCGACCGCGCCGTGCAGGCCACGGAGCCGGCCCGCATCGACATCGACCACGCGCGCGCCCCCGCCGCCTGGCCCCTGGACACCGACCGCATGCACCAGGTCCTGACCAACGTGCTCGAGAATGCGCTGGCCGTGACGGACCCGTCCAATCGCGTGCAGATCGCCGGCCGCCACGAGGACGGCGGCCTGGTGTTCATCGTCCGGGACCGAGGGCCGGGCGTCCCCGCGGCCGAGCGACAGCACATCTTCGAACCGTTTCACACGACCAAGACGCGCGGCACGGGGCTGGGCCTGGCGGTCGCCAAGCGGATCGTCGAGATGCACGGCGGCTCGATCGACGTGCGGGACGCGGACGGCGGCGGCGCTCTGTTCCGCATCTGCGTGCCGGGAAGCGCCCGAGGAGCCGCCACATGAGCGCTGCGCCCGGCTTTCAGGCCCGAGTGCTGGTGGTCGACGACGAGGAGGGTGTCCGGTCGTTCCTGGCCGACGCGCTCGCCGCCTCCGGGCACGACGTCACGCAGGCGGCGGATGGCGAGACGGCGCTGGCCCGGCTGGCCGAGCGCGCCTTCCATCTGGTCATCACCGATCTGCGCATGCCGGGGCTGGACGGTTTGGCCGTGGTCAAGACGGTCCGCCGCGACCACCCGGAGACCGAGGTCATCGTGCTGACCGCCCACGGCTCGATCGAGGCCGCCGTCGTCGCGATGAGAGAAGGCGCCTTCGACTTCCTGCAAAAGCCCATCGGCAGCCCCGCCGAGCTGCGCGCGGTCGTGGCGCGGGCCGTGGAACGGCACCGGCTGCGCGCGCTGCAGGAGATCGCCGCGCCGTCGGCTCAACCGCCGCTCGGATACGGCGCGCCGGCCATGCAGACCGTCGAGATCGCCCTCCGGAAGGTCGCCCCGACCAACGCGACCGTGCTGCTGCTGGGCGAGAGCGGCTCCGGGAAAGAGGTCGCCGCCGGCGCCATCCACCGGTGGAGCGCCCGGTCCAGCGGGCCGTTCGTGGCCGTCAACTGCGCCGCGCTCTCCGCGGAGCTGCTGGAGAGCGAGCTGTTCGGCTACGAGAAGGGCGCCTTCACCGGGGCGCAGGCCCGGCGGCGCGGGCGAATCGAGCTGGCCGAAGGCGGGACCTTCTTCCTGGACGAGGTCGGTGAGCTGGCGCCGCCGCTGCAGGCCAAGCTGCTGCGGGTCCTGCAAGAGAAGCGCTTCGAGCGGGTGGGCGGCCGCCAGACCGTCGTCGCCGACGTGCGCTGGGTGGCCGCCACCAACCGCGACCTGGCGGACATGGTGAAGCGGGGCGGGTTCAGGGAGGACCTCTACCACCGGCTGGCGGTTTTCCCCGTCGAGCTTCCGCCGCTCCGCGAGCGCCGGGCCGACATCGGACCGATCGCCCAGCGACTGCTGAGCGGCATCGCGCCCCAGCTGGGACGACCCGACCTGCGCCTGTCCGAGGACGCGCTGGCGGCGCTGAGCGCGGCGCCCTGGCCGGGGAACGTCCGCCAGCTGGCCAACGTGCTCGAGCGGAGCGCCATCCTGGCCGACGGCAGCCTGATCCGGGCGGCCGATCTCGCGCTGCTCCCCAACGAGCTCGAGCCCGGAAGCCCCGGCCTGCCAGCCGGGCCCACGTCGATGGACGCCGTCGAGAAGGCGGCCATCGAACAGGCGCTGGCCGCGACGGGCGGGAATCGACGCCTGGCCGCCAGCCGGTTGGGGATCGGGCTGCGCACGCTGTACGACAAGCTCAAGCGCTACAGCATCGGCTGAATCGCCCGCTTGGGTGCAGGCTGGCGATGAAGGCTTGGCCGGAGAGGAACTAGGTGGCGATCGTCTCATCCGGACCGGTGCGATTCCCGCTGCGGTCTGCGCGACCAGGCGGTAGTGGCACGTGCGCCAAGCCTTTCATGCGTCGCGGTCTGGCTGAAGTCGCAGGTGACTGCAACGCAACCGACGACCACGACGGACAGCGAGAGCAACGGCAAGAAGTGAAGGGTCATTCTCTTCATTGAAGCCCCCCCACCCTTCTCGGGTGGTGGGATCGGACAGATTCCCCCTCCACGCGAAGCGTGGGGGGGGCAGGGGGGGCTGGTCCGGCGGTTGCAAACGAAACCGCGCATGCAGTCGCGATCCACCGTTCGTTTGTTCGTGTTCGCAACAGCCGCTGTCGTTGCCGGAGTGACCAGCGCCACGTCAGC
>Ga0335083_10005967_pt1 | contig 15344 bp, 17 predicted proteins | sample Lox_Sample_42_FD_206716 | JGI IMG/M metagenome (GOLD analysis project Ga0335083, IMG submission 206716) | Soil microbial communities from Loxahatchee National Wildlife Refuge, Florida, United States - Lox_Sample_4.2 | ecosystem: Environmental > Terrestrial > Soil > Wetlands | place: USA... | reverse complement strand
CCACGATCGCGATTGGCAGAGCGTGGGCACTCGCCGCCAAGCCTTCTACAACGATTTGCCACCCGGTAACTACCGCTTCCGGGTCATCGCTAGCAACAACAGCGGCGTGTGGAACGAACAGGGCGCGGCGCTGGATTTCTCCGTTGCGCCGGCGTACTGGCAGACCACTTGGTTCCAAGCGGCGTGCGTTGCTGTCTTCGTGGCTCTATTGTGGGCGATGTATCAGCTGCGTCTGCGTCAGGTCAGGCAAGCGTTCAACACCCGTTTGGAGGAGCGCGTTGGCGAGCGGACCCGCATCGCGCGCGACTTGCACGATACGCTGCTGCAAAGCTTTCAAGGATTGCTGCTTCGTTTTCAAACGGCTTACGAGCTATACCAAACGCGCCCAGCCGACGGGAGGAAGGTCCTAGAGAGCGCGATTGATCAGACGGCGCAGGCGATTACGGAGGGACGGAAGGCCGTGCAGGGGCTGCGTGCATCGACGGTCGAGCGCAATGACTTGGCTCGGGCCATCACAACTCTTGCAGAGGAGATCACGGCCGAAGCCAGCAGTCATGCTTCGGTCGAATTGCGCGTGGGCGTGGAAGGCACACCGCGGACCCTGCACCCGATCGTGCGTGACGAGATCTATCGGATCGGGAGTGAGGCACTGCGTAATGCGTTCCGACATGCCGAGCCGAAGCAGATCGAAGTCGAGCTACGATATGACGAGCGTCAGCTTCGATTGCGGATTCGGGATGATGGCAAGGGCATCGATCCGAACTTTCTGACGGCAGAGGGGCGTGAGGGGCACTTCGGCCTGCATGGCATGCGCGAGCGCGCCAAGCTGATGGGCGGCAAGCTCACCGTCTGGACGGCGCCGGGTTCCGGCACGGAGATCGAACTCAGCGTTCCTGCCTCACGTGCGTACACCGCGTCCCCTTCTCCCTGGCGTTCATGGTTCACTGAGAAATTCACAGGCAGCACACGCAGAGCCGGTGATGAGCATCCATCAAAGTCCGATGCGGATACTCTCGATTGACGGGCGCCCCGTCACGTTGGCAGCTGAGGCTCAGGCTGTACGGTCGCAGGCGGGATTTCAGGCTGGTCTACCGGCGAATTGACGGCAACGTCGACTGAGAGTCTACCGGTCAACTGACCACGACGACGTATCTACGCAATTTCCGTGCGATAAATTGCGGCGCCGAGGACTATCACCAGAAATAGCTGGCAAGAGAGACCAAAACGGATAAGTGCCGGGAGAGTCTGCTATCTACCTGTGTTTGAGCCAGAAGAGTCTAGGTTTCCAGCGTTCCGGCATCTCGCGGCGAAGCCCATTGAGGCTGCCTGCGTTATGATGAGCACCTGCTGCTATCCCTACAGGTCAGGGATGGCTCCTAAGATGCGCGAGTGCGCGAAGCTCATGGGTGGCAAGCTGACCGTCTGGAGTGCGCCGGAGTCGGGCACTGAGATCGAGCTCAGCATTCCGGGGGCTCGGGCTTATGCGGAGTCTCTCACTCCCCGCCGTGCGTGGTCTGGGGGGAAGCTTGTGAGACAGGGCGGTTAGAGTGGGTCATGAGCAGCGAATCAGGTGCGATCCGGATTCTTTCGGTCGATGATCATCCGCTGATCCGCCAGGGGATCGCGGGCCTCGTCGCCGTTCAGGCGGATATGAAGCTCATCTCCGAAGCCGGCGATGGGCGTGAGGCCATCGAGCAGTTTCGTCTGCACCGTCCGGACATCACGCTCATGGATCTGCAGATGCCGCAGATGAGCGGACTCGATGCGATCATCGCCATCCGCGGCGAGTTTCCCGGGACGCGCATCATCGTGCTCACCACCTACGCCGGCGACGTGCAGGCGCTGCGCGCCCTCAAGGCGGGTGCCCAAGCGTATCTGCTGAAGGATACTTTGCATAAGGAGCTCCTCGGCACCATCCGCGCAGTCCACGCGGGTAAGAAGTCTCTGTCTCCGGAGGTCTCCTACCAGCTCGCCGAGCATGCCACCGATGCAGCGCTGACCGCTGCGGAAGTCCGCGTCCTGCGCCTGATTGCCGAGGGCGATGCCAACAAGGAGATCGCCGCGCAGCTCTCACTGAGTGAGGACACGGTGAAGGGTCAGGTGCGCAACATCCTCGCCAAACTGGGTGCCAAGGACCGAACCCATGCCGCCATGATCGCCTTCAAGCGCGGCATCATCGAGTTCTGATTCGCTCGAAAGAGTCCCGGAGAGCCGCCGATCGAGTGTTTCGGGCGGCCACGGGGATCCCATAAGCTTTTGGCGCTGTGCGCCGACTTTTCTCCAACTTCGCCCACGGGCGGCCCGCCGTCGGACTCCTGCTCATGCGGCTGGCAGCCGGTGTGAAACTCATCGTCCAAGGGGTCGCGGTGCTGCTGGTCGGGGCACCGCTGGGTTCCGCCTTGTTTGGGGCCTCGTCGGTGGGTATCGGGACACTCCTGCTCGTGGGTTTATGGACCCCGGTTGCTGGGGCGCTCGTTGCGGCCGGGGCGCTGTGGAATGCGTTCTCGGTGGGGCACCCTTGGGACTGGATCCTGCTGGCGACGCTCGGCGCCGCCCTGGCACTGCTGGGCCCCGGTGCCTGGTCGGTCGATGCACGCCTCTTCGGCTGGAAGCGGCTCGAGATTCGCCCCCGAAAGAGTGAAGGCCCGCCCCCCTCTTGAGCCGCGCTTCACACGCGCTAGCGGGAATCCCTTCGCCCAAGATGCGCCGTTCATCGTCCCGATATAGAACGAAGACGACACCGTTAGGGGGCTGCGCGCTCAAGGCAATTGGTCTCACAGTGCGTACCAAGACGACGGGAGCCAACGACCATGAGTGCACAGCGCGCCGGACGGGGAAGCCCAAGCGGGAGCGAGTGTCCTTCGTTCCAGCCGGACACGGCCCGCGAGGGGCTGTGGTTCGACGGGGCCGATAGGAGCGGAGAGCGCTTTCGCCTCGACACCGTCAACCAGTGCCTCTGGGAGCAAGTCCCAGACGCCGCGGATCGACGCCTCCTGCTCTCCCCCAAGTCGTTTGCCGTACTCAAGCATCTCATCGACCGTACCGGACGCCTCGTCACTCACGAGGAATTCTTCGAAACGGTTTGGCCGGGTGTTTACGTTCAACCCGAGGTTTTAAAAAGCCAGATCCTCTCGCTCCGCTCCGTTCTTAAGGATGACGCCCGCAAGCCTCGCTTCATCGAGACGCTCGCTCGCCGGGGCTACCGCTTCATTGCGCGTGTCTCTACCGCGGACGCGATCCCCTCAGGGGCCCAGGCGCAGGCCTCCGCATCTGTCAACCTGGTCGGCCGGGACCGACCCCTGTGCGAGCTCCGTGCAATCCTGCGGCGCACCGTGCACCACCGGCAACGGGAAATTGTGTTCGTCACCGGAGAAACCGGCATCGGCAAAACCTCACTCGTCGATGCGTTTCTCCAGCAGATGCGCCTCGAGACGCCGCAGGTTCGTGTCGCCCTGGGCCAGTGCGTCGAGGGGTATGGCGGCAAGGAGGCCTACTACCCCATGCTCGAGGCGCTGCGCGAACTGTGCATGAGCCAGGGCGGCGCGCCGCTCGCGCACGAGCTGGCCTCCAGCGCACCGAGCTGGCTCGCGCAGATTCCCATGCTCCTCCAGCCCGCCCAGCGCCCGGCACTGCACCGCGAGCTTCTCGGCGAGACACGCGATCGCATGCCCCGTGAGCTCGTGGACCTGCTCCAGCGGGTGACCCAGGATGCGCCAGTCGTTCTCGTCTTTGAGGACCTGCAATGGGCCGACCCGTCCACCGTATCCCTGATTGAAGTCCTGGCGCGCACGCGTACACCGATGCAGCTCATGCTGATCGGCACGTATCGCACCGCCGATCTGATGTGGGGCGATCATGCCTTGCAGGCACTTCGACGGGAACTGCAACTCCACGGACTGTGCGGCGAGCTGCCGCTCGAGCCCCTGGCCGAGCATGAGATCGCCGCCTACCTCACGGCGCAGGCGTCACCAGGATGTTCGCCGCCCGAAGGTCTCGCGCGTCTCATTTACCGGCACACCGAGGGCAACCCGCTCTTCATGGTCACCTTGCTCGAGCACCTCCGCCAGCGGGGCCTCCTCACGAGCGTCGCGGGGGCCTGGCAGCTCCAGGCGCCACTCAATACCATCGAGTTCGAGGTTCCCGAAACGCTCCGTGAGATGATCGAGGCGCGCATCGCGAGGCTATCCGCCGAAGAGCAGCGCGTACTCGAGGTCGCGAGTATCCTGGGAGTGGAATTTTATCCGCAGTGCTGCGCGGATGCCGCGGCGCTCGATCCCGAGCGTGCGGAAGAGCTGTGCCACGCTCTCGCGGAGCGGCATTGCGTCCTGCGCGTTTCCCGGAGCGATTCACGGGCGTCACGCGGATACGCCGCGACTCAATACGAGTTTGCGCACGCCATGTACCGCGAGGTGCTCTCTCGGCGGCTGACACCGGCACGCCGCGCCGGCCACTACGCCAGGATGGCGCCATCGCTGGAATCAGCAGAGACCGCGGAACCACGTCAGCCGCCGGTTCTGGCGGACCACCTTGACCGCGCCAGCCGCCCGGCAGTTGCCGCGAGTAACGGCATCAGGGTGACTCGCAAGCCGCCGTGGGTTGGCGGAATGTTCGCCGTGCAAGGCTGATTTTCGGAAGCGGGGGAGTGCCGGACATGCTGAAGGCGGTCAGCGTTCGCCTCAGGCGACCAGCCATGCAGTATTTGGTCGGCGGCGTTAGCCTCGCCCTGTTGACCGTCAGCTGCTTTCGGCTCGGGCTCGACCTTCCCACGGCGGCCTTCCTCTACCTGGTTCTCGTCACGCTGCTTTCATTAATAGGCAGCTTTCTGGGATCGGTGATACTTTCCTCCGCAGCGCTCGTATGCCTGGATTATTTCCTCGCCCGCCCCATTTTCAGCCCTCGGATCGACAGTCCGCAGGATGTCGCTTTGGTGATCGCGTTCCTGCTCACGGCCATGACGGTGACTCGCCTTGTTGCGAGCGCGCGCAGTCGCACGGAAGCCGCCCTGCAGGTGCAAGTTGCCCTTCGACGCAATGCAACCTACCTCACAGAAGCGCAGCGGCTCAGTCGCACCGGCAGTTTCGGTTGGCGCGTTTCCGTCGGCGAGATGTGCTGGTCGGAGGAGACTTTCCGCATATTCCAAATCGACCCGGCGACGAAACCCGACGTGGAGCTTGCCCTAAGTCGATGTCATCCGGAGGATGCCGTGTGGGTGAGGCAGACGCTGGAGCGCGCCTTGCGCGAGGGCAGCGATCTTGATTATGAACATCGGCTGCTCATGCCGGATGGATCCGTCAAGCACATCCACGTCGTGGCTCAGGCTGAAAAAGTAGAGCGCGGGCTCGAGCTCGTAGGCGCAGTCACTGACATCACTGCGGCCGAACGAGCCCGGGAGGCACTGCGTGTCAGCGAGCAGCAATGGCGGGATGTCTTTGAAAATAACCCCACCATGTACTTCATGGTCGATGCTGACGGCATCGTCATGGCGGTCAATCCCTTCGGCGCACAGCAACTGGGATACGCCGTCAGTGAGATCGTCGGCCAACCGGTAGAAAGCGTGTTTGTCGAAGCTGATCGCGCCGCGGTCAAGAAAGAGCTCGCCATGTGTCTTGCGCAGCTCGGCGAGCCGATGACCTGGCAGCTGCGCAAGACGCGCAAGGACGGATCCGTGCTCTGGGTTCGCGAAACGGCAAGAGCGGTACTGAGAGCAAACAGTCCGGTATTTCTGATCGCCTGCGAGGATATTACCCAACAGAAGCAGGCGGAAGAGAAGCTGCAGCAGGCGCAGGCCAATCTCGCGCGCGTCAATCGCTTGATGCTGGTCGGCGAGATGACCGCTTCCATCGCCCATGAGGTGAACCAACCCCTCACCGGAGTGATCGCCCACGCCCGCACCTGCCTGCGCTGGCTCGGCGCGCAACCGCCGGACCTCGAAGAAACCCGCCATGCCCTGCAGCTGGTTATCCGGGACAGTCGTCGGGCCACGGAAGTCATCAGTCGCATCCGCGAGCTCGTCAGCCAGGTGCCAGCGCGCAAAGACCTCCTGGACATCGAAGAAGCGGTCAGGGAGGTGTTCGCTCTGGGAAATGGCGAACTGCAACGCAATTCGGTCGAGTTCCGGACACAATTCTCAAACGACCTGCCTCCCGTTCCGGCGGATCGGGTCCAGTTTCAGCAGGTCATACTCAATCTCATCGTCAACGCCACCGAAGCGATGGAGGAAGTGCACGACAGGCCGCGTGAACTGCTGGTGGCAGCGGGGCGGGCTGATTCCAGTGAGATATTTGTCGAGGTAAAGGACTCGGGACCGGGTCTCGATCCGGAAATCCTCTCCCATATGTTCGGGTCCTTTTACACGACCAAGCCTAACGGAATGGGCATGGGACTATCGATCAGCCGCTCGATTATCGAGGCCCATGGGGGACGACTGTGGGCGATGCCAAACAAGCCCCATGGCGCCGTCTTTCGTTTCACGCTGCCGCTCGAGGACATGGCGACGGCGCAAGCGGCAAGGCCATCCGCGCTATGAAGGAAGATCAGCCCACGGTGTTCGTCGTCGATGACGATGCGAGCGTGCGCGAGGCTATTGCGGCGGTCGCCAAGTCAGTCGGGCTGCGAGCAGAGGTCTTTCCCTCGCCCCGGGAATTTCTCGCGCGCGGCCCCGCGTGCCAGCCCGGTTGCCTGGTACTGGACGTTCGGTTGCCCGGGCTCAGTGGACTCGACTTCCAGAATCAGCTGGTCGAGGCGGGCTTTGAGGCCCCGATCATGTTCCTTACCGGCTACGGTGACATTCCAATGACCGTGCGTGCGATGAAGGCGGGTGCCGTGGAGTTCCTGACCAAGCCCTTCCGCGACCAGGATCTCGTGGACGCAATCCATAAGGCGATCGATCAGGACCGTGCCGCGCGCCGAGCACGCTCCGAGCTTACCGTTCTGCGACAGCGCTTTGAGACACTCACGTCGCGCGAACGCCAAGTGATGGGCCTGGTCGTCGCAGGCAGGCTCAATAAGGAGATCGCCGCGCAGCTCGGGACGAGCGAGATCACCGTGAAGATTCAGCGCGCGCATGTCATGGAGAAGATGCGGGCGGAAACGGTGCCCGATCTGGTCAGAATGGCGGAAAAGCTGGATGTCGCCCGAGCCAAGTAATCCCCTGCCGGCCTGAGATCGGATCATACCAAGGTGTGATTGCGCGATTGTTTGGTGTGATTGCAGCCGCGGCGCGGATCCTCTAGCGTTCTGCTTGCCGTGAGTCCGCACACAAAACCGCTCATTGCCATCGTGGATGACGACGAAACCGTCCGCTGCGCTGTCGAGGGCGTGCTGAAGTCGGGTGGCTACCGCGCACGCTCGTTCGCCTCAGCAGGCGAGTTCCTCCGTTCGGGCGCGCAGCGCACGGCCGCGTGCTTGATCAGCGACGTTCGGATGCCGGGCATGAGCGGTCTCGAGCTACAGGCCAGGCTGGCCGAGGAGGGCTGCGCGATGCCGATCATCTTCATAACCGCGTATGGGGATTCGAGAATGCGCTCGCAGGCTATGAAAGCCGGGGCTGTCGTGTTCCTTGGCAAGCCATTCGACGACCAGGTCCTGCTCGACAACGTTCACGCGGCACTCAAGACAGCCCTGGCGGGGCGAGCTGGAAGGACGTGAGGGACGACTGCTGTGCTCACGCCATCTGCAATCATTAGCAGCACATCACCGGCGCGGCCGGGAGTCCATTCGCGCAAGACTGTCATTGCGCGCGCCGCGGTCTTGGATTCGGGAACGGCGCTCGCGGAGTTTCCGCCATTCAGATTGGACCTGATCAACGAGTGCCTCTGGCATTACCGGAAAGCGGATGAGGCGCAGCGCATTCGCCTGACTCCCAAGGCCTTTGCGGTGCTGCGGTGTCTTGTCACGCATGCCGGACGTCTGGTCACGCAGGACGAATTGTTGGATACCGTTTGGCCCAGGTGCTGTGTGCAGCCCGAGGTTCTGAAGAGCCAGATTCTCGAAATCCGGCGTGCCCTCGGGGACGATCCGAAGGACCCTCGCTTTATCGAGACCGAGCCGCGACGCGGCTATCGGTTCATCGCAGCGATGAGTGGCCCGCCGCCGGAACTGATGCCATGTCCGGACAGGGACGCGCGCAAACTCGTGGGCCGATGCGCGCTGGTGAGCCGGTTAAGCGAGAGCTTGCAGGCTGCGCGGCGCGGACAGCGCCAGCTCGTTTTCGTCACCGGACCCACCGGGATCGGCAAGACGGCGCTGGTCGATGCGTTTCAGCAGCGGGTGCTCGCGGGGGCGTCATCGATCCGCATAGCGCGCGGGCAATGCGTCGAAGGGTACGCGGGTACAGAGGCGTTCTACCCGATGCTTGAGGCACTGGGTCAGTTGTGTCGTGGACCCGCGGGACATTCATTCGTCGAAACGTTGGCTGCACGGGCGCCGACGTGGTTGGTGCAGTTCCCGGAATTCGTGAGCCGCGAGCACCGCGAGATGTTGCGCGGTGAGATTCTCGGCGCCACCCGCGAGCGGATGCTGCGCGAGATTGGCGAGGTCCTGGATACGATCGCCTCCGAGACGCCGCTGGTGTTGATATTCGAGGATCTGCATCGCGCGGATCACTCCACCGTGGATCTACTTTCCATGCTGGCGCGCCGCCGCACTGCGGCGAAACTCATGCTCATCGGAACGTACTCGCCGGCCGACGTCGCGGCAGCGGATCATCCGTTGAAATCTCTGAAGCGCGAGCTTTTGATTCATCGCCTGTGCCAGGAATTCGCTCTTCAGCCGTTGCGGGAAACCGAGGTCCGTGAGTACCTGTCGGCCGGCCCGGCAACTTCAGCCGAAACTGCGGGACTGGCAGGCTTGCTCTATCGATACACCGAAGGCAATCCACTCTTCATGGTGACCGTCCTCGAACACCTGAGAGACCGCAAGCTCATCACACACCAGGGCGGCGAATGGATCCTCGCCGTGTCGCTCGAGGACATCGAGCTTCGCGCCCCGGAGAGCCTGCGCCAGATGATCGAGGTTCAGATTGGCCGGCTGAGCGAGGAGGAGCGGCGGGTCCTGGAGGCAGCGAGTGTCATGGGGCCGACGTTCTCAACGGTCGTGGGTGCCGCCGCAGCGGACATGGAACCGGAGAGGTTCGAGGAATTGTGCGAGGAGCTCGCGCGCCGCGACCAGATCGTGCGGCCGGCAGATCCCCTGCAGCTCCCGGACGGAACGCTTTCCGAGCGGTATGAGTTTGTCCATTCGATGTACAGCGAGGTGCTCTACACACGCCAGGCCGCCGGCCGCAGGGCGAAACTGCATCTGCGTGCCAGCGCAAAGATCGAGGCACTTCACCGGCAGTGCCTCCGTGAGGCGGCGCCGGAGCTGGCACATCATTTCGAATGTGGCGGAGACTGCCTGAGCGCCATCAAGTACCTGCAAGTCGCCGCGGACAGCGCTGCGCGACGCTTCGGACCACGGCAAGCCGCCGGAATACTTGAGCATGCGCTCGAGCTGGTCGGTCGACTGCCCGTTGCGCAGCGCGCGGAACTCGAGCTGGCAATTCTCGAGCGATCCGGAGCGATCTGCACCGCCGCGTTGGACTCGCGCGCGATCGACACTCGCGTCTCGCCTGCCCAGGCACAATTGGAGCGAACCGACGCAGCGGTTTGAGCGTGGATGACGCGCGGATGCTCAGGCCCGCATTGCTGGAGCCGCGCTGCTGCCCGCGGCATCAGCGAACGCCGATTTGACCCGCATTGCTGCGTTGACGCGATGGGGCTCGATCCCGAGTGCGCGCGGGAGCTTGTGCCAGGCTGTCGCGCTGCGGGATTGCCTGGCCGATTCGCGTTGGGTCGGGCCGATGCTCGCCGCACGCGGTTGATTGGCGGCGCGATCGTATCAGTGACGATCCGTGAGCCAACTGCGAGGGAGGTGTTCAATCGTCTCGCTGAACCCGATAGGACCGGGATGTGAGCGCTGAGCGGGTCGCTGGTCGGCAGGAGGACGCAAGTGGGAACAGGCATATCTTTTCTCGTCATTGCAGTCCTTGTTGCGATACTGGTCAGCGCCGCGGCATTTATGCTGGGTCGTCCTGCAGTGACGCGCCTCGCGTTGCCCACAAGTCCTAGCCACCAGCGTGCACGGCCTGTCTCCGGATACCCCCGCTTCCCGCCAATAGTCGGGAAGTTTCACGGCGGCTCATGCCCGCCCCGGCTTTTATTCAAGGCGACCTCGACGGTACCGGTGAGCCGATCGGCGCGCGCCAACGGGCTGAGTGATCAAGCCACTCATAGACATACGGCAGCTCCACTTGAGCGAGGACCGATACAACAAGCCTACCTCAAGCCACTGCCACACGGCGGTGGCGGAAGAGTCATGCGTCAGGGGTGTGCCGGCGTACCGCTCCTGGTGCTCGTCGCGATCACGATGAGCGGCTGCGCGCTGCGCGGCGCACCCTCCTTCGTGCTCCTCGGGGCATTCTTTACGGCCTGGATGTCGCTTGCGGATATCGCCATCCTGACGGCCCTCGGCGCACGGGTGGCCCTGGTCGCCGCGGGACTCAGCGGGATTCTCCCGTTACAACTGCTCGTCTGTGCGTCAGCGGGCCTCACGGTTGCGATCCTCGCCTATGGCCCGCAGTGCCGCGGCTTCCTGCTCCTGAGCCTGCCACACGGCGCGCCGGCCACCACGCGAGGACGGCGCCATCGCTGGAATCCGCGCAGACTGCGGAAATCCGGCAACCGCCGGTTCTGGCGGACCGCCTTGACCGCGCCAGCAACCCTGCGGCCCCACGAGGAAAGGCATCAGCGTGACTCGCGAGCCGCCGTGGGTCGGAGGGATGTTCGCCGTGCAAGGCTGATTCGGAAGATTCATGGCTGCGCCGACACGCTAGGCCGGGTGAATGAGTCAGACCGCGCTCGGACCTGCCGATAGGGCTGTGAGCCATCGGCATGCAATTCAGTCGCTGGCGGAGCGCTGGCACTCCCCGCTCGATGAGGTCGAGAGACTGTATCGGAACGAGCTGACGGAGCTTGAATCCTGCGCGCGCATCACACAGTACCTGCCCCTGCTCGCGAGCCGCAGAGTTCGCGATCTCCTGCGGCATCCGCGCGATCGAGACCCGGGGCGCGGCTGAGGAAAAGCGCCCCCGGCGGCGACGGTCGTGCGCATCTCCGCTGCGAAGCCGTGCCAGCCGCACCGCCGTGTCACCGGCAAAGTCCTAGGCCCAACTACCTCGAGTGCGCCAATTTCCCGGTTTCAAAGAGCTCGCCAGTGTCGACCGTGTCCGGCCGAGATTTCACGCCGAATCTCTGGACCGACGTAGTCGGCTTTGTCGCCGGGGCTGCGTTGGAAGGCAGCGTATTAAACCTATCTGACGCATCGATCTCAGGGCGCGGACTTATCACAAATCTAAAGCAATGCGGGTCGGTAAGTGTCTGCAGGATCGCTGAGCGGCGAATCGTGCGGACCGGTGCGATTAGGAGGCGAGGACCGCCGTGGCCTTAGGCCCCACACAGCAGGCGCCGGACGCGGCTCTGCTTTAGACTTGGTTACCCGTCCCCGTAGCTCAGCTGGATAGAGCACCGCCCTCCTAAGGCGGGGGTCGCCCGTTCAAATCGGGCCGGGGACGCTTCCCAGCTTGTCGGGTGCCCTTTGAGTTGACCGGGAACGGGCGAACGTCATTGCGACGAATGAGGCACCCCGCCGGCGAGCCCACGGGCCCCTGGGCTCATGACTCTCCGGCACCCGCTGCCCCGATCCGGGCCAAATGAGTCCAGCGATCATAGAGCAGGGTTCCTCATCCAGACGTAACAGCCCACGTGCCCACTCCTTAAACCATTGCTGTTCCCATATAATTCCATATAATTGAAAATATGAAATCAAAGGATGCCATTTCAGCGCTCAGTGCTTTGGCCTCGGAACCGCGCCTCGCGGTCTACAGGTTGCTCGTGAAGCGTGGTCCCGAGGGGTACACACCCTCCGAGCTCGTCGGGCGATTGGATCTGCCCGCGCCGACTTTGTCCTTTCATCTCAAGGGACTGGTTCAGGCTGGTTTGGTGGTGAGCCGCCGGGAGAGTCGGAATCTGTACTACAGCCCGAACTTCGAGCGCATGAATGGCCTGGTCGGGTTCCTGACCGAGAACTGCTGCAGCCTCGCCGGCGAGGGATGCGGGACGGCGTGCCAGCCACAAGAGAGTCCCTCGCAGGCGAGGAAAAGAGCATGATGCGTCTCCACGTACATGTATCGGTCAGCGACCTCGATACCTCCGTACGCTTCTATTCGCATCTCTTTGCCTCCGGGCCCACCGTGCACAAGTCTGACTATGCGAGGTGGATGCTCGACGATCCTCGCGTCAATTTCGCGATCAGTCAGCGCGACGGCAAACCCGGCGTGCAGCACCTGGGTATTCAGGTCGACAATCGAAACGAGCTGGCCGAGGTCTACGAGCGGCTGCAGCGGGCCGAGCGGCCCGTGATCGAGGAGGGAGAAACCACCTGCTGCTATGCCCACAGCGAAAAGAGCTGAATCGAGGATCCGCAGGGTGTGCAGTGGGAGACCTTTCTCACAACCGGTGCGAGCACCGTGTACGGCACTGACGAGATCCGACCGAAGGCGCAGAAGCAGGCTGAGGCTGCGTGCTGTGCCCCGAGCTGTCGTGCCTCGCGTTAGGGCGTCAGTTCGATGTCTGCGGTTGACTCGAGCCCCATTGCGGATCTGAACGCGATCCGGGCACTCCTCGAGAGTGCCGGGTTGCCGACCGGCGATCTGGCATCTGCCCGACCGGAATTTGCGGTGATCCGCGAGCGTGGCCAAGTCGTGGCCGCCGGCGCCCTGCAACGATTCGGGTCGGCGGCGCTGCTGCGATCCGTCGTGGTAGTGCCGCAGCGGCGCCGAGGCGGCTTGGGGGGGCAGATGGTGGTTGAGCTCGAGCACCTGGCGCGCCGGACCGGCGTCGATCAACTGATTCTCCTCACTGAGACGGCCGCCGCCTTCTTTGCCCGACGGGGATACCAGATCATCGACCGGACCGCGGCCCCGAAGGACATGCAGCAATGTGAGGAGTTCCGCTTGCTGTGCCCGAGCTCCGCGACCTGCATGGCCAAGCACCTGGCGCGCTTCAATGAGGATCCACTTTGACCGATCGACCCTACAACGTTCTGTTTCTCTGCACCGGTAACTCAGCGCGCAGCATCATCGCAGAGGCATTGATCAACCAGTGGGGCAAGGGGCGGTTCCGCGGGTTCAGCGCTGGCAGCCACCCCAAAGGGGCGGTGCACCCGATTGCCCTCGAGCTCCTGAAAAAGATGAATCTCCCGATCGAGGGCCTGCGCAGCAAGAGCTGGGACGAGTTCGCTGCGACCGCGGCACCCCGCTTGGACTTCGTATTCACCGTGTGTGACAACGCCGCCGGCGAGGTGTGTCCATACTGGCCTGGACAACCGATGACGGCGCATTGGGGCGTCCCTGATCCCGCCGCCGTGGAAGGCTCGGACACGCAGAAGTGGCTGGCCTTTCGGGATACGTTCCGGATGCTCGACAACCGGATCAAGATCTTCACCAGCCTGCCGCTTGAGTCGTTCGACCGGATGAAACTGCGGGAGCAGCTGGACGCTATCGGCAGGGCGGGGCGGTCCGAGGGGACGGAGTGAGCATCTGCCGGCGTCTGGCTTCAGAGGGAATCGGTTCGTTGCTGCTGGCGGCAGCGGTAATTGGATCCGGCGTCATGGCGGAGCGTCTGGCGGGTGGCAATGTGGCAGTCGCCTTGATCGCCAATACGGGTGCCACCGTGGCTGCGCTCGCGACGTTGATTGCGCTACTGGGGCCCGTGAGCGGCGCACATTTCAATCCGGCGGTGTCGTTTGTTCAGGCCTTGCGAGGCGCTCTGCCGTGGCCGGAGGCCGGCGGGTACGCGGTGGTTCAGGTGCTGGGCTGCTGTTTGGGCGCCGTCCTTGCGCACGCCATGTTCGGGCTGTCGCCGCTCCAGGCGTCCACTCACGTTCGCAGCGGTCCTGGCCAACTGCTCGCCGAAGCGGTCGCGACCTTCGGCCTCTTGCTGGTGGTCCTCGGGCATCGTCGCCCGGAGGATGCGCCATGATGGTCGCAGCCTGGATCGGGGCTGCCTACTGGTTCACCGCGTCGACCTCGTTTGCGAATCCAGCCATCACCATCGCGCGCTCACTTTCGGACACCTTCGCTGGCATTCGTCCAGTGGATGTCGGAGCGTTTATTGGCGCACAGCTCACCGGAGCGCTGTTGGCACTGTGGGTGGCGCGCCCGCTCTTGGGATCAGATGCAGCTTTTGACACGGGCACGACGAATCCACGAGGCCTGTGCGCCAAGTAGAGCCACTGCGGTCGCGCTGGCGGAATTCGCAATCGCTCGGTTGGCGAGTTCCGCGGTCAATAATAGGCTCGGGACACATCGTTCGCTAGCATCCTGTTGATACTCCGGGATGGCGAGGGTATCAATCGGTCTCGATCAAGCCTTGCAGCCACGGCACGAGATGCTCGATGTCGAAGCGATGGCTCGCGATCAGTTTCATCATCTGGCTGTAGATCGCTTTGGACGATCCCGCTAGAGTGAATCCATTGATTCGCAGGAACACGTCGGCCACCGCAAACGCTACCCGCTTGTTTCCGTCCACGAAGGGATGGTTCTGTACGAGGCTTTCCATGAGGGCTGCGGCCTCATGGATGAGTGTCTGGTAATACCCGGTTTGCGGGCGGTGCAGGGCCGATTCGAGTGCACCCAGGTCACGGACTCCCGGCGCCCCGCCGTAACGCTCGATCAGCTGCTTATGAAAGAAGAGGGCGTCCGCCGTCGCGACGTATTCCGTCATCTGGCGAGCTTGCGGTACAGCTCGTCGCGCTCTTTGAGGCTCTCGTGAAAGGCCTCCAGCACGTTGCGCCGCGGCGCCTGCTGCTGGCGGCGTGCCAGATACTCCCGCATCGCGTCGCCGATGATCGCCTGCAACTGTCGCCCCTCCCGATCCGCAACTGCCTGCATTGCATCGAGAATTTCCGGTTCAGCCTGGGAGGAGTACTTGCGGAGTGAGCGCATGAGGCAACTCTATCAGGACGCATATTGACAGATCAAGATATATCCAGAAACAGAAATTCAGCTGCGAGCCGATCGGGCTTCCGTCGGGCAAGAAGGCCGCCGCGCGCAGCCAGTCGGCCATCTGATGCGCGAAAGGAGGGGGAGGCTGACGCTCCCAGCCGCTTTCGCGTGGCTCGAGCCCGTGGGCGGTGCTGCGGAGGTAGCAGCATCCACGATGGCGGCATCCCCGGAGGCACCCATGCTGCAAGAGGTGGTCGTCACGGCGCAAAAGCGCACAGAACGCCCCCAGGACGTACCCGTCGCC
>Ga0335083_10005965_pt1 | contig 15346 bp, 18 predicted proteins | sample Lox_Sample_42_FD_206716 | JGI IMG/M metagenome (GOLD analysis project Ga0335083, IMG submission 206716) | Soil microbial communities from Loxahatchee National Wildlife Refuge, Florida, United States - Lox_Sample_4.2 | ecosystem: Environmental > Terrestrial > Soil > Wetlands | place: USA... | reverse complement strand
GCCCTCGCGTTCAACTTTGCAAAATTCGTAAGCCATGGGTTTCCTCTTTGTTATCGCTGGCAAATCTTCGCCGGGTTCCACGTCCTGCGGCAAGGGTTATGTAACCATTTAATCCTACGCTAAGCCCCCTAAGCACAACGGATTTTCATTACATGCCGGATACCTGGACGGTGAACACCGGGGAACGGACGTACGGGCCCTACACGATCACGCAGCTCCAGGCTTTCGCAAGCGAGGGCCGGCTGGCGCCGCATTCGCTTGTCGCGCGCACGGGCGAACAGGAATATCGCGCGGCCAGCGAAGACCCGCATCTCTCGCCCCTGTTTCGCGCGCCGCAATCCGTGACCGCGATTGCACAGGCGCTGCGCAACGATCAGCCGCGCGCATTCGGACGCAAGGAAAGCGATGCCGAAGCCGGCGAGACATCGCACTACATCGTCATCGCCGACATGAAATCGCGTTCGGTCGCGGGCATCGAGGAAGAAGTGTTCAATCTGGGTCCCGCTTACGCAGTGTTGCCGCAGGTGTGGTTGCTCACCTGCGATCTCAGCATCAATGCGGTGCGCAACGCGCTGGTGCAGAAACTCGGCAAGCTCGACATGCTGTTCGTGGTGGACGCCACGCGCGATCGCGCGGCGTGGTTCAATTTCGGCCCCGAAGCCGATGCACGCATCCGCCGCCTGTGGGCGCGCGGCGGCGAACTGCGCAAGACGGCGCAGGCGTCGTAGGACTTCTGAATTTCTACCTTGCTCCGTCATCGCCCAGCTTGTCCGGGCGACCCATTTTTTCACGCGGAGACGCGGAGAGCGCGGGGGAAAAGCTCAGCTCCGCGTACTCCGCGTCTCCGCGTGCACATTTTGATCTAGAATATTGGATAGCCCGGACAAGCCGGGCGATGACGAATTGGGGACAGATGGGGGTGGATGGAAGAGACCCTAAACCGCCTTCATCTCCGCGCGGAAGCGTTGGTGGTTCAGCACGTAGTGGTGTGCGGAGAGCTTCACCATCGCGCGTTCGGTTTCCGATAGCTGGCGGATGGCGCGGGCGGGTGCGCCGACGATCATCGAGCCGTCGGGGAATTCCTTGCCTTCCGTCACCAGCGCGTTGGCGCCGACGATGCATTCGTTTCCGATCTTGCAGCGGTTGAGAAGCGTGGCGCCCATGCCGATCAGCGAGTTGTCGCCGACGGTGCAGGCGTGAAGGATGACTTTGTGGCCGACGGTGACGTTGGCGCCGATGGTGGTGGGCTGGCCGACATCGGCGTGGACGACGGAATTGTCCTGCACGTTGGAATTCTCGCCGACGATCAGCCAGTCGGTGTCGCCGCGCATCACCACGCCGAACCACACGCTCGCGTTTTTCAAGAGGCGAACGCGGCCAATCAAGGTCGCGTTGGGCGCGACCCAGCATTGATCGTCCGGCGGCAATTCAGGCGTGATTCCGTCGATGGCGTAAAGCGGCATGCAAAGTTCCTTTCTGTCTGCCCGCAGTTTGGGCAGCAGCGCCAGTGCCGTCAAATCTTCACGAAATGACTGAGACGCTGTGGATAAATCGGACTAATCTTGGAGTGTCGAAGTGAGTCGTTTGCGGGGCGCCGAAGTGCAGCTTTGCACAGTAACCGACAGACAGGTTTTGCAGACCCCCGAACTCGCTCCGGCTTTTCTCACAACACCGATCAACGTCGTGTCTTTGACCTGGGAGTATCCATGGCCAAGCGTTCCGCGCGTCAAAAATCCCGCGAAAACAACTATCGTGAAGGCAATGTCCACCCCCTCTTTCCGTCCGGCGGCGACGGTTGGAGTCCGTTAGACAACGAACAACGCGACCGCAAATACGTCAAAAACATCCGGGCTATGAGCCCTCTGCAGCAGACCTTGCTGGATGCCGTGGAGGAACGCTCTGTCGTGCTGGCACTCGGACCGGCGGGCACCGGCAAGACCTATCTTGCCATCGCCAAAGCCGTCGAGGCGCTGGAGAAGGGGCGCGCTTCGCGCATCGTGCTTTCCCGCCCTGCCGTGGAAGCGGGCGAGAGCCTGGGCTTCCTGCCGGGCGATCTGCAGGACAAGCTCGCGCCGTACCTGCGACCGCTTTATGACGCGCTGACCGAACGGCTCGGCACCAAGCGGCTCAAGGCGCTGGTGGCGGAGGGCGTGATCGAGATTGCGCCGGTCGCCTATATGCGCGGGCGCACGCTCAACGATTGTTTCATCGTGATCGACGAGGCGCAGAACTGCACCTATGGGCAGTTGAAGATGCTGCTCACGCGGCTTGGCTGGCGCTCGACAATGGTGCTGACCGGCGATCCCGATCAGACCGATCTGTTGAGCGGTTTGTCCGGCCTCGGCGACATCGCGAACCGGCTTGAGCGCGTTCCCGAAATCGCCGTCATCCGGCTGGGCGAAGCGGACATCGTTCGCCACCCGCTCGTCGCCGGGATGTTGACGGTGCTTTAAAGCGCGAAAAGGATACGCAGGAAGATCAATCCGAGGACGAGACTCCAGTAAGCCGCAACGGCAGAGGCGAGCCAGAAGGCGCCCTTGCTGCTCTTGTGTTCGCGCATCGCTTTGAGGGAACTGCCGAACAGCACGCTGGGTCCGGCGAAAACCATGACGCCGATATGGGCGGTCTTGGCGATGCTGCTTTCGGCTTTCGGGAAGATCAGGCGGTAGACGTTTTCGATGATGCCGGACGCGGTGAAGCCCGTGGCCATCGAAAAGGCTACGACGTAGAAATCGTGTAGCATTGTGTCACCGCGAACCGCCCCCGCCTCGCGTTGCAGGCATCATGCCCGGTTCTGCGGCGGTTGCGGGTGGCAACTGTGCCAAGGCGGATCACTTCCCGCCAGCGCTAACCATTCCCGGAATGCGGCATAGACGCCACGGCAAATAACAATTGGCAGGGTTGCGGAGCCTGCGGGCTTTCTTGCGCGTACTCCATGGTATGAGCAGCCGCTGGGCCAAAGCCGACATATCCGGCAAGGGCCCGCGGACCATGGCCATGACACACACTGCCGACGACACCGGAGAACCGATCCAGAAACGGTCGGGCTGGCTTGTGCCGCTGGCTGTGTTCGTGGTGACAGCCGCGCTTTCGGCCATCGTGCTCTACTATTATCTGGGGCCGCGGCCCGCGAGTTTCACGCGCGACGTGCCTTCGCCGACGGCCGACACGCGGCTTGTCCACCTGACCGTCAGTGACGTCGCGTTTGCGATACCGGCCAACTACATCGTCTATCGTTCGGCCCAGAACGGCGGTGACCACAGCGACGTGGCGCTGTTCGCACTGCTGCCCGATTTTCGCGGCTTCTCGCCGGCCGATGCGCAACGCTTCGTCAGCAACGCGCCGGACTCACGCGCGATCTTCCTGCTCGTGCGCGGCGACAAGCTGAACCTGAGCGAGAGCGAGAGGCTGAAGCGCATCTATCTGGGATACGTCACCGATCCGATCGGGATGACGGGGCCGTATGGCCTGACCCAATACACTTTCCGCAACGACTCCGGTTACCGCGACGAGGATCTTTTCGTCGGGGAGACGCCGCGCGGTCCGGCGGTGTTCCGCTGCGTGCGGTTCAGCGCCGACGTGCCGAGCCCAAGCTGCCTGCGCGAGACGCCGCTGACGCGAGGCATCGCGCTCAGCTACCGCTTCAAGCGGACCCAACTCGCACAATGGCGCGAGATCAGCACGGGCGCGGAAGCGCTGGTGCGGTCGTTTCTGGTGAAGAACTAGCCGCTTACGCGCGTCCAGGTTTGGGTTCGGCAGAAGACGCCGCCCATGGCGCAGCCTTCGATCTTGAGCGCGGCATCTTCCACGTGGATGGTGACGGCATACGTCTTGCCGTTCTTCCCGTTGTAGATGGTGCCCTGCCACTGCCCGTCGTGATCGGGTTTGGCTTCCAACATCTGCAGGCCCAGAACGGGACGCGAGCGCAACGAGCTGTCAGGGTTGTTCTTGTCGAGTTTCGGCTTGCCGGTGGTGGGGTCGAGCGGATCGGCAAGCCACACGATCGTTCCGCATAAATTCGCGCCACAAGGTTCGACCTTGATCCGCGCCTTTCCGTCGTTGGAAAGCCAGACGGCGTTTGCACCGGCCGCTTCCGCAGGCCCGAACGCCAAAGCGGCAAGAGCAATGATTGCGCCGATAACGCGAATGTTCATGCCTGGATCAGGCCCGCGAGGACGGCGCTTCCGGCAGGTCCATTTCGAGGATCGCCATATTGAAGGCGTAGGAGGTTTCGCCGTCTTCTTCGTCCTTGAAGATGACGCCGATGAATTCGCCGTTGACCTGTACTTCGACGGAATCGGCCTGCTTCGGGCGCTCGACCACCGTGATGGTGTCGAGGCGGAACAGGTTGCGAAGGTATTTTTCGATGCGCCAGATTTCGCTGCGGGTCAAAGGTCCAATTCCTATGGGCGAGGCGAAACCAATTCGCACGGGGCCCCCGATGGGTCAAGATCGTCCTTGACCCGCCTGATTCCCAGCGCCAATTCCATGGCATGAACGCGCCCCTCCCCCAGGGCTACTACGCCGCCACCGCTCACCCCGCGACCACCTGCCCCGCGGTGCCGGGAAACGAGCGCGCCGATGTCTGCATCGTGGGCGGCGGCTATACGGGATTGTCGGCGGCGCTGCATCTGGCGGAGAGCGGTGTGCGCGTGATCCTGGTGGAGGCCGAGCGCATCGGCTTCGGCGCATCCGGGCGCAATGGCGGGCAGATACATTCCGGGCATCGCAAGTCGCAGGCCGAGTTGGAAGCGTGGCTGGGCAAGCAGCACGCGCGCGATCTTTGGGAACTGGCGCAGGAAGCAAAAGCCACGGTGCGCGGGCTGATCGAGCGTCACGAGATCGATTGCGCGCTGAAGAACGGACTTATCATCGCCGCGCACAATGCGGAGGCTTTGAGCGGGCTCGCGGACGAGACGGCGCATCTCAATGCCGATTACGGTTATGAAAACGTGCGGATGCTGGATGCGGCGGAAATTGCGTCGCAACTGAGCACCAGCCTTTATCCGGGTGGGCAACTGGATGCGGGCGGCGGGCATCTGCATGCGCTCAACTACGCGCGCGGACTTGCTTCGGCGGCGGAGAAGGCCGGGGCGCAATTGTTCGAGCATACGCGGGCGCTGGCGATCGAGGACAACAAGCTGATCTGCGCGCAGGGCACAATCACGGCGGATCGTATTCTGCTGGCGTGCGATGCGTTCTCCGCCAGCGTTGCGCCGCAACTGGCGCCGTACATCGCGCATGTGGAAAGCTTCATCGTGGCGACGGCACCGCTGGGGGAATTCCTGAGCAGGCGGTTGATCCCTTCCGACGTCGCCGTGGCCGATACGCGCCATGTGCTGGATTACTATCGCAAGAGCGCGGACGGGCGGCTGCTGTTCGCGGGGCGCGAGAGCTATTTCTCGGTGCCGAAGGATATTGCGTCCGTCGTGCGGCCGCGAATGTTGAAGGTGTTTCCGACGTTGCAGGATATTCCCATCGAATATGCGTGGAGCGGAACGGTTGGCATCACACGCACGCGGATGCCGCATTTCGGGCGCATCGGCGAGCGCGTGTTGTTCGCACATGGCTATTCGGGGCATGGCGTGGCGCTGGCAACGCTGGGCGGGAAGTTGCTCGCCGAAGCGGCGATGGGAAAGAGCGAGCGCTTCGATGTGTTCGCGAATGTGCCGGCACAGAAATTTCCAGGTGGGGCGTTGTTGCGCAAACCGCTCGTGACCGCGGCGTTGCTTTGGTACAAGTTTCGGGACTCAATGTAGCGCGACTTACCCCCTCCACCGCTGCGCTTGCGCTTGCGGTCCCCCTCCCCCGCAAGCGGGGGAGGATTTGAACGTGCTTAATCCTCCCCCGCTTGCGGGGGAGGAGGTTCACGTAGTGAACCGGAGGGGGGACGTGTTCAGATCTGGAAATCCGGGCTCATCTCTTCGATGACCTGGTTCATTTCCTGCGACGGGTTTTTCGCGCCCGCGCATCCGGTGAGGCGCGCGGGAACGCCAACCGCCGTGCAGCCGGGCGGCACGTCTTTCAGCACGACCGAACCTGCGCCAACGCGGGAGTACTCACCCACTTCGATGTTGCCGAGGATTTTTGCGCCGACGGAAATCAACACGCCGCGGCGGATTTTCGGGTGGCGGTCGCCCGTTTCCTTGCCTGTGCCGCCGAGCGTTACGCCGTGCAGCATAGAGACATCGTCTTCCACCACGGCGGTTTCGCCGATCACCACGCCGGTCGCGTGATCGATCATGATGCCGCGGCCCAATTTCGCGGCGGGATGGATGTCGACGTCGAACAATTCGGAGATGCGGCTTTGCACGAACAGCGCCATGGCGTGGCGGTTCTGATGCCAGAGCCAATGGGCGATGCGATAGCCTTCGATGGCAAGGAAGCCTTTGTAGAAGAGGAATGCCTCCACATAGGAGTGGCAGGCGGGATCGCGTTCGAACACGGCCGACAGATCCGCCCGCACGGCGGCGCCGATGCCGGGATCGGCGTCGATGGCTTCTTCGAAAATCTCGCGGGTGAGCATGGGGCTCAGGTCTTCGCCGCCGATCTTCTTGGCAAGGTGATAGGAGAGCGCGCCTTCCAGCCGGTCATGCTTGAGGATCGTCGCGTGGACGAAACTCGCCAGCGACGGCTCGCTTTCGGCCATCTGCTCGGCTTCGATGCGCAGCGCCTTCCAGATCGGATCGCAGGTGGCCAGTTTTTCGTGCGGGACGGACATTTGGCTTCCTCTCTCGATCTTTATTGTACGGGGCGAATGTGAAATTTCCTAATCACCCTGGGTGAGAACCCGCGAAACCTGAGGCTGTTCCTTGGGTTATCGCCCTTTCTTCAGGCCGGTTGCGAAGGTGCGGGCGGCGCCGGAGGCGGTTCCGGGGACGGCGGAGGGGTGACGATGGGGCCAGGGGCTGGGCGATAGGAGCTGCGATAGGGCGTATAGGTGCCGCGGCGGCGGGCCATAATGTGGTCGACCATGCGATCTTCCCACTCACGACCGACATGGCTGCCGAACAGGCGCGAGGCCTGCACCACCAGCACGATGCCCCAGATCAGCGCGACCCAGAAAAAGAAGAAGTTACCGCCCCACCACCAGCCGCCAACGATGTTGGCGAGGAACATCACGCCGATCACGGCGAGATAGGTGAGTAGGTGATTCTTGAATTGGTGAACCTCGTAACGGACGCGGTTCAGTTCGATATCGTCGTCTGGATATGCCATGGGCCTTCTGTCCCTCGTATTTGTTATTAGATAGGAAGCCATCCCCCGCTTCGCCAAGCCCGAAAGGTATTTTCCATTGAATACGTCCACGCATGAGGGCCATGCCCTGAACCGGCCCTCGCCTACTACCTTGGATTTGCTGCTTTCTCGCCGTTCCGGCAGCGCCAAGGCAATGACCGGGCCGGGTCCGGACAAGAGCCAACTGGACCAGATTCTGCAGGCCGCGGCGCGCACGCCGGACCACGGCAAGCTGTTTCCCTGGCGGTTCATCGTTTTCGAGGGCGACGGGCGGGCGCGGATGGGCACAGTGCTGGCGGAGGCGCAAAAGGCGTTCGGCGCGGACGAGAAGACCCTGGCGATGGAACGCGAAAGATTCCTGCGGGCGCCGGTGGTGGTGGGCGTGGTGAGCCGCGTGACGCCGGGCATCAAGATACCGGAATGGGAGCAGATGCTTTCCGCAGGCGCGGTTTGCCAGAACATGCTGCTGGCGGCGCATTCGCTCGGCTTCGTGGCGAACTGGCTGACGGAATGGTGCGCGTATGATGCGGATGTTGCCGGTGCGTTGGGATTGAAAGATGGCGAACGGATCGCGGGGTTTGTTTACATCGGGACGTCGGCGGTGACGCTGGAAGAACGGCCGCGGCCGAAGATGGACGAGATTGTGGAGTGGTTTTGAGTGTCAGCGAATTGTTGACATGTTGTAAGCACTATGCTTACATAACCCATGCTCAAGACGTTCAGAAGCAAGGCGCTTGCCGATCTCTGGGCCTCGGGCAAAGCAAAGAAGATCGATGCACGGATGCACAAACGCATCCTTGTCCGGCTGGATCGGATGGACGCTGCTGCAACGCTGGAAGAAATGAATCTTCCGGGTTTCGACTTTCACCCATTGAAACGCAAGCCGCAGCGATATTCCATACACGTCAACGGGCCATGGTGCCTGACTTTCGAGTTTGAGGATGGTGACGTGTACAGGGTCGACTTCGAGCAGTATCACTGAATGGCCAAGGAATAATGCGATGACCGAGTATGTTGCCAAACGAAACCCCTCCCGGTGCCCTGCGCATCCCGGTGAGCTGTTGCGCGACGAGATACTGCCCGCACTCGGTATGACGAAATCTCAGATTGCCGATCACCTGGGGATTTCCCGGCAGCATCTCTACGATATCCTCAACGAAAGGAAGCCCGTTTCGCCTGAAGTCGCTGTTCGTCTTGGTAAGGCTTTTGGCGATGGGCCCGGAGTATGGCTCAGGATGCAAGCGGCTTACGACGCCTGGCACGCGCAAAAGCGGGTAGACGTACGGAAAATTCCGGTGCTGCACGCGGCGGAATAAGCCCCGCCCGCCCCAAACGCTTGCGCGTTTGTGTCGACCTCCCCGCGAGGGGGAGGTAAGAAGACAGCAACGATATTCTGGGGTGAAACGTGGGCCGGAAAATTCTTTTTATCACCACCGATCAGATGCGGTTCGATGCCATTGGGGTGAATGGGCAGGAGATCGCGCGGACGCCGGCCATCGACAAGCTGGCGAAGGACGGGATCAATTATACGCGATGTCATGCGCAGAACGTGGTGTGCATGCCGGCGCGGTCTACCATGATTACCGGGCAGTATGTCACCACGCATGGCGTTTGGATGAACGGGGTGCCGTTGCCGGTCGATGCGCCTTCGGTTGCGCGCTATCTGCAGGAAAAGAAAAATTATAAGACCGCGCTGATCGGGAAGGCTCATTTCGAGCCGTTTCTCGATATTTCCGCTTACGAAAACCGGATGGCGATGCTGAAGGAGTTTGGGCCGCATCGCGGGTTCGATCACATGGAACTGGCGGCGCACGGGGCGCGCGGATTGCTGCATTATCCGCGCTTCCTGATGGAGAAGCATTCCGAGGTGCTGGATTTCTTTTATCCGGTGCTCAATCCGGCGACGATGGCGCAGAATTCGTTCGGCGAGGGCGACACCGGCGCGATCCAGGTAAAGCACAACAAGGTGCCGCGCGAACTCTATCACACCGACTGGGTGGCGGAGCGCACGCTTGCCTATCTGGATTCGCTTTCAGCGGATGACGACTGGTTCGTGTGGATGAGTTTTCCCGATCCGCATCATCCTTGGGATCCGCCCGAGAGCGAAATCGGGCGGGTGAACTGGCGCGAGCTGGATGTGCCGGCGGGGTATCCGGGCAGCCACGAGAAGATCGACGAAATCCTTTCGCAGAAACCGCGGCATTGGCGGGAGTGGTGGACGGGCGAACGCGTGACTTGTTACGAGGCGCCGCCGGATTTCGTGCCGAAGACGCTGACGACCGATCAGTTGCGCGAGATCGATGCGCTGACACATGTGAAGAACGAATTGATCGATGAGGCGATTGCGCGGGTGATGGCAAAGATCGCGGCGCGCGGTTGGGACGGCGATACGGATGTGATCTTCACCACCGATCACGGCGAATTTCAGGGCGACTATGGATTGCTGTTCAAGGGGCCGCACCATGTGGAGAGCCTGATGCGGTTGCCGCTGATCTGGCGGCCTGCGCCGAATGCGAAAGTCGCGCCGCAATCCTTCGATGCGCCGGTCGGGCAAGTGGATTTCGCGCCGACCTTTTGCGAGATCGCGGGTATCGAAGCGGCTGACTGGATGGAAGGCAGCGCGTTGCCCAAAACATCGGCAGATGCCGGCAAGCGCGAAGCGGTGTTCACGGAGTGGGATTCGGAGTTCAACGGCACGTCGCTCTCGCTGCGCACGCTTTATCGCGATGGTTGGATCGTGACGGCTTACAACAAGTCCTCGATCTACAACGGAACCGAAGGCGAGCTTTACGACCTGAAGAACGATCCGTTGCAGTGGCGCAATTTATGGGACGAGCCGGCGGCGGCGGCGATGAAACGCGACCTGCTGGCGGACTTGCGAGCGCGGGAGCCGAAGGCGAGGCATGATCAGTTGAAGCGGGTGGCTTCGGTTTAGCCACTTACCTCCCCATTTCGGGGAGGTAAGAGAGTGCGTTTGACGCCTTCCACCGTTCCTCTAGCATCCCCTCTTCGATGGGGGCTGATATGGTGGCTGTGACCGACGGGGACTTGCCCGGCGAGAGACCCAAGCTGCTTGCGCGCCATGTGGCGGCGGTGGCGGCGGGCAATGCGCTGGAGTTTTACGATTTTCTGACCTTCAGCTATTTCGCGATCTATATCGGCAAGACGTTCTTTCCGTTCGCGACGGGCGAAAACAGTCTGCTCCTGTCGCTGGCGACGTTCGGTGTCGGGTTCCTGACGCGGCCGCTGGGCGGGATCGTTATCGGTACGATGGGCGACAAGATCGGCCGCCGCCCGGCGATGGTGCTTTCGTTCACGCTCATGGGGCTTGGCGTCATCGGATTGGCGCTCACGCCGTCTTACGCGCAGATCGGTTATGCGGCGCCCATCCTCGTGATCCTGTTCCGGTTGTTGCAGGGCTTCGCGCTCGGCGGCGAAGTGGGGCCGTCTACCGCGTTTCTTATCGAGGCAGCGCCGCCGGAAAAGCGCGGCTTCTACGGCTCGCTGCAATACATGACGCAGGACACGGCGGTATTGGCGGCCGGAATCGTCGGCACCGTGTTGGCCAGCCTGCTGAGCGACGCGCAATTGACCGAATGGGGCTGGCGGCTGGCGTTCCTGTTCGGCGCGGTGATCGTGCCGTTCGGAATTGTAGCGCGCCGCAATCTGCCCGAGACGCATCACGAAGCGGAAGCTGCAGGACAACCGACGCGGGCGGAGGAATTCAGGCCGTATCGGCTGGTGGCGGTCTTCGGATTGATGATGCTGGCGGGCGGCACGATAGCCACCTATGTCAGCGGTTATATGACGACCTATGCCATCGACACTCTGCACATGCCGGCCGATATTTCTTTTGGCGTGAACATCGTTCTGGGCGTGTGCGCCATCACGTTCCAACCGATCAGCGGCTATTTCTCCGACATATTCGGTCGCAAACCATTGATGATTATCTTTGGCGTGCTGTTGGTGCTGACGACGGTTCCGGCGTTTTGGGTGATTTCCACCTATCGCACGACATGGGCGCTCTACAGCATGGCAGCGGCGACGACGATTCTGCTGTCGCTGAGCGCCACGCCGGTGATCGTGGCCCTCACCGAAACCATGCCGAAGCGAATTCGTGCGGGGGCCATATCCATCATCTATGCGTTTGCCATCGCGATATTCGGCGGCTCGACGCAATCGATCATCAAATTCCTGATCGATCGCAGCAGCCCCATGGCGCCGGCTTGGTATTTGACCGCCGCTTATTCGGTGGCGTTGGTGGCGATGGTGCTGATGAAAGAAACCGCGCCGCGGAAATTAGGGAATCCCGATTAGCTTGTGCGTCTGCAGCGACAGCCGCCATTGCGGATGCGCCAGGCAGTATTCGGTGGCGGCTTTCGTGTTGGCTTCGCGGTCGGGTCCGTCCATCGGTTGCAGGAAGAAATTTGCGAAATCGAGGTTCGCGTAATTTTCCGGCTCCGCGCCCTTTTGCGGATAGACCAATTTCAATTCACTGCCGCGCTTTAGTTGGAAATCGGCTCCGGCTTTTGGGCTGACGCAGATCCAGTCGATGCCAGACGGCGGGAGAAGCGTGCCGTTGGTTTCGATGCCGATTTCGAAACTGTAGGCGTGCAGCGCCTTCACCAACGCTTCGTCGATTTGCAAAAGCGGTTCGCCGCCGGTGCAGACGACGTATGGCTGGGCGCGGCTGCCGCTTGGCCATTTGGCGCGAACCGCGCGTGCCAAATCTTCGGCAGTCGCGAACTTGCCGCCGCCGGGGCCATCGGTGCCGACGAAATCGGTATCGCAGAATTGGCAGGTGGCCGTGGCGCGGTCGCGTTCGAGGCCCGTCCAGAGATTGCAGCCGGCGAAGCGCAGGAAGACGGCGGCGCGTCCGGTCTGCGCGCCCTCGCCTTGCAAGGTGTAATACATCTCTTTCACGGAATAGGTCATGGCGCGAAACCGGCATAGCCTTTCGCGCGCAGATCGCAGGCGGGGCATGTGCCGCAGCCGTAACCCCAGGCGTGCTTGTGCGTGCGGTCGCCCTGATAGCAGGTGACGGTGTCTTCGATGATGAGATCGATGAGTTGCTTTCCGCCCAACTCTTCGGCGAGTTTCCAGGTGGCGGCCTTATCGATCCACATCAACGGGGTGTGGACGGTGAAATCGGTGTCCATACCGAGCGACAGCGCGCGTTCTGTGGCCTTGATGGTGTCGTTGCGGCAATCGGGATAGCCGGAGAAATCGGTTTCGCACATGCCGCCGACGAGATGGCGGCAGTTGCGGCGATAGGCCAATGCCGCCGCGGCGGTGAGGAACAGGATGTTGCGGCCGGGGACGAAGGTGGTCGGCAGGCCGTTCTTGCCCATTTCGATCTTGCGGTCTTCGGTCAGCGCCGTGCCGCCGATCTGTTTCAGCACGTCGAGCGAAAGGAGATGATCCGTACCAAGACGGTTTTGCCATTTCGGGAACGTGCGGAGTTTTTCGAGGATGAGCGGGCGCACGGAGAGTTCGACGGCGTGGCGCTGGCCGTAGTCGAAGCCCACCGTTTCGACATTCGCGAAACGGTCGAGCGCCCAGGCGAGGCAGGTGGTGGAATCCTGGCCGCCGGAGAAAAGGACGAGGGCATTTTGATCGGGCATGGGCGGGGTTTAGGCGTTTTGGAGAATTATTGAAACTGAGTTGATTCACCCCCTCCGCACGCGCGTTCCGCGCGTGGCACCTCCCCCGCTTTGCGGGGGAGGATGATGCACACCATTCCGCCCCCGCGTGCGGGGGAGGAGGCGAACGAAGTGAGCCGGAGGGGGTAAGTCTTAGCCAGTCGCTGCCAATACGCGTAACTTTACGCGCGATGGGGGCAGTTCTATCGAGACTGTTGTGCCCTGCCCTTCGGCGCTTTCGATTGCGAGCGTGCCGCCGTGGAGATCGACCAGGCCCTTGCAGATGGAAAGACCCAGGCCCGCACCTTCGAAGCGGCGGGCGAGCGTGTTGTCCAACTGGCGGAAGGGCTGGAAGGCTTCGGCAATCTTCTCCGGGCTCATGCCGATGCCGGTATCGCTGACGTCGATGCGGATGCCGCCGTTGGGTGTCGGACGGCCGCGGATGACGATCTGGCCGTCGTCTGGCGTGAATTTGATCGCGTTGGCGACCAAAGTGGCAATCGCCTGCATCAGGCGCTGGGGATCGACTTCGACTTCCGGCAGGTTGGGCTGCACGTCGATTGCGATCTTGCAATTGGCACGGCCCCGCAACTGGCCCAGCGCAATGCCGCCTTCTATCAAGTCGAACACGGTGACTTCGTGCTTGGCGAGCGTGAGCGCACCGCCTTCGATGCGGGCGGTATCGAGGAGGTCGTTGACAATGCCGAGAAGCCGCGAGCCGCTCGAATGGATGTCCGCGGCGTAACCGCGATAGACGGGGTTGCCGAGCGGGCCGAACATTTCGGTGTTGAGGATTTCGGCGAAGCCCAAGACGGCGTTGAGCGGCGTTTTCAACTCGTGGCTCATCGCGGCGAGGAAGGCGCTTTTGGAACGGCTCGCCTCTTCCATTTCGCGCAACGCGCGGCGCAGCGTGTTCTGCGTTTCCATTTTCGCCGTCACGTCTTCCACCGTGCCCTCGTAGAAGACGAGCTTGCCGGTCCAGTCGCGCACGGCGCGCGCGTTTTCGGAAATCCAGATCACGGAACCGTCCTGGCGGCGGATTTGCGAAACGAAATCGGTGACGGAGTCATGGGCGGACATCAGCGCCGCGAATTCCTCGCGCCGCGTGGACTCGACATAAAGCTGGTCGGCGATGTCGGTGAGGCTCGACATCAATTCGTCGGCGTCGTTGTAGCCGTAGATGGTGGCGAGCGCGGGGTTGGCGTCGAGGTAGCGCCCCTCCGGCGTGGTGCGGAAGATGCCTTCGATGGCGTGATCGAAGAAGGCGCGGTAGGTGCGCTCGGCGGCGGTGATGCGGGTGCCGCTGCCCTTGGAATTGCGCGCCATGAGGAACAGGCAGCAGATCAGCGCGCCGACCAGGCAGAGGCCCGCGCCGAGCTCCCGGCCGGGGTCGGGCAGCTCGAAGGCGCTCAGGCCGACGCCCAGGATCAGGGCGGCGAGGCCTGTGACGAAAATGCCTTCGCCACCTCGCGCCCGGCCTGGAATCGGCCAAACGGCTCCGGATTTTATGGCCATCAATGCCCCACCCTATTTCCCGCACTGCAGCAAACCATTGTTGTAGTAGCCGAAAATGTCTAAACGGCGGGTTGAGAATCGGGCGGTTTCTTGCCTTTGGGCGGGGTCTGCGCCAGCCTGAGACCTAGATAAAACAAAGGGATGGCCAGCTTGGCTTCCATTGCGATCAGCGGAACAGGGCTGTTCACGCCGCCCCATTCCATTTCGAACGACGAGCTTGTGGCCGCGTTCAACGAATACGTGACCCGCCACAACCGCCGCCATGCCGAGGCGATTGCCGACGGTTCCGTGCAGCCGCTGACGGAGTCCTCGGCGGAATTCATCGTCAAGGCATCGGGCATCAAGGCCCGCTATGTGATGGACAAGGCTGGCATCCTCGATCCCGAGATCATGTGCCCGCACATTCCCGAACGGCCGAACGAGCAAATCTCGGTGCTGGCCGAGATGGCGGTTTCGGCAGCGAACGATGCCTTGAAGGCTGCGGACAAAAAGGCGTCGGATATCGACGCGGTGCTGGTGGCGGCTTCCAACATGCAGCGCGCTTATCCGGCGATGGCGGTGGAAGTGCAGGAAGCGCTCGGCATCGACGGGTTCGGGTTCGACATGAACGTCGCCTGTTCGTCAGCTACCTTTGGATTGCAGGCGGCAGCCGACATGGTGGCGGCCGGTCATGCGCGCGCCATTCTGGTGTGCAATCCCGAAATCTGTTCGGGGCATCTGAACTTCCGCGACCGCGACAGCCATTTCATCTTCGGCGATGTGGCGACCGCGTTTGTTGTCGAGCGCACGGAAGACGCGCGAGGGCCCAATGCGTGGGAAGTGGTTTCGACCAAGCTCGTCACCAAGTTCTCCAACAACATCCGCAACAATTTCGGCTTCCTCAATCGCGCGGCACCCGAAGGGATCGGCGAGCCCGACAAACTGTTCGTCCAGGAAGGCCGCAAGGTGTTCAA
>Ga0335083_10005964_pt1 | contig 15346 bp, 3 predicted proteins | sample Lox_Sample_42_FD_206716 | JGI IMG/M metagenome (GOLD analysis project Ga0335083, IMG submission 206716) | Soil microbial communities from Loxahatchee National Wildlife Refuge, Florida, United States - Lox_Sample_4.2 | ecosystem: Environmental > Terrestrial > Soil > Wetlands | place: USA: Florida... | reverse complement strand
GCCGAACGTCCCGTGCTGCGTCCTGCCCTTCTGGCCGGCGGACGTGATCAGTTCCAGCGACCCGTGGCGGGCGTCGATCTGCGAGCCGGACGGGATCTGGTCCAGTCCGGTGAGCGGCACGAACCTCCCGTTGATCTTGATCAGCACGAAGCCGCTGACCGGCGAGACATTGACCGTCTTTCCGAGCGTGGGGGTGCCGGGGGTCGGCGCCGCCTCGGTCGTGAACGTCTGGTCGGGTCCGAACGTCGTGCCAGCGCTGTTGGTAGCGACGAGCCGGACGTGGTAGAGCGCGTCCGGGAGCAGGCCGGATACCGGGACCGGTCCGACCGCGTGGGTCCCGAAATCGGATCCGACCGACTGCGCCGGCGTCGACTGGCTGTACACCAACGCGCCGCCGCCCGTGTACTTCGGGTCGAGCGCGTACTGGAAATACGCCTGGGTGGGCAGCCCGTTCGGCATCACCGAACCCGTGAAGCCGGCGCTCGTGACGCTCACGGCCGGAGCAGTTGTCGCGACGGTTGGCGCTGACGGGCTCGGTGCCGGCGGGGAACCGGGTGGCGGGGTACCGGCGGCGGCGGAGATATGGGCGTACTCGTCCGTGGTGGTCCCAAAGTCGGGGTAGGTGATTGCGATGAGGTAGTCGCCCGGCGACGCGTACGTGTGGGTAGCCGTCAGCTCGTAGTCTTCCTCGTCTTCTGGTCCGGGCTGGCAGTCAATCTGCGCGTTGCTGTCATTCTTGCCGTCGCCCCAGTCAATGGTCACCGGGTCAGCCGGTGGGCAGGAGCTGTCGGTCGTCCCGCTGTCGGTGACCGTCACCTGGCTGCCGGCAACGCCCGTAACCTGCCGCTCGGTGTTGAAGGTGAGGTCGCCGCCGTCGGCACTCTCGTCGGCGGCGTTGGTCGCGACGAGATCGAAGTGATAGGGGCTGTTCGGGCTAAGCCCGGTGAGGGTCGCTGACAGACTCTGGGTGCCGGGTGTCGCGCCGATGTCGACGGACTGCGTCTGCTGGCCGTAGCTGCTGTCTGGCCCGTAGTTGATGACGTAGCGCGTGTCGGAGCCCTGGGGGTCGATCGAGAAGTCGATCGTGGCCGTCGTGTCCGTGACGGCGTCGACGGTGACGTTGGAGATCGCGGGCGGGCCGGGCGCGGTCGTGAACTGCTCGACGCTGGACGCGGTGGTGGACGCGGTCGCGTTGTCCGCCACCGCCTCGTAGTAGTAGGTCGTGGCCGGGGTCAGATCCGAGAGCGTCTGGGTCTCGGGCGTGTCGCCCTCGGGCACGCCCGCGGCGGCCTCGGGGGAGGCCGTGAAGCCGGCCGGATCGTTCGTCGTCCCGTACAGGAAGTGATAGCCGCCAGCCTCGCCCTGGAGGTTGATCGTCGCCGACAGATCGGCGCTCGAATCCGTGACGTTAGTCGCGCCGCCGGTGCTCGCGGTGGGCGGGCCGTTCAAGACCGCCTCAAAGGCGCCGATGTCGCAGCTCCCCCCGGGACGCTGCTGGCCCCGCTGATCGGTCGAAGGACAGTTCGTGATCGCCGGATCGTCGAGGGCGGGGCTTCCGGCAAGCAGTGCTTCGGTCAGTGTCGACTCGCCGTTGTCGTAAATCGGAGCCAGCATCGGATCGTGGCCCGATACGTCCGTAGGGCCGGCCAGGCCGCAGTGCCCGTCCTGGTCGATGTTGCGCCCGCCATCTGTCGTGATCGCGTTGGCGGTCGTCCGGTCGTTCACCTCATCGGTGTTGCCGGACGCGATGCAGGCGTAGTCGACCCCGTCGGAGAATCCGGCGCCGAGGATCGTGTTCTGAACCGTCGTCGATGCTCCCTGGTCGGTCAGCAGCGAACCGCGGATATTGCCCGCCAGCGTGTCGTTTATGAGCGTCAGTGTGGCGCCGCCGTTGTCGATGCCGCCGCCGCGGCTCGACGCCCCGCCGTTATCCGCGATGGTCGTGTTGGTGAGCGAGACAGTTCCGCCGTAGAGATAGGCGGCGGCGGAGTCGGTCGGCGACGCCGCGTCGTTGTAGAACACGACCCCGTCGCCCGTCACGGTTCCGCCCCGCGTAAAGAGCGCGCCGCCGATGGATCCACCATCACTCGTGAACTGCACATTCGTCAAGGTCACCGAGCCGCTGCTCGTGGAGATCGCGCCACCGAGGGCGCCGCCGTCGTTCGTGAAGGCGACGTTGCTCAGAGCGACGGAGCCGTAGTTGTTGAACAACGCCCCGCCGCCGTTCTCCTGAAGTGTGAGGCATCCGTTGGGACAGTTCTCGTCCGCCTGGTCATTACCGTTGGTCAGAGTGAGATCACGAATCGTGACCGACGCCCCGTCGTCGACCCTGAGGATTCGAGCGGTCTCGCCGTACTGGTTGCTGCCACGGTTCTGGGAGCCGTCGATCGACGTGCTGGAAACGCCGGCACCCTCGACCGTGAGCGGCGATGTCGTAATGTCGATGTCGGTGCCCTGCGTGAGGCTGTACGTACCGGCGCCGAGGTCGACGGTGTCGCCTGAAGAGGCAGCGGCGACCGCCTGGCGGAGGGAGCACGACGTGTCCGCCGTGAGGCAATCGCCGGATCCCGACGGGTCGTCGGTGACCGTGACCATGATCGTGCTCGCCTGGGCGGCCGCCGCCGAAGCGAGCAGCACGAGGGCAGCCAGCAGCGGCGCTAAGAGCACGCGGCGCAGACGTCGCTGTCTGTTCGGTCCCCGGTCCATCCCTAAGCCCGCTGTGATTATGAACTATGAGAGAGCAGCGGTGCTTTCAGCGTCGATGGCCGATCGGCCGGAAGGTCCACTTGGCCCGACTTGACCTTTAAGGTCGCTTGGCCAGGTAGCTCTGGCCGGGGTGAAGGATTATCGTCTTGTGACGGACGAAGTCGGTCACCGACACGGAGTCGGTGATGTCGTGGACGAGGGTGCCGTCGCAGCGGTCGGCGGTCGTCCAGATCGTGCCGAGGACGGTGGCGGCACTGTACCGTCCCTTCGTGCGGAACTTACCGTGGGCGCTGGCGTGGAGCAGCTGGAGCGTCCTGACCGATGCTGTGGTGGCCGAGGGGTCGGCGGCTCTGTGCTGGGTGCAGAGGGAGTAGGACGGCGCGCCCTTGAACGCGCTCTCGACCAGCGTGAGCGTGACCAGGCCGTTGCTCTTGCCCGAGCGTTGCTGGGTGACCTTGAAGATTGCGCCGCCGAACGTCCCCCGCTCGGTCTTGTGGTCGCCCACGGACGCGACGAGTTGCAAAGACCCGTGGAGCGCGTCGATCACTGCTCCGTTCGGGATCTGGGTCGCGCCGGTAAGCGGCACGAACGCCCCAGACGGTGTCTTGATGAACACCGTTCCCGTGACGGGGGACACGTTCTCGCTCTTCCCGATCACGGGCGGTCGAGGAGCCGGCGCTGCCGGGGTCGTGAATGTCTGGTCGGGGCCGTACGTCGTGCCGGCGCCGTTGATGGCCACCAATCGGACGTGATACAGCGCGCCCGGTAGGAGCCCGGTGAGTGCCGCCGACACCGTATGAGAGCTCGAATCCGTACCCACTTGCTGGGGCGCGGTCGACTGGTCATACAGGACGGTCGAGGCACCGGGCCCGCGCTCGCTCAGGTCGAGGCCGTACTGGTAGAACGCCTGCGTTGGAGTGCCCTCGGGGTTCACCGATCCGGTCAGCCCCGCGCCAGTGATCGTCATGCTCGTCGGCGCCCTGGGGGTCACCGCCGGTGGGGCGGCTGTGGCCACGCTGTAGTGAATCGTCGCGGTCGCGGTCTGGCCGTCGTAGCTGGTGGCGATGACCGTGTACGTATGGGGCCCCGAGGATGTGGTGTCGAGGGCGCCGGTGCCGCCGGTCGCGCCGTTCGAGTCCCTGCAGGTGCTGATTCCCGGACCGTTCGGACCTTCGCCGCACGAGAAGGCGGTCGCGACCGACTGGTTCAGACCGAAGCTCTGGTTGTCGGCCGGCGAGTTGATCCTCGCGGTCGGGGGCTGTTGATACGCGAACTTGTCGTTGGCGTTCGTTCCGCTGGTGCCGCCCAAGGTCACGACTGTGACGTCGACCGTGCCCGTCCCTGCGGGGGCGGTGGCGGTGATCCTGTTCGCGCTGATCGGCGTGACGCTCGTGGCGGGTGTGCCGCCGAACCTGACCGCGCTCGGGCTCGACAGGAGCGTGCCGTTGATCGTGACGGTCGTCCCGCCGCTTGACGGACCAGCCGAGGGGCTGATGCTCGTGACCGTCGGACCCCCGACGTATGTGTAGTGGTCCGCGGCGCCGGTCGCGCTCGTGCCGCCAGCGGTGGTCACGGTGACGTCGACGGTGCCCGTCGCGCCGGGCGGGGCGGTCGCGGTGATGCTGGTGGCGGCGTCAGCGGTGACCGTGGCCGAGGTTGTGCCGAACCGGACCGCGGTCGCGCCAGTGAGGTTGGTGCCGGAGATCGTGACCGTCGTTCCTCCGGTCGCTGGCCCTGTGGTCGGATTGAGGCCCGTGACGGTGGGGGCTGGGACGTAGGTGTAGCGGTCCGCGGCGCTCGTGGCGCTGGTCCCGCCGGCGGTGGTGACCGTGACGTCGACTGTGCCGGCCGAGGCGGCCGGGGAGGTGGCGGTGATGCTGCCGGCGGCGTCGGCAGTGATTGTGCCCGACGTGCTGCCGAATTTGACCGCAGTGGCCCCCGCGAGGTTAGTTCCCGTGATCGTCACGCTAGTCCCGCCAGCGGCTGGGCCGGCCGTCGGGTTGATGCCTGTGACAGTGGGTGCCGGCGGCTTGATCGTGGCCGAGTCCGTTACGGTCGCGGTGCCCTGGCTGGTTCCGGACGAGGTGATATTCACGCTGATCGGAAACGATCCCGCGGTCGCGTAGGCGTGGTTGCCCGTGACCGTGAAGCTGCCGCTGCCTCCGGCGACGGTCCCGGCCGAGGATGTGCCATCGCCCCAGTTGATCGTTGCCGAGTAGGCGCTCGCGGTCGCACTCGTGTTCGGGTCGGTGATGGTGGCCACGGTGCCACCTACGCTGGTGCCGACAACTCCACTGAGCGAGAAGCCGCCGGTGGGGACGGTGTCGACGATCTCGGTCTCGAATGAGATCGTTGAGGACGACCCAGGCGTCAAAGCCGGAACCGGGTATTCGATCGCCTCTCCGTTATTGGTCGCGGTGCCCCTGCAGTTGTCGCATTCATTCAGGAGAGCGGCGGTGCCGTTGAGGTCTCCCCAGAGTGCCGGAACGGCTCTCTGCTCCCAGCTGTTGCCGGCGGTGACCGGCGCGAACTCCTCGAGGGCCGACGGTGGGTTGCCGAGCACGTTTGGCGTACAGGCGGCGGTGTTCGGCGATGTGCTGTTCGGCTCGAAGGCTCCGAACCCGGTGGTCGAAGCGCGCAGGAAGCAGTTGGCGGCGTGGTAGAGCTCGCCCCCGTTGTCCGGCGTGACCGTGCCGGTGTTCGTGACCGTCACGTCGGTTTGGTAGAAGTCGTTGCCGACGATGTAGCTGTCGACCTCGGTGAGCTGCAGAACGACAGGGGTATTGCCGGTCGGCGAGGTCAGCGTCACGGTGGTTGTCACCTTGTAGGGACTCGCCGCCGTACCCGAGCCGCTGAACGACTGGTTGCCGGCGGATGTAAAGGGCGTCTCTCCCTGGGTGAACGACGTCGCCGTGCCGCCGGCGTGATTCGAGAAGTCGGGTCCGAACAATCCGCCCGACACGTTGTCACTGTTTAGGAACAGGAACGTCCCACAGTCGCCGGGGCCGCTCGCATTCGGGGAGTACTCGGTGGTGGAAAAGCCGCCGCTACGAACCTGGCAGCCGAGGTCGTTGCCGATGTAGATGTCGCTGAGAGGCCCCGCCGAGTGGATGTCGGTGAACGGCGTCGAGGCTGCCGCCGCTGTCGGGACTGCCACCAGCGTCGCCATCAGGACACCGGCACCCGCTGCGGCGATCCGCCGGATCGACGTCCCGTGTTGTCCCTTGATTCTCAGCACTCGACCCTCACTTCCCTCCCACTTACGGCTTCTTCGCCAGATAGCTCTGGCCGGCGTGGATGATGATCGTCTTGTGGTGGACGAAGTCGGTGACCGACACGGAGTCGGTGATGTCGTGGACGAGGGTGCCGTCGCAGCGGTCGGCGGTCGTCCAGATCGTGCCGAGGACGGTGGCGGCGCTGTAGCGGCCCTTGGTACGGAACTTGCCGTGGGCGCTGGCGTGAAGCAGTTGGAGCGTCTTGACGGACGCCGTGGTGGCCGAGGGGTCGCCGGCTTTGTGCTTGGTGCAGAGCGCGTAGGAGGGCGCGCCCTTGAACGCGCCCTCGACAAGGGACAGCGTAGCCAGGCCCTTGTTCGCGCCGGCGCGGGCCTGCGTGAGCTTGAAGACCGCGCCGCCGAACACGCCCTTCTGAGTCTTGCCCTTCTTCGCGGTGGCGGTGGTGATCTGGAGCGAGCCGTGGAGCGCGTCGATCTCCGCGCCAGAGGGGATTTTCTCCGCCCCGGTCAGCCGCACGAAGGCTCCCGACGGCAGCCTGATGAACACGGTGCCGCTGACCGGCTGGGCGTTCTCGCTCTGACCGAGCACGGGCGGTGGTGGCGCCGGCGCTTGCGGGGTCGTGAACGTCTGGTCCGGGCCGAACGTCGTGCCCGCGCTGTTGTTCGCGACCAGTCGGATGTGGTACAGCGCTCCCGGCACCAACCCGGTCAGAGCTGCGGACACGGGGTGGCTGGAGTCGTCCGAGCCGACCTGCTGCACGGGCGTCGACTGGTCGTAGAGCGTCGTGGAGGGCCCAGGTCCTCTTTCGCTTGGGTCGAGGCCATACTGGAAGAACGCCGTAGTCGCGAGATTCTCCGGGTTCACCGACCCCGAGACGCCGCCGGTGGTGCTGGTCTGGATTGCCGGCGCCCCGCCGGACACCGCTGGCGGCGAACTCGACGGGAGGGGCGGCGCGGACGGTGGCGGCGCCCCGGGTTGCGGCGTGGTGTAGGTGTACTGGTCGGCGGGGCTAGTGGTGCTGGTCCCGCTGCCCGTGGTGACGGTGACGTCGACCGTGCCGGCCGTGCCGGCGGGTGCGGTCGCGGTCATGCTGGTGGTGCTGCTGATGATCGTGTTTAGGCCATTGGCGGAGCCGAATTTGACCGTGGCATCCCTTGAGAAGTTCGTGCCGGTGATCGTCACCGTCGTTCCGCCGCTGGCCGGGCCGGACGTCGGGTTGATTCCGGTGACGGTGGGCAGTGCGGTGTAGGTGTACTGGTCGACGGGGCTGGTGAGGCTAGTCCCGCCCGGGGTGGTGACGGTCACGTCGACGGTCCCGACGGCGCCAACTGGGGACGTTGCGGTGATGCTGGTGGCGCTGATGAAGATCACGCCGGGGGCGTTCGTAGCGCCGAACTTGACTGTGTCACCGGTCGTGAAGTTGGTGCCGGTGATCGTGACGGTCGTGCCGCCGGTCGCTGGGCCTGACGTCGGGTTCAGGCCCTTCACGGTGGGTTGAGCGGCGTAGGTGTATTGGTCGGTTGCGCTGGTGGCGCTGGTGCCGGCGGGGCTCGTGACCGTGACGTCGACTGTCCCGGCGTTGCCGGCGGGTGCGGTCGCCGTGACCTTGGTGGCGCTGTTGACCGCGAAGTTGGTCGCGTTCGTCGAGCCGAACTTGACCGCGGTGGCCCCGGTGAGGTTGGTTCCGGTGATGGTGACTACGGTTCCCCCTGCGGTGGGACCGGCAGTGGGAGCGACTTGCGTTACGGCCGGGGCCGCAACGTACGTGTATTGGTCGGCTGCACTGGTGGCGCTGGTGCCGCCGGGGGTGGTGACAGTGACGTCGACGGTCGCTGCGGAGCCGGCGGGGGCGGTAGCGGTGATGCCGGTGGCGGTGTCGGTGGTGATCGTTGCTGACACGGTGCCGAACTTGACCGCGGTGGCACCTGCCAGGTTGGTCCCAGCGATCGTCACGCTCGTCCCACCGGCGGCCGGCCCCGTGATCGGGCTGACGCCTGTGACGGTGGGGGCCGCGGCGTACGTGTATTGGTCGGCGGCGCTGGTGGTGCTCGTGCCGCCGGGGGTCGTGACCGTGATGTCGACGGTCCCGACGGTACCGGCGGGTGCGGTGGCCGTGATCTTCGTCCCGCTGTTGACCGCGAAGTTCGTCGCGTTGGTCAGGCCGAACCGGACCGCGGTCGCCCCAGCAAGGCCGGTGCCGGTGATCGTGATGCTCGTGCCTCCGCCGGTGGGGCCGGCGGCCGGGTTAACCTGCGTCACAATAGGCGCGGCAAGGTAGGCATATTGATCGGCGGCGCTCGTGGAACTCGTGCCTGCTGGCGTTGTCACGGTCACGTCAACGGTCCCCGACCCGGCCGGAGACGTTGCCGTGATCTGCGTCGAGCTGACGACAATGATGTTCGTCGCTGCGCTGGATCCGAACCGGACGGCTGTCGCTCCCGTGAGGTTTGTTCCGGTGATCGTCACCCCGGTGCCGCCGGAGGTCGGGCCTGAGGCCGGACTGATCCCCGTGACGCTTGGGGGCTGGGGCGGACCCTGGTACGGGCTCGATGTGGCCGTAGTCGTATCGGACGTCGTTTGCACCGTCAGTGCGGACGATGTCGAGACGTTCGAGGGGTTCGTCACCCCGCTGAGGCTGATCGTGACCTGGTCGCCGGGATTCACAGCCTTGCCGGAGGCAATCGTGCAGACCTGGACGGTCTGGGAGCTGACGCCGCAGGTGCCGACCTGTACGCCGGCGTCCGTCACGACGGCGTTCGTGATCGTCAGGGTGCTCGACGTGGCCGGCAGGGTGATTGTGATCTGGCTGTGTGCGGTCCCTGTCATTCCACCGGTGCCCGACGTGTCGAAGAGGATTGTGTAGTTTGCAGCTGCGCTCGGGGTGAGGTTGCTGAGCTGCACCGTCGGGGTGGTGATGGTGCCGGCGGTGGCCACCGGGAAGGTGACGGAGGTCATCGTGGCGGTGTCTGACGTCGTGGAAACCGTAAGGGTGTCGAGGTTCCCGTTGGGGGCCGGGGATTCGGTGGTGACGCCGTCGAGTTCGACCGTGATGCGGTCTCCAGCGGCGACGGTCTTGCCGGAGGAGATCGTGCATACCTCGACGGTCTGGGAGCTGACGCCGCAGGTCCCGACCTGGGTGCTCGTTGTGGTGTCGGTGACGATGGCATTGACGATCGTGGTGGTGTTGAAGGGCGAGGTCGCAGTCCCGGGGAACGTGATCGTGATCTGGCTGTGCGCGGTGCCCGACATCCCGCCGGTGCCGGAGGTGTTGAACGTGATCAGGTAGTCGGTGCGCGCGCCTGCGGCGGTAGATGGCGACGAGTTGTCGACTCTCGGGGCCGTGATTGCCCCCCCGTTGGCGACCGGATAGGGGTTCGAGGTTATGGTGTTGACGTCGGAGGTCGTGGACACGGTCAGGAGGTCGGCCAGCTTGACCGGGGCCGGGGATTCGGTGGTGACGCCGTCGAGTTCGACCGTGAGTGTGTCTCCGGCGGTGACGGTCTTGCCGGAGGAGATCGTGCAGACCTCGACGGTCTGGGAGCTGACGCCGCAGGTCCCGACCTGGGTGCTCGTTGTGGTGTCGGTGACGATGGCGTTGACGATCGTGGTGGTGTTGAAGGGCGAGGTCGCAGTCCCGGGGAACGTGATCGTGATCTGGCTATGCGCGGTGCCCGACATCCCGCCGGTGCCGGACGTCGTGAAGCTGATCAGGTAATCGGTGCGGGCCCCCGCGGCGGTCGTCGGCGAGCTGTTGGTCACCGTGGGGGTGCTGATCGTGCCGGCGTTGGCGACGGGATAGGGGTTCGAGGTTATGGTGTTGACGTCGGAGGTGGTGGACACGGTCAGGAGGTCGGCCAGCTTGACCGGGGCCGGGGATTCGGTGGTGACGCCGTCGAGTTCGACCGTGAGTGTGTCTCCGGCGGTGACGGTCTTGCCGGAGGAGATCGTGCAGACCTCGACGGTCTGGGAGCTGACGCCGCAGGTCCCGACCTGGGTGCTCGTTGTGGTGTCGGTGACGATGGCGTTGACGATCGTGGTGGTGTTGAAGGGCGATGTCGCAGTCCCGGGGAACGTGATCGTGATCTGGCTGTGCGCGGTGCCCGACATCCCGCCGGTGCCCGAGGCGTTGAACGTGATCACGTAGTCGGTGCGGGCGCCCGCGGCGGTCGACGGAGAGCTGTTGACGACCGACGGGGTCGAGACGGAGCCCGCGGAGCCGACCGTGTAGTTCGTGGTAGCCGTGGTGGTGTCGGTGTCTGTGACGACCGATAGCGGCTGCTGGCCACCAGTCGGATTCTGCGGCGGATTGGTGACGCCGTCGAGTTCGACGGTGACGTGGTCTCCGGCGGTGACGGTCTTGCCGGAGGAGATCGTGCAGACCTCGACGGTCTGCGAGCTAACGCCGCAGGTCCCGACCTGGGTGCTCGTCGTGGTGTCGGTTACGACGGCGTTGACGATCGTGGCCGCATTCGAGCTCGGCGGCAACGTGATCGTGATGTGTTGCCCCGAGGCCAGCGCGCCCGTAGCTGACGTGGTGAAGTGGATCACGTAGTCGGTCCGCGCTAGGCCCGCGTTGGACGGCGTCAGTGGGTCCACCGTGAGGCCGCTGACCGGATTCGCCGCGTGGGCCACGGCGGCGAAGACGCCCATGACGAGGAGCGCCGCGAGCGTCAGCAGGCCGAGCAGGCGCCCTCGACCTAGCACGGACAGCGGCTGCCCGTTCAGCACGGATCCTGCATCGACTTCATACGGTCCCTTCCGGTCGCCCCAAGAGCCCCTCCGCCCGATGTCACCCCTCGAGCGCCGCGCTCATGGCCACTGCAATGCCGAAAGCTAACCGCTGATCAGTGCAAAGTCAACAATCCCTTCGCATACCTGAGAGTCTTTGACGTTCTCGCTCGGCAGGGGTGCTCGGTGGTCCCGTCACTTGCGCTTGTGCGGTCCCGGAGCGAGGTAGCTCTGGCCGGCGTGGAGGATGATCGTCTTGTGCCGGACGAAGTCGGTGACCTCGACCTCGTCCTTGATGGCGTGAGTCAGCGTGCCGTCGCACCGAGCGGCCACGGGCCAGATCGTGCCGAGTACCGTCGCTGCGCTGTAGCGGCCGCTCGTGCGGAACTTGCCGTGGGCGCTCGCGTGCAGGAGCTGGATCACCTTGCTCCTGGACTTCGCCGCGTGCGCGTCCCCGGCCGCGCCGCCCGGCTTGCAGACCGCCTGGCTCGGAGAGCCCTTGAACGCGCTCAGAGTAAGCATGATCGTGACCAGGCCCTTGCCGGCGCCGCGTGTCTGCTGGCTGAGTCGGAAGACGGCACCGCTGAATTCGCCGCTCTGCGTCTTGGGCTTCTTCCCCTTGGCCGCCGCATCGCGCGCGCCGCCGCCACCGCCGGTCGCTGTGGTCAGCATCAGCGTGCCGTGTCGGGTGTCGATTGCCACGCCTGCCGGGATCTGGGTGAGCTGTGTTAGAGGGACCAGGTGCCCGTTGATGTAGACCAGAACGAGACCGGACACGGGCTCGATGTTGAACGTCTGACCGAGGGTCGGAGCGCCGGGCGCCGGCGCCGCCGCGGTCGTGAACGTCACGTCCTGACCGAACGTCGTGCCGGCGCTGTTCGTCGCCGCCATCCGCACGTGATAGAGCGCGTTCGGCACCAGCCGGGTGACTGTCACGGGTCCGACCTCCTGGGCCGCGAAGTCAGAGCCGACCTGCACCGCCTGGGTCTGCGAGGTGTAGTTCGGACCCGACGCGCCAACCTGGCTATAGCGCTTGTCGAGGCCGTACTGGAAGTAGGCCGTGGTCGGCAGGCCTTCCGGATCCACCGAACCCGAGAAGCCGGCGCCCCCGTCGGTAACCGCGGACGGCGCGCCGGTCAGCACCGGCGTCGGGGACCCCGGGGGAATCGCGGTGAACGTCGCGGTCACGCTCATGTCGGCGCTCATCGTTACCTGGCAAGTGCCGGTGCCGGAACAGGCGCCGCGCCAGCCGGCGAACGTCGATCCGGCTGCGGCTGCCGCGGTCAGCGTGACCTGGCCGTTCACGCCGTACGCGTGCGAGCAGGTCGACGGGCACGAAATCTGATCTGTGCCATCCGATACGGATCCGGTCCCCGTCCCTTGGAGGGACACTGTGAGTGTGGGCAGCGTGCGTGCAAACGCAGCGATGTCGTTGGTGCCCGTGACGTACACGCTGGATCCGTCCGGCGAGATGGCCACGCCAGGGCCGCCGAGGCCGGTTCCGCTCTCGTTCCCGGGGCACTCGGTGCCATTTGCGCTGCTGTCCTGGATGCAGCCGTCGGTGGCGGAAAGCTGGGCGAGGGCCCCGGTGCTCGCGTCGCGGGCGAACTCCGCCACGTCGTCGCACGTGTCAGCATCGCACGGAAGCCCCTCAGACCCGCTCGGCGCGGCGGCATAGACGTTCGCCCCGTCCGGGCTGACGACCAGCCGGAAGCCGCTCCCGATCCCGGTTCCCGTCGTTCCGCACCCGAAGTCCGCCCCCGTTTGCTCCTGGACGCAGTCGTTCGGAGTGGCGAGTTGCGCCAGCGCGCCACCGGCACCCCGGGAGAACTCCGCGATCGGGCCGGCAGAGCCGTCCGATGCCGTGTACACGTTGTTCCCGTCAGGGCTGATCACGAGCCCAACGGTCCCGATCAGACCGGTTGCGCCGCTGCCGCACGTGTCCGCGCCTTCTGGAGTCCCGATGCAATTGTTGGGCGCGTCGAGCGGCTCCAACGTGCCGCCTTCTCCGCGGGAGAACTCCGCGATCGAGCCGTTAGAGAATTCGCCGGGCGCACCCGACGTATAGACGTTGTCGCCTTTCGCGCTGACCACGACGCCGGTGACGATCGACAGTCCGCTCGCGGTGTTGTTGCACTCGCTGCCGCCCACATTTGTGTCCTGGATGCAGTCGTCGGCGGCGGTGCCCGCCTCGGTCAGCGAGCCATCGTCGGTGTTTCGCGTGAGGGTCGTAATGGCCTGATCTTGCTCGTCGCCGACGTACACGTTGGCGCCGTCCGGACTGACCGCGAGGGCGTCGGGGAGCGCAAGGCCGTGAGCGCCCTGGGTATCGCATCCACCTTCCACCTCGCCCTCAGCGATGCAGTCGTTGCCCGACACCGGCGTGAGCGTTCCGTCGGCGTTGCGCGTGAACTCGGCAATAGTGCCGTCGCTCTCGCCGTTCGGGACTTCTTGAGCCGCGACGTACACGTTCTTGCCGTTGGAGCTGATCGCGATCGCCAGGGGATCGACGAGCCCCGTCGCCGCCTGGTTCGAGCAGGTGCTGGAACTGTCGGTGTTGTCCGCAATGCAGCCGATCTGCGTGAGCGAACCGTCGGCGCCCCGCGCGAACTCGGCGACGGCATCGTCAGTCATGCTGGCGACGTAGACGTTCTCGCCGTCCGGGCTGACCACGATGTCCTGAGTTCCGTTCAGCCCGGAGCCCGTCGCCGGGCTGCTTGGGAGCTCCGTCAACGAACCTAGGGTCTGGGCCTGCGCGAGTTGTGGTACGAGCCCAAACGGGACGAGTGTGGCGATCCCTGCGATCAATCGGATTGCGATGCGAACCTGGATCTGCCGCATCAGAACCTCATCTCTACTTTCGTGCTTTGGCGAGGTAGCTCTGCCCTGCGTGGAGGATTATCGTCTTGCGCCGGACGAAATCGTTCACCGACACGGAGTCGGTGATGTCGTGGGTGAGGGTGCCGTCGCAGCGGTCGGCGACCGTCCATTTGGTCCCGAGTACGGTGGCGGCGCTATAGCGGCCCTTGGTGCGGAACTTGCCCTTGGCGCTGGCGTGGAGTAGCTGGAGCGTTTTGGCCGATGCGGCGGTGGCGGAGGGGTCGGCGGCCTTGTGCTTCTTGCAGGTCGCGTAGGTGGGGGCGCCCTTGAACCCGGCGCCCTCGACGATCGCGAGCGTCACGAGGCCCTTGCCGGCGCCGCGGGTTGTCTGGCTGATCTTGAAGACCGCGCCGCCGAAGTTGCCCTTCTGGGTTGGGGTCTTGTGCTTCTTGGGTTTCTTGCCCTTCGCGGCGGCGTCGTGAGCCGGCGCGGGGCTGCCGGCGGCGGTGGTCAGGCTCAGCGTCCCGTGGAGCGCGTTGATGACGGTGTTCGTGGGGATCTGCGTGAGCTCGGTGAGCGGCACGAACACGCCGTGGATCTTGACCAGTATGAGACCGCTGACGAGTGAGATGTTGACCGTCTTGCCGAGCGTGGGGGAGCCGGGCGCGGGCAACTTCCCGGTCGTGAACGTCACGTCGGGTCCGAACGTGCTCCCAGCGCTGTTCGTCGCGACGAGTCGTACGTGGTAGAGCGCGTTCGGGACCAGTCCCGCGACCGACGCGCTCACGATGTGGCTTGCGAAGTCCGATCCGACGTTCTGCGCCGGCGTCGAGTTCGGGTACACGACCGGACCGCCGCCGGAGTACTTCGGGTCTAGGCCGTACTGGAACAGCGCGGTCGTCGGAAGGCCGTTCGGGTTCGCCGAGCCTGAGAACCCCGCGCTAGTGGGGCTGACGGTAGGCGCCCCCGTGAGGACGGTCGCCGGCGTGGCCGTGATCGTGGCCGAGTCGGTGACGGTCGAACTCCCCTGGCTTGTGCCCACCGACGTGATCGTGACCGCGACGGGGAACTGCCCGCCGGTCGTGTACGCGTGGTTGCCGGTAACCGTGAAGCTGCCGTTGCTGCCGTTGATCGTTCCCTGAGAGGAAGAGCCGTCGCCCCAGTTGATCGTTGCCGTGTACGCGCTCGGGGTGGCGCTCGTGTTCGGATCGGTGATCGTCGCGACGGTTCCGCCGACCGCGGACCCTGCCGCGCCGCTGAATGAGAAGCCGCCGGTGGGGACCGTGTCGGCGAGGATGGTATTCCAAGCGAACGACTCTGAGGCGCCAGCGGCGAGGCCTGGGACTGGCCACGAGATCGCGGTGGCGTTGTCGGTGTTGCTGGTGCAGCAGTTTGGGGTGGGGAACGTGCCGCCCGAGAGGTCGTTCCAAATCGCCGGGACCGTTGTCTCGGTGAAGCTGGCGCCGGTCGGGGTGATCGGGACGAGCTCCTCAAGCGGCTGGTTGTTGGTCTCAGTGCCCGTTAGGCTGCACGCCACCCCAGCGACGAGGGCGCCAAGCGGCGGCTCGGTGATTCCGAAGCCGGTGTTCGATCCGCGCAGCTGGCAGTCCGCGGCGTGGTAAAGCGTGCCCTGCGCGATCTGGTTGACGGCGCTGATGTTCTTCAGCGTCACGTCTGTCCGGTAGAAGCTGTTGCCCGCGACGTAGGTGTCCACCTCGGTCGTCTGGAACACGATCGGCGGCCCCCCGCTTGAGAAGGGATCGTTGCCGGTAACGACGGTGGTCACCTGGTATGGGCTCGCCGCGGTACCCGAGCCGGTCACCGATTGGCTGACAGGGGTCCACGGGATCTCCGTG
>Ga0335083_10005963_pt1 | contig 15348 bp, 10 predicted proteins | sample Lox_Sample_42_FD_206716 | JGI IMG/M metagenome (GOLD analysis project Ga0335083, IMG submission 206716) | Soil microbial communities from Loxahatchee National Wildlife Refuge, Florida, United States - Lox_Sample_4.2 | ecosystem: Environmental > Terrestrial > Soil > Wetlands | place: USA... | reverse complement strand
GCGCACTGCCCTGCTGCGCAGGGAGGACCTGCACTACACGAATATCTCCTCCTGGCGCCGCAAGAGGATGGGGTAGACCGTGGCCGCCGAACTTGTCAGCTCAGACCGGCCGATTGACATCTACGCCCGTGTCAGTCAGCTCAAGCGCAACGAGAAGCGCGAACCGTCGACCGACGGCCAAGTGTCGGTATGCCGGGCCCGCCTCATCGACCTCGGGCTTGCGGAAGGCAAGGTCTTGGTAGATCCTGGCCGCTCGGCGTGGAACCCCGCTATCCAGCGTCCGGCGTGGGACGAGCTGATGGGCCGGCTAGAGCGTGGCGTTTCCGGCGGGTTCATCGTGTTCGACCTGGAGCGGTTCACCCGGCAGCCCAAGGACGGCGAGCGGATGATCGGGGTGGCCGCCGCCGGGCTCCTGGTGCTGGACAGCGAGAGCGAGTACGACCTGCGGACCCCGAACGGGAAGAAGGCGTTCCGCGACGCGATCAACGCCGCCGCCTACTACTCCGACCGTCTGTCCACCAGGAGCGCCCGCGGGAAGAAGCTCAAGGCGATGGCGGGCGAGCCGAACGGCTCGGCGCGGCCATTTGGCTTCGAGGACGACCGCGTCACCCAGCGCGAGGACGAGGCTGCCGTCCTGCAGGAACTGACCACCCGGTTCCTGGCGGGCGAACTGCAAGACGCGCTGATCGCGGACCTGAACGCGCGGGGGATTCCCACAGCTCAGGGCAGGCCGTGGACGCGCCCTGCGATGAAGACGCTGCTCACCCGCCAGCGGAACTGCGGCAGGATCATCTACACCGACCCCGCGTCGGGGCTGACGTCCGTCGTTGGCCGCCTGCCGGGTGATCCGATCGTTTCCGAGGAGGACTTCGACCGGGGGATCGCGATCTACGCCGCGCGCCGGCGCGGGCGTCCGAGTTCACCGCACTACTTCTGCTCGTCCTTCGCCGTCTGCGGGCACCCCGGCTGCGGCCACATCCTCCACGGCCGGACCCGCAACGGCCTCAAGCCCTACCCGGACGGGTCGGTGAGCCGTTCGTACTGGTGCAACCCCACAGCCGGAGGGTGCGGAAAGAGCGAAGTGGACCAGCGGGCACTGGATTCAGCGGCACGCGCGCTCGTGGTTGAGATCTTGTCGGACACGCGCAACACCGACGAGATCGAGCACGCCGCCTACGAGGCAGCCAGCGAAGCCGTCCAACTCGACATCAAGATCGCTGAAGCTGAGGCGGTAGCGGAAGCTCTCACCGATCGCCTAGGACGAGGCGAGATCACCCTCGCCCACTACGACCTGGTCATCAAGCCAGTCGATGAACGCATCGCCAGCCTCCGGGCCGAACGCGCCGCACTCCCCGATCCCGGCCCCGTCCCCGGAACACAGCCGTCGCTGGGCACAAGCCGTGCCCAATGGCGGCAGCGGTGGGATACCGCCGACTACAAGGGAAAGCGAGACCTGCTCAAGATGGCGCTGCGGGGCAAGCACCTGGTGATACAGCCAGCCCAACGGGGCAGGGGCAGCGCCGACCTGGACGATGTCGTAGGCCGCGTCAGCGTTGGTCGAGGTTAAGCAGGGCGAGCATCCTGCCAGCCCGCGCTCCAGGACGATGTCGAGGTCACCAGTGAAGCTGTGCCATCCCGGGGCTACGCTGGCAGCATGCTTGTCGCTTTCTCAATTACGCCGCTCGGCACGGGTGAGGGCGTCGGCGAGATCGTCGCCGAGATGGTCCGGGTCGTTCGCGAGAGCGGGCTGCCCAACCGGACCGGCACCATGTTCACAAACATCGTGTGTTTAGCTCGCTGTTAGCACTGAACGGCATCGCCGCAGCTCAGCACACCTACAGGAGGTCCCTCTGTCATGATCGTCGCGTTCTCGGTCGCCCCGTCCGGTACCGGACGCGCCGACGGTTCCGTCTCCGATGCGGTTGCCGCAGCGGTGAAGATCGTACGAGACTCCGGCCTGCCGCACCGGACGTCGGCGATGTTCACTGAACTCGAAGGCACCACCTGGGACGAGTGCTTCGACGTGGTGAAGCGCGCCACCGAGGCCGTGCTCCCGTTCGGGTCGCGGGTCTCTCTGGTGCTGAAGGCGGATATCCGGCCAGGCTATGAGGGCCAGATCGACTCGAAGCTTAGGCGGCTAGAGGCAGCGATCGAGAAGCAGGACGACCAAGCCCGCTAGTGACCCGCCTGTTAGATGTCTAGGTCATGGCCGAGGCCGGTTGTTGCCGCCCTCGATATTTGAACATCCAGCGGCTGAGTTATCTGTGGACGATTCGGCACAACTCAGCGAGGAGCGCAGACAACCTGATCACATAGCGTAACTGTCGGTGTGACTTAAGGGCGCGCGCGTACCCGCTGTTCTGGGCGGTGATCTTGGTCGTCGCCGTAGCGGCTCCTGCCATGCTAAACGGGCTGATCTGCGTGTAGATTCGGCCGGCCAGATGCAGGCCAAAGGGGCGATCGGGAATGCCGCTTGTTCCTGGCTGCGCCAGGCGCAAAGCACGGCCGATGTGGTGTCAGCTGACGAAGGTTGCGGGGAGCTGGCGCTCTATCCTGTCCGGGCTGATGCTGGCGGGGGCGTGGGCGGGACCGGGAGGTTCCATGCTGTCATGCCGGCTTCGATGGCCCTGACGACCGACTCGGCTACCTTGACCCTGGCCCACCGCTTGTCCTCGGCCTCAACCAGTACCCACGATGCGGCCGGGTGATCGGTTCGGTCCAGCATCTCCTCCACGGCTGCCTTGTACTGCCGTCGTTTCTCGCGGTTCCGCCAGTCTTCCGGAGTCAGCTTCCAGGTCTTCAGCGGCTCGCGCTGCCGGGCCTTGAACCGCCTGAGCTGTTCGGCCGACGACAAGTGCAGCCAGAACTTGACCATGATCATGCCTTCGTCGGCCAGCGTCCGCTCGAAGTCGACGATCTCCCGGTAGGCCCGCCGCCACTGCTCCTCGGTGGCGAAGCCCTCGACCCGCTCGACCAGGACGCGGCCGTACCAGGACCGGTCCAGCACCGCCATGCCGCCCCAGCCGGGCAGCACCGGCCAGAACCGCCACAGGAAGTGATGCCGTTTCTCGTCATAACTGGGCGCGCCGAACTGGGCGACCCGGACGTGCCGCGGGTCCAGCGGCGCGACGAGCCGCTTGATCGCACCGCCCTTGCCGGAGGCGTCCCACCCCTCGAAGACCACGCAGACCGGCGGCCCGAGACGCGGGTTGTCCCCGATCTGACCGCCCAGCAACAGCCGCAGGTGCAGCAGCCGGTCCTGAGCCGCGGCCAGGCGGGCCGCTTCGGCGTCCGGGGTGAGCTTCAAGCTCAGATCCAGCCCGGCCAGCAGGCCGCCCTTGCCAGCCATGCGCCGCACCTCCCCTCATCCCGGCCGGGCCGGCCCGACGGTCAGCGGGTCGGCGCGGTGCTGCCAGCCGGGCACGCCAAGTGCTCATCCGCCTCAGCGGCGCCCGGCCCCTGGCCGCCCCGGCTGAATCCTCCACCGGTTTACCCTGGTCCGGGTCCGGTATAAACAGCGGAAAGCGCCGGTCTCCAGCCGGCCTCGCGCTGCCGGGTACAGCCAGGCACAGGTACAGGCGAAAGGATCAGGGTTGACGGCAATCGAGGAGTTCTTGGTTGACCCAAGCGAGCCCACAGCTCTCTCAGCCGGTGCAATTAGCGACTTCGTTTACCGTTATTCCGGCACGGACGGTCTCGCATGCACGCTTGGGACCGAGCAAATTCGTCTCAGCGCATGGTCATCGATGAACGACCCTCGCGAGCGCAGCCCGCATCGCCGGCATCCGCGGGAGTGTCCCGCTCAAGCCGCGGCGAGGCGCGGCACCAGCAAGCCAAACCAGAACTGGACGTTCTGCGTGTCTTCGAGCGGCCAGGCGAGCGACTGCTTACAAAGACAAAGTCGGCGATCTGGTACCCAGAGAAAAGATATTGCCGCTGTTAGCCGGCGAGGTGGGTGACCCATATTTCCTCGGCGGGCCACTGGCGCGCCCACTCGGCGCCGGCCTGCGTGTAGTAGGGATGATCGGGAGCATCGGGCGGGGCGTAGAGCTCGTGCAGGGCATCGATGAGGAAGCCGCTGCCGCGCAGGATCTTGATCCATTCGCCGTGGCCGGAGTGGAACTGGATACCGCCCTGCGATGTCGTCAGGCGGTGTGCCTGGCGTTGCGGGTGAAAGAGTTCGCGGCGTGCGGGCCCGTCCGGTCCGGGGGAGCACATGGTGACCAGGATGGTGGTGGTGTGGAATACCAGTTTCCCGCCGGGCCGCAGCAGCCTGGCCGCCTCGGGCAGCCAGCGGGCCGGGTCGCAGCACAAGCTGGCGCCGCATTCGGAGATGGCAAGGTCGAAGCAGTCCGAGGGCAGCGGGACATCTGCGGCGTCGGCCTCGATGAGCGGGAAGGCGATACCGAACCGGTCCTGGCAGCGCCGGGCGGACGCCAGCTGGGCCGGGGTCACGTCTACCCCGGTCGGCCGGGCGCCGCGCCGGGCCAGCCAGGCGGAGAAGTACGCCGTTCCGCAGCCGAGCTCGACGACGTCCAGGCCGCGGACATCACCGAGCACGCCGAGATCCTGCTCGGGCACGTTGAAGTTGCCCCAGGTGATGTCCTCGGCGGCCCAGGCGCGCACCGCGTGCTCATCCCCGTATTCGCTGTTCGCGCGGGTCCACAGCTCCCGGCTGGCGGCAATCTCATCCGCCCCGGTCCCGGCCTCAGCCATCCCGCACCACCATAACGGATCCCGGTAACCTGCCCATGCCACGATAACGGCAATCAGGCATGATCAGCGGAGCCACCGGGGGAGTCACGCTGAGTGATAAGACTGAAGGTGCTGGACGCGCTCGAACCGCCGTTCTGCGTGGACGTGTGCACAGTGCCAGTCGGGAAAGTGATGGTCCATATCTGGTCGCTCTGGGCGTAGCTCGCCCCTTGCCGGCGTTTGGCGGCGTGATCAGCTGGCTCGTGTCGAGAGGGTGGTGGGTTGATAATCGGGGGGTGGGGGAGCTTCCTACCGGGACGGTCACGATGTTGTTCAGTGACATCGAGGGGTCGACGGCGCTGGTAAGTGCTCTTGGCGACCGTTATGGGGAGGCCTTGTCGGCTCAGCGCGCCCTGCTGCGGGCAGTGTTTTCGGCGTGCGGCGGCCGGGAGATGGGCACCGAGGGGGACAGTTTTTTTGTCGTTTTTGAGTCGGCCGGTGATGCCGTCCGCTGCTGCGTGGCGGGGCAGCGCGCTCTTTCGGCCCAAGACTGGCCCGGGGGGATAGCGGTGCGGGTCCGGATGGGGCTGCACTCGGGGGAGCCGGCCCGGCATGAGGATGGGTACATCGGACTGGATGTTCACCGGGCGGCGCGGATCGCGGCGGCGGCGCACGGCGGGCAGGTGGTGCTGTCGGAGGCGACGCGGCTGCTGGTGGGGTCGCGGCTGCCTGCCGATGTATCGGTCCGTGACCTGGGCTATCACCGGCTGAAGGACATTGAGGCACCGGAACGGATCTATCAGCTTGTGGCCCCTGGTTTGCGGGAGCGGTTCCCTTCGTTGAAGAGCTTGGGCTCCGCGCCGGTTAAGACCGCACGTGTTGGCAACCTGCCGTTGCAGGTGAGCTCGTTTATCGGCCGGGAGCGCGAGCTGGAGCAGACTAGGGCTGCGCTGGCCCGGGCGAGGGTGGTGACGCTGACCGGGGCGGGCGGGGTGGGTAAGACCCGGCTGGCGTTGCGGGCCGCCGGGCAGGTAGCGGGGCGGTTCGCCGATGGCAGCTGGCTGTGTGAGCTGGCCCCGGTGGGCGACCCCGCCGGGGTGGACGGCGCGGTGGCGGCGGTGTTCTCTGTGACTGCCCGGGCCGGCCAGAGCACCCGGGACGTTGTGGTGGAGTTCTTGCGTACCAAGCAGCTGCTGCTGGTGCTCGACAACTGTGAGCATCTGCTCGATGGGGCGGCCGGGCTGGCCGATGACCTCGCACGGTCGTGTGAGCGGCTGGTGATCTTGGCGACGAGCCGCGAGGGCCTGGGGATCGAGGGAGAGCGGCTGGTGCCGGTGCCGCCTCTGGGGGTGCCGGAGGCAGATGCCGATCTGGCGGCGGTCACGGGCGCGGAGGCGGTGCGGCTGTTCGCCGAGCGGGCGGCCGCGGTCAAGCCCGGTTTCGCGGTGACGGCCGGGAACGCGGCGGCGGTCGCGGCGGTGGTCTGGCGGCTGGATGGGATAGCGCTGGCGGTCGAGCTGGCGGCGGCACGGGTGCCGGCGTTGACCCCGGCCGAGCTCGCGCGGCGGCTGGAGCGCAGTTTCGCGGTGCTCGCCGCTGGCCGCCGGGGCGGGGTGGAACGACACCAGACGCTGGGGGCGGCGATCGACTGGTCCTTCCAGCTGCTCCCTGCGCCCGATCAGGCCCTGCTGGCCCGTCTGGCGGTGTTCGCAGGCGGCGCCACCTTGGAGGCGGCCGAGATTGTTTGCGGCGGGGAGGGCATCGACCCGGGCGCGGTGTTTGAGCTGCTGGCGGCCCTGGTGGCGCGGTCGCTGGTGGTGGCCGAGGAAAACGGGCTAGAGACCCGCTACCGGCTGCTGGAGACGATCCGCCAGTTCGCCGCCGGGCGGCTGGCCGCCTCCGGCGAGGAAGCGGCGGTGCACGCCCGCCTGCTGCGGTGGGCGCTGGAGATAGCCAGGTCCGCCGAGGCGGCCCTGTCCACCGACCGGTGGACGGGCTGGTCCGCCATGCTTTCCGCCGAACAGGCCAACATCCGCGCCGCGTTGTCCTGGGCGCTCGGCGGCCAGGAGTCGGATGCGGGCCGGGAACTGGCCGCCCGGCTCGCCCGATGGTGGATCGCCGCCGGGCGGCACAGCGAAGCAGGCCAGTTCCTGACCACGGCGGCCAGCATCCCCATGGCGGCGGCTCCCGGCATCCAGGCCCGGGTGCTGCTCGGCGCGGCCTGGTCGGCGTACCACCTGGGCGACAACCGGCGGGCAGGCCCGCTCGCCGCCGAGGGCGTAGCGCGCGCCGGGCAAGCCGGCGAACCGCAGCTGGAACTTTGGGGCCACAACCTGCTAGCCGGCCTGGCGTGGGTCGCGGGCGATGCGGATCGGATCGTCGCCGAAATCGAAGCCAGCCGAGGACTATCCGGCCAGACAGATCCGGCACTCGCGGCGCGGGCCCTGGTCCTGCTGGCCAACGCGGCCTTCCTGTCGGGTGACCTAGCCGAACAGGAACGGCACGCCCTGCTCGCGGTCGAGCTGGCCCGGACCGCGGCGGGCCAGGAAGGGCTCCCCCTCGCCCTGACCGTCTGGTCGGGGGGCGCGATCGCCGGAGCGGGGATCCAGCCTGCCACCGTGGCCGCGGTCGACGAGGCCGCGAACCTGATAGCGGCGCATCCAGACCGCTTCACCGAGACGATCTTGCGCTCCTGGCGGGCCCAGATGTTCGCCGCCCTAGGCCAGCTCGATGCGGCCGAAACGGAGGTCGGCTTGTGCTGGGCCGCGGGACGAAGCGGCGCGGCCCGGCTGGTGGAAATCATCGGCCCAGTGGCCGAAGCTCGCCTCGCCGCGGCCCGGGGCGACGCCACGGCCGCCATCGGCGCGCTCCGCCGGTCAGCCGATGCCGGGCGCCGCCACGCGGTCGGGATGTTCCTTCCTGCCGCCTTGGCCTTCCTGGCATGCATGGCCGCTATCGCTGGTGACGAATCCACCGGGGCCGCGGCCGTCGGTGAGGCGCGCGCCGAGCTCGGCCAGCGCCGCCAGGCGATCACCGCCGCCGCGCTCGGCTACGCCGAGGGCGTCATGGCCTGGCACCGCGGCGAGCTCGCCGATGCCGAGCACCTGGTCCGCGAGGCCACCGTGCAGTGGCACCGCTGCGGCGACCGGATGGGAGCCTGCGACGGCATCGAGCTGCTCGGCGTGCTCGCCGCGGCACGCGAGCGCTTCCCCGACGCCACGCGCCTGCTCGCCGCCGCCGACGCGGCCCGGCGGCCGCTGCGGTACCTGGCCCCCGGATTCACCGCCAACCGCGGCGCCGCCGCACGCGCCCTCAGCCAGGCCCGGCGCATCCTCGGCGACAGCTTCACGCAGGCACAGAAAGAAGGCCAGGGATTCACCCTCGACGACGCGGTCGCCTACGCGGCCCGCAAAGGCAGCGGCCGGCCGCCTCGGTCTTGCTGAACGCCGGTGTTACCGTGCCGGTCATTACCGCTCTTTCCGCGCCTCCGCCGCTGACACAGCACCGAGCACAGAACAGGATCATCTGGGCCTTACGCGGCCAGAGAGTAACAACAATGCTCCGCAGTGCATACTCGGCGCTCGGATCGCTCATGCTCTGGAACGCCAGTCGCGCAGCGTGATGATCGCTGGTCACGGCTGTCGCGCGGGATCCGCCGTTCTGGACGTTCTAGCGGGCCACTAGATAGTTGTCCAAGGCGTGCAAGAACGGATGTTTTGTCACGTCGCGCCGATCTGCAGCCGCTGCCGCGTCCTCCTCGGAGGTTCCGGGACCTGCCGGTGGTTCTTTGAGGTAACGGTTAGCTGCGATCCTCTCCGTGGCGCTTGGAGGGCTGGGAGGTGAGCGCGTCGCGCAGCGCGGCCCGGGTGGTTATGCCAAGTTTGGGAAAGATCTGGTACAGGTGGGCTCCGACCGTCCGATGTGACATGGAAAGCCGTTGGCCGATCTCCTTGTTGGTCAGGCCGGCGGCGGCCAGCAGCGCGATCTGGCGTTCCTGCGGCGTGAGCGAGTCGGATGTTGGCTGATCGGCGCGGGCTTGGGTTTGCCCGGTTGCACTGAGCTCGGCGGCCGCCCGGCTGGCCCATGGTCTGGCGCCGAGGCGTTCGAAGATCTCGAGGGCAGCAGCCAGATGCGGCCGCGACTCCTTCATGGCCCGGGCGCGTCGCAGCCGTTCGCCGTAAAGAAGCTGCATCCTGGCCAGGTCGAACGGAAAGTGGTCAACGCCGGGGATCGCGAGCGCTTCCTCGAACAGCCCGAGAGCGCTGCTGTCGGGCGCGACGATCGCCTGCGACCCTGCGGCCAGCAGGGCCAGCCGGGGCGAGATCGCGGCGATATGAGCGTCGCGCATGGCGGTGACATGGGCGGCTGCCTCGGTGCGGCGGCCGGTGCGGACGGCGGCCTCGACCAGGTCCAGGAGCACCCACAGAGCGAGCGGGACGTGGGAGGCGAGGACGCCCGCTGGGCTAATCGCCGTGGCGTGCTGGTAAGCATCCTCGAAATCACCCCGCCCTAGCGCCGCTACCGATCTCACATGATGAGCCGCCAGGCCGGCCAGCCCGATTCGCCTCGGCGCAGCCCAGTGCAGCATCTCCTCCGTCAGCGTATGCGCCCCGTCATTAGCGCCGCGTGCCGCGGCGATCAGCGCCTGGCGGTAGCGGAAGGACCAGCTCAGCAGCGGATAGCCGTGAGCCAGGCTTAGCTCGAGGCCTTCGTCCGCCAGTTCTTTCGCCTGGTCCCACTGGCCCGCCAGCCAGGCGTCGAGACCGAGATGATCCAGGGCAGTGATCAGCGGAGCGACACCGCTGCCCCGCCGGCCTTCGCGGACCACTCGCCACAGCGCTTCCCGGCAACCTGGCTGCCGGTCGGTGAAGTGGGCGGTTGAGCTGATCATCAGGATGCGAAGATGGTCCGTCTCGCTGCGCAGGTCGGCGATGGCGGCGTCTACCAGGGGGAGAACGCCGGCCGCGGTACGGACCGGATCGGCGCAGGTCTGACCGAGCAGATGCAGGTCCTTGGGCACATCTGGCGCGAACCCGCGCATAGCGGCGTGAAAGGACATCCACAATTCCGGCCGTCCGCCCAGGCGGCACATCAGGAAGAGGCCAGAAACCGCCTCGAAAACCCCGGTGTCGCTGATCCGGTCGGGCCTGGCCTGATCCTCGATGGCCTGGGTTAGCAGGCGGTGCGCGGTGATGACGTCGCCGTCCCCGTTGAGGAGCACGAAGGCGGCCGCGACCGCGGTGAGCAGGTACGTGGTGGACTCCGGGCTGGCTTCGCCCACGCTACTGAGCAGCTGGGAGACCGTGTCGGTCTCCAAGCTGAAGGCCGCGCCCACGGCGGCGGCCTGGGCGAGTCGGCGGCTCCGGTCGGCACGCGCCGGGCTCAGCTCGGCCGCGCGCAGCAGCGCGGACACGGCACCGACGGCATCGGCGCGCCGCATGAGCCTTTCCGCCGCCTCTTCGAGTAGGCCTGCGACCTGCTCGTCAGGCTCGACGGCCGCTTCACCGAGGTGCCAGGCGCGGCGTTCGGGCTGATCCGCCAGCTGGGCAGCCAGCGCCCGGTGGGCCCGGCGGCGGTCGCCGCTGGTGGACAGCTCGACGATCGCGGACCGGGTCAGTGGGTGGCGGAAGACCAGCCGGCCGGTCCGATCATCGACGCGCACGAGCCCTGCCTGCTCGGCGGGAGCGAGGTCGTCGATCTGCTGCTGACCGGCCGCTGCCTGCAGGGTGCGCAGGTCTCCGCTGCCGTCCAGCACCGCGAGCAGGAGCAGCCAGCGGGCCGGTTCGGGCAGAGCTGAGGCCCGGGAAGCGAACAGGCCCTGCAGCCGCCGACTCAGCGGCAGGACCACAGGCAGCGCCACCGCCGCGGCGCGCTGCGCGTCGCTGAGCGCCGCCGGGAGCTCCAGCAGGGCGAGCGGATTCCCGTGGGCCTCGGCCAGAACCCGCTGGATTACCGGCGGCGCCAGCTCAGGGAAACGGGAAGACAGCAGGCCGCTCGCCGCCTGATCATCCAGCGGCCCCAGCTCATGCTGCGCCAACCCGGCGCGTTCGAAGAAGCTCTCCGGTTCGGGCCGCGACGCAGCCAGGAAGCCGACGCGGCTGTCGGCCAGCCGGCGTGCCACGAACCCGAGCACTCCGGCGCTGGCCCGGTCCAGCCACGGCAGATCATCGACGATCACTAGCACCGGACAGGTGGCGGCGGCCTGCCGCAGCACCGTCAGTGTCGCGGTGGACACCAGCAGCCGATCCGGCGGCGGCCCCTCACCGTAACCCAAGGCGACGTTCAGCGCGTCCCGGTGCGCGGCACTGAGCTGCCCGAACTCATCGAGCAGGGGAAGCAGGACCTGGTGCAGCCCGGAAAAGGCCAGGTCGGCCTCAAACTCCACCCCGGCGGCCCGCAGCACCAAGGTGCCAGCATCCGATGCCGTGCCGGCGGCGGCGTCCAGCAGGGCCGTCTTGCCGGCGCCCGGCTCCCCGAAGAGCAGCAGCGTGTCCCCGCCAGTGCAGGCTCGCTCGATAAACGCGCCGATCAGCGTGAGTTCACCCCCGCGCCCCGCCAGAACCTCTGCCACGCCCGCCCCACCGGTTTGTCCAAGCTGTCCAGCAATTCAGCCCAGAACATCGACAGATCCCTGTTTGGCACGATACGCCCCTGGCCCGGGCCTGGCCACGTACCACGTCTCAGCCAGCCCAGCCAGCCCAGCCAGCCCAGTCAGCCCAGTCAGCCCGGCCACCGTCGGGCGTCCGCCGGGGCGCGCGGCGCACCGGTCATCTGACTGTGGATCATCGCCGGGCCGGCGGCCCAGGCCGAGTCATTTGACAGATTCCCGGGTCGGCTGGCCGGGTCATGATCGCAGCGGGGCAGATCCCGGGGAAGGCCCGGCCGGACGGATGCCAGCTGGCGTCCGCCAACCCCGGAAGGGAGCTAGTAATGCCTGATCAGAACCGCTTCCTGCACGGCCCGTTTGCCCCTATCGAGGAGGAGCTCACCGTTTTCGACCTGCCGGTGACCGGCAGGGTGCCAGCCGGGCTGTCCGGGCGCTACCTGCGCAACGGCCCCAACCCGCTGGGCCTGGAGGATCCCGGTTACCGCTTCTGGGAGGGGCACTGGTTCCTGGGCCCGGGCATGGTGCACGGGGTGCGGCTACGTGATGGCAAGGCCGAGTGGTACCGCAACCGCTGGGTCCGCTCCCGGCAGCTGGCCGAGGCCCTGGGCGAGACATGGCCCGCCGGGCCGGTCCACAACGACATGGACTTCGCCGCCAACACCCACATCATCGCCCACGCCGGCCGCTACCTGGCCACCGTAGAAGCCGGGCCGCTGCCCTATGAGCTGTCCGGCGAGCTGGACACGCTCGGCCCGTGCGACTTCGGCGGGACGCTGCCTGGCGGGTTCGCTGCCCACACCAAGCTCGACCACGCGACGGGTGAGTTGCACGCCATCGCCTACTTCTGGGCCTGGGACCACGTCCAGCACGTGGTCATCGGCGCCGGCGGCACGGTCAGCCGCACCACCGACATCCCCGCGCCCGACGGGCCGATGATGCACGACTTCGCGCTCACCGCCAGCTACGTGGTCCTGCTTGACCTGCCGGTCACCTTCAGCCTGGACGCGGTATCGGCCGGGCTGAAGCTGCCCTATACCTGGAACCCGGCGCACCAGGCCCGGGTCGGCCTGCTGCCCCGGAGGGACGCCGCGGCCGGGGTCCGCTGGTTCGCGGTCGACCCGTGCTGGGTCTTCCACACCCTCAACGCCTACGACGACGACGGCCGGGTCGTGGTCGACCTGGTTCGCTACGCAGGCGCCTACGACGTCTCCACCTTGACCGGGAACGGGCCGCTGACCCTGGACCGGTGGGTCATCGACCCGGCCACCGGGAAAGTCGCCCAGCAGCGCCTGGACGACCGCCCGCAGGAATTCCCGCGCACCGACGAACGGGTGACTGGCCAGCCGCACCGCTACGGCTACAGCGCCGTCATCGCAGCGGTCGGTCACGCCACGATCTCGCCCGGCGGCGACTTCGCCGACGAGGCGTTCAGCAACGCGCTCCTCAAACACGACCTGGCCGCCGGTGCCGTGCAGGCCCACGAATTCGGCAAAGACGCCACTGCGGGCGAAGCGGTCTTCGCCCCTGCCGCGCCGGACGCCGCCGAAGACGACGGCTACGTCATGGCCTACATCCACAACCCCGACCGCGGTGCCGCCGACCTGGTGATCCTCGCCGGCCAGGACTTCACCGCCGAACCGGTCGCCCGCGTCCACCTGCCCGCCCGGATCCCCCTCGGGTTCCACGGCAGCTGGATTCCCGACCAGTAAATCCGCTGGATCCCGCCGTTGCCCCGCCCCGACGGACCGCGACCAGATACCGGACGCGGCCGGACGCGGCCGGTCGCGGCAGGTCCCAGTCACGAGGAGAGCCATGAAGATCGACCGATCGGTTGCCCTGGTCACCGGGGCCAACCGCGGCCTGGGCCGGGCGTATGCCCGGGAGCTGGTCAGCCGGGGTGCGGCCAAGGTCTACGGAGCCGCGCGTGATCCGGCCGCTGTCACCGAGCCCGGCGTGATCCCCATTGCCCTCGACATCACCGACCCGGAACGCGTCGCCCAGGTCGCGGCGCAGTGCACGGACGTGAGCCTGCTAGTGAACAACGCGGGAGTGCTGAAGTACAGCACCTTCACCGGCGCACCGAACCTGGACGCCGCCCGGCTGGAGATGGAGACCAACTACTTCGGGACGCTGAGCATGTGCCGGGCCTTCGCGCCGGTGCTGGCGGCCAACGGCGGCGGCGCAATCGTCAACATGCTCTCGGTCACCAGCTTCTACACCAACCCGTTTGACGCCTCCTACGGCGCCTCGAAAGCCGCTGCCTGGTCGATGACTAACGGCGTCCGCCTCGAACTGCACCACCAGGGCACGCTGGTGGTCGCCGTGCACGCCAGCTTCATCGACACCGACATGGCCGCGCTGACCAACGCGCCCAAGGACAAACCCGAATCAGTCGCCCGGCAGGTCTTCGACGCCGTCGAGGCCAGGCAGATCGAGGTGCTCGCTGACGAGCGGACCCGGACCGTCAAGGCAGAGCTGTCGCGCGATCACGAGCTGATCTACCCGCCCGTCCAGGAGTTCTGGGACGCCGCGGTGAGGGGCGCCCCATGAGCGCCCGGCGGGTGAGGATCGGCTGCACGCCTATCCGAGGACAACCTCAGCGTGGATGCGCTCGCCGCGCAGGCAGGATCGCGAGGCACCTGAGGAATGGAGATTCACCATGATCGAGGATCGGGCCGCCGCCGAGGCCGATGTCGTGACCAAGCTCAGCCGCGAATCGGTAGCCGGTACCGTGGCCAGGCTCACCGGCATGATCACCGCGAAAGGGATGAGGCTGTTCGCCGTCATCGACCAGGCGGCCGAGGCCCGCCAGGTCGGGCTCACGCCGCGGCCGACCACGGTGGTCATCTTCGGCAGCCCCGAGGCGGGCACGCCGGTGATGGCCGCCTCGCCCCTGGCGGCGCTCGACCTGCCGCTCAAGGTGCTGATCTGGGCCGACGAGGGCCAGACCAAAGTCTCCTACTACGCCCCGGCCGCGCTGGCTGCCAGCCACCACCTCACCGCGCACCTGGCCGCCAGCCTGTCTGGCATCAACGGCCTCACCGACGCGCTAGTGGCTGCCTAGCGCCGAACTTTCGCGTTGCCGTGAATGCTCGGCCACGAGCGCAGGCGGCCTCGTCCTGATGCAAGAGGAACACGATGAGCCACAGCAGTACCGCCAGAGCCGGCGGCCGGTCAAGGAGCCTGATCCTGACGGCGATGATCTTCGCGGTCGCGATGACCTTCATCGACCAGACCATCGTCTCGATCGCCGCGCCCACGATCCAGCACGCCCTGGGCCTGACCTCCAGCGGCATGCAGTGGGCGATCAACGCCTACCTGCTGGCGCTCGCGGCCCTGTTCGCCTTCGGCGGCCGCCTGGCCGACATCGCCGGGCACCGCCGGATGGTAGTGCTCGGGGTGATCATCTTCGCGGGCGCATCGGCGTTGTGCGGGCTGACTCCGCGCGGCGGTGCCGCGGAAGCGTGGCTGGTGGCGTTCCGCGCGGTGCAGGGCGCGGGCGGGGCGATCATGTTCCCGGCCGCGATCGCCATCGTGGTGGTGACCTTCGACCTGCGCTCGCGCGGCCGGGCGCTGGCCCTGTTCTTCGGCGTCGCCGGCGCGCTGACCGCGATCGGCCCGATCGCGGGCGGCTACCTGATCCAGTGGACCTGGCGGGCGATCTTCTGGATCAACATCCCCGTCGCCCTGATCGCGCTAGCGCTGATCGCCCTCTCCAAGCCGGCCAACGAATGCCGCCCGACGCCGATGGACTACCGCGGCCTGGCCCTGATCGTCGGCGGGGTGGGCCTTTCCGTGTTCGGGTTCCAGCAGTCGGCCCTGTGGGGCTGGGGCAACCCGGCCATCGAGGCGAGCATCGCCGCAGGCGTCTCGCTGCTGATCGTGTTCTTCGCCGTCGAGCGGCGGACCGAATCGCCGCTGATCAACGTGCGTATCTTCGCCAACCAGGCGTTCCTAGTGGAGAACATCATCCTTGGCGTGGCCATGATGGCGTTCATCCCGGTGTTCTTCTTCGCCGCCATCTACGGGCAGATCGCCCTGGCCGA
>Ga0335083_10005961_pt1 | contig 15349 bp, 9 predicted proteins | sample Lox_Sample_42_FD_206716 | JGI IMG/M metagenome (GOLD analysis project Ga0335083, IMG submission 206716) | Soil microbial communities from Loxahatchee National Wildlife Refuge, Florida, United States - Lox_Sample_4.2 | ecosystem: Environmental > Terrestrial > Soil > Wetlands | place: USA: Florida... | reverse complement strand
GCCCGGGACATGGATCGGATGGAGCCGTTCACCGACCTCACAACGGTGTTCTGCGGTTTCGGAGTCTTCACTGCGAACGCCGCCTTTGTCTTCAACGGCAGGCTCCATGGTTGGCAGCAATCCAATCTGGGCTATCTTTCCCAGCGAGAGTTCGGCTACGCATTGGCGCGTTTTGCGTGGGAACGAGGAGAGCGCAATCCGGCCTGGACCCAGGAGCTGACAACCAACGTCCGGCACTTTATGCGTGCTGCGCTGTCGTGTTTCAAAGCTTCCGGGCGCGCGTAGCCGGTGCACATCGGCGGGTAGCCTGATTCCCCATGCTGGGTTATGCGTTGACCGGCTTGAAGGTGCTGAGCCTAGGCTTCCTTCTCCTTGCTTTCGCGTCCCTCCGGGCTCGACAGGTCCCACAGAAGTACCCGCGCTTCTTCCCCGGCGCAAGATGGGTGATCGCTTACGGCCGCTACATGGGGGTCGAGCGCTTTGCCGTCGACGAAGCCCAGCGCCTCGCCCAGACCTCCTTCCCGTACGTCATCGACTGCGAACCGGCATCGGGCCTGAAGCCGGAGGAGCAGGAGCACTTGATTTTGGTCGGCACTGAGAAAGACAACCCGCTGATTCGCGCTCTCATACAAAGAGGAGTCCTGAAACGACCGTCCGGGCCGCAGGGGTACAGCATCGCCGGCTTCGATTCGCCTTGGAAGAAGGGGCAGCGGGTCATAGCGCTCGCTGGATACGATCCGAACGGAGTTCTCTATGGCGCCGAGGACTTCAACTCCCAGATCGTGAGCCGTGCCGCTGGTTTTCAATCCGCGGTTCCGGATCCGTCGATCGATGATCGGCGACACAAGGCATTCGATGGAATCCCCGACTTCGCGATGAACGAGACCCCGGCGATTCAGAACCGGGGCATCTGGTGCTGGGGTTACGTCATCTACGACTACCGGCGGTTCTTCGATCACATGGCTCGTCTGAAGATGAATACGATCATCTTCTGGAACGACGTCGTGCCTCAGAACTGCCGCGCGGTGATCGAATACGCCCACAGCCGTGGAATCCGCGTCATCCTTGGATTTGAGTGGGGATACGGCATCGCGGGACTCGACCCGACAAGCGCGCAGCAACGCGCCAAGATGCGGGATGAGGTCGCCGCGACGTTCAAGTCTGAATATCGCGGACTTGGCATGGACGGGATCTACTTCCAGACCTTTACCGAGAATTCCAATCTAACTATCAAGGGCAAGAGCACGGCGGAGTGGGCTTGCCAATGGGTGAACGAAATATCGTCGGCGCTCTTCAAGATCGCCCCCGACCTTCGGATCGAATTCGGACTCCACGCGACTTCGATCCGCGACCATTACGTCGACCTGAAGCCCCTCGATCCCAGGATCGTGATCACCTGGGAGGACGCGGGGACGCTGCCATTCTCGTATGATCCCGTCACGCCGGAACCGAGTGCTTTCGATGCGACCGTCGACTACGCGAAGAAGCTGGCCGTGTTCCGCTCGAACCGGGAGCTTTCGATGGTCGCCAAAGGATGGATCCAGCTTCCGTGGCAGACCTCGGAGCACCACGGCCCGTACATCCTCGGCGAGCGCGATCCGGAATGGATCAGGCAGCGCCTGACACGGCGGCAGGACCGGTGGGATTATGTCAATTCCCTTTGGCTGAAGAACTTTCCCCTTGCGGCGCAGTTCTACCGGTCCATGCTCGGCCAGCATCCTGCGGTCTGCTCGGTCACCGGTCTGATCGAGGATGGGGAGTTTGAGGAGCGCATCCAGCCGAGCGTGGCCTTGTTCGCACAGACGCTCTGGGATCCGAACTTGCCGGACGCGGAGATATCGAGGCGAGCCTCCAGCCCCTATTACCGGCGCTGACTTTGGGATCAGTCCACGAGATGGACAAAGTCGAGGCCGGCAAACCGGCTGTAATCCGAGTCGAAAGATACGAGCCGAAAGCCAGCGGCGCACGCCCACGATGCGAGGGCGCAGTCTGTCCAACTGCTAACCGAGAAGTCGTCTCGATCGCTCCAAACCATCATTTGGCGATCGAGCCCTGCGGGCTCAGCCGCCATGGCTACTCCCGGTTCGGAAAGGAAGTCGCGAAAAAGCCGCCACGCATCGGGAGGACTGAAAGGCCGTCCAGCCATCACCTTGGAGTTGGTCGCCAGCCGAAGCAAACCGAGCATGGTCAGACGGCAGAACGCTATCTGGGTCGCTGATTCCTCCTCCCAGTACCTCCTTGCCCTCGCGTGATGAACGTGGTCCTCGTCGGCCAAGGCGAGCCAGACATTCACGTCCAGGAGATCAGCCGACGTTCCGCGCATCTTCCTGTGCGATGAAGCTCTCGATCTCTCCGTTCGTCATTGCTGGAATCGGCGTGCCGGTGCCCCGGCGGATCGTATCCGGCAGCTTTCTTTTCGCAGGCCTTGTGCTGGAAGACACCTCAGGCTGTCCTAGCCCGCGCTCTACGAACGAGGTGATGAGATCCTTCAGTTTCATCCCACGCAGAGCCGCAGTCGCTTTGGCTCTGCGCAGCAGGTCGTCTGGCAAATCGATTGTCGTCCGCATATAAGCATTTTACCATTAAAATGCCAAGAATGGGTGACCCACTTCGAGCGCATTGGGTCGCGCCCAACTGCGCCTGCTGATCGCATGCGGGACAGGTCTTTTGCCCACGGCTCTATCGCAGATTGCTGTGGGCAGTCGAAGCAGACCATGCGCCCCAATCTCGTGCATAATTCCGGGGCGGTTATCCTCCGAAGACACCGTCCTTGCCCCGATGCGGAAGGTCCTTGCGAGGTGGGCGGGGCGGCATCGTCTTCAGCTTGTCGAGCAGGTACTTCACACCCTCCTCCAACTGCGGATCGTGACCGGATGCGACGAGGTCGGGGCGGTTGTCGAGGTCGATGTCGGGGTCGATGCCGTGGTTTTCCGCCACGATCTCATCGGTCGCGGGATCGTAGATGGCGAACGCCGGTGCGGAGATCGAGCCGCCGTCGACCAGGTTGTAGAAGCCGTTGATCCCGATCAGGCCGCCCCAGGTGCGCTTCCCAATCAGCGGCCCGAGATGATAGTGCTGGAACAGGTAGGCGAAATTGTCGCCGCCCGAGCCGGCATAGCCGTTGACAAGCATCACCTTCGGTCCGAGGAAAGCCGCAAAGTCCTGATTGTCCGGGCCGTACCGGCTTTGCCCATAGAGCCCATCGGGCCGCATGAAGAGGTTGATGTACGGCGCGGGATCGAATCCTCCGCTGTTCCAGCGTTCGTCGATGATCACCGCCTCTTTGCTCAGGTTGCCGTAGAAGCCGGCCTGCACCTCGGCCGCGCCTTGGAAGCCGGTGTCCTCGACGTGCAGATAGCCGATCTTGCCTCCGGAGAGCTTGTCGACGAGGGCGCGGTTGCTTTCCACAAAATCGACGTAGCGCAGGTAGTCCTCCGATCCGATCGCTTTCACCCGAGCCTTGCGGGCGCCGGCCGACGTCGGGCTCGAGTTCACGGTGACCGTCACGTATCGCCCCGCCTTGTCGAGCATCAACTCCGATAAGTTCGTATCCGCGGTCACGGGCTTGCCGTCGATCGCGAGCAAATAGTCGCCTTCTCGAACGTCGATTCCCGGCTCCGCGAGCGGCCCAGCCTGTCCCTCCGCGTAGGAACGGCCCCGGAGGATCTTCGCGATCTGGAGGTGGCCCTCGCTCACCTTGTAGTCGGCGCCAAGGTAACCCACGGGGACGATGGGCGGGTGCGGCCCGTAGTCGCCGGGATTGACCACATACGCGTGGCCGGTGCCAAGCTCACCGATCATGAGGCCCAGAATGTAGTTCACGTCGGAACGGCTGACCGCCCATCTCAGCATCGACTCGTACTTCTTGCCGATCCCGTTCCAGTCGAGCCCGTTCATATTGGCGTCGTAGTAGTGGTCGCGCTCGAAGCGCCAAGCATCGTGGACGATCTCCGCCCACTCGGCGGTCGGATCGATTTCGGCCTCGACCGCCGACGTGTCGACTCGCCCCTCACCTGGCTGAGCCGGATGATTGAGATCGACGACTCCGAGCACACCCCCACTGTAATAAGCGAGCTTGGAAAGATCGTCGCTAAGCGAGAAGTTGCCGGCGAGCCCATTGAATAAGGTTGTCGGAGCCCTCTTGCCGAGATCGAAGCGCATCAGAGTGCCGCCGGAAGTGAGGAAGACGACTCCGTTGTTGGCGCCGTCGAGCATGCCGAATGAGGTCGGCCCCATCGGCAGGGGCACCATGCGTTGGGCCAGCCCGTCGAAGTCGATCGCCACGGAAACCCCTCCTGTGGGCGCGATCGGCTTGGGCGCGGCTCCCACCGGCTCTTCGTCATCCGGCTCGGCCAATGGGTCCGGGGTGGTCTTTTGCAAAGGGATGACGTAGATGCGCTGCGTCCCCGCTGACGTCAAGTCCATTTCGAGCTGTCCGAACGATGGATGGAAGCTGCGCGCGCTCACCAGATAGAGAAACTTGCCGTTCTTGTCCCAGGACGCGATCGCGTCGTCGAACGAGCCGTCGGTTACGTCGTGCATGGCGCCGGTTGCCAACTCGATGATCCGCAGCCGGTTCAGGGACCTGCCGTCGCTGCTCGTGACGGAGATCCACTTGCCGTCGGGAGACCAACTCGACGAGGTCACCGACTCGTTCAGGCCGAAGACCTTATCGAGCTTGCCGGATGCCACGTCGACCACGTCGATTTCGTTCGAGGCGCAGAGAATGCCGATTTTGCGGCCGTCCGGCGACCAGTCGAACCCGTTGATCACCATCCTCTGGGTGGTGATCTGGCGGGCGAGCCCTCCCTGCGACGGCCGGACATACAGGTTGATCTCGCCGCCCGCATCGCTGAGAAAGGCGATCGACTTGCCGTCCGGCGACCATGCGGGCTGGCGCTCGCGGACGCCCTGGCTGTCGGTGAAGTCGCGCGTGTCGCCGGAATGGACGGGAATCGAGAAGATGTGTCCTCGCGCCTCGGCGGCCACTCGCACGCCGGACGGCGACAGGCTGATGCTCTCGATGCTTTGGCCGAGCTTCTTCAAGCTGGGGCGCGTCGAGATGAACTCCCCGCGGATGACCGGCTCGATCTTCGTGAGCTTGTCGTCCGAGAGGGTCATCCGATAAAGCTCGCCGCCCTTCTCGAAGACGATGCTCTGGCCGTCCGTGCTTGGGTAGCGGATATCGTCGTCGGCATACCGGGTGACCTGCCGCGAGCTCTTGGAATCCGTGTCGTACTTGAAGAGGTTCAGAACGCCGGAGCCCTTGCTGCTGATGTAGTAGACGCTCTTACCGACGACCATCGGGAAGTAGTTCTGCTCGCGGCCTGCGGGAAGCTCGGAGTATTCGTTCTTGTCGAAATCGTAGAAGGCGATCCGTCCCTGGGTGCCTCCGCGATAGCGGCGCCAGGTGAAGTCGTACGACGTGGTCCGGGTGTAGGCGATCCGATGTCCGCCGGAAAAGTAGGACATCTCGGAGACCTCGTTGAGCGGAGACGGTTCGGGTCGGCCGCCGTTGGCGCCGACGAAGCAGAGGCGGCGCTGGCGCGAGATGAAGTTGCCTTCGGAGGTGGCGAAGGCGATCTTGCCGTCGGGGGTCCATCCGAGGCAGTAGTCGGGATCGCTGTCGTAGGTGATCCGCTTCGGCTCGCCGCCTTCGATCGGAATCGTGTAGACGTTCGGCGGCCCGTCATAAGAGGCGGTAAACGCGACCGTCCTGCCGTCCGGTGAGATCTTGGGCCGGGCCTCCAGCCCCTCGGCGCTGGTCAGCCGGCGGGCGACGCCGGCGTCCGATTCGGAGACCCAGAGGTCTCCGCCGTACGAGAATACGACTGTCTGGCCATGGACGTCCGGATAGCGCAGAAGATGAGGCGAGTCGAGGTGAACGAGGGGCCCTGCGACGAGCAGGCCTAACAATGAGATCATGGAAACGCAATCCTCCCGAAGCGACTATTGCATAGGGGCCAGCCCGGAGTTCCCGTGGCGCCGAAACTGAGCAAGAAGTCCAAGCGGTTGGCGACCACCGAGCATTTTAGCGCGCGGTTTGCGGGGGAGCCCCGGGGTCTGAACAAGCCGCACGTGAACGGCCCGCGTCCTTCGGGACCCCAGGGCATGCAGTTTTGCCGTGGGAGCCCCGGGGTCTGAACGAACCGCACGTGAACGGCCCGCGTCCTTCGGGACCCCAGGGCATGCAGTTGGCGGGGGGAGCCCCGGGGTCTGAACGAACCGCACGTGAACGGCTCGCGTCCTCCGGGACCCCAGGGCATGCAGTTGGCCGGGGGGAGCCCCGGGGTCCGAGAGAGCCGCACGTGAACGGCCCGCGTCCTCAGGGACCCCAGGGCATACGGAGTGGTTATCGATTGCACGCTCAGGCAAGCGATATGTTCGAGAATGATCGTCGCTTGCCTGAGATGCCGCCCGTCAGGCTGGATAATGGTCCCAGGATGAGATGGTGGACGATCTCTTTGATCGGAGTCATGTCGGCGCTTGCCGGGCTTGCGGGTGGGAGCCAGGCGCCGGGGCGGGTGGTCGAGGCGATGCATAGGGAGACCCTCGACGGCACCTGGCAGGTCGCCCGCCTGCCCCTCGAAGCCGACGGTCAGGCTGGGCTGGACGAGTTCCGGAAGGGGGGCGCGAAGACGATCTCGGCCCAAGTTCCCGGCGAGATCCACCTCGACCTGATGCGCGCGGGCGAAATGGCCGATCCCTCGATCGATGCGAACTCGCGCAAGGACCGGTGGCCGGAGCGCTTCTCCTGGTGGTATCACCGTACCTTCTGGACTTCGAAGGACTTCGTCAAACAGGAACTCCAGGAACTAGTCTTCGACGGCTTGATCTACAACGCGGAGGTCTTCCTGAACGGAAAGCTGATCGGGACGAGCCGCAACGCGTTGGTCGCCCAGCGATTCAATGTCACCGGCCTCGTCAAGCCGGACGAGAACGACCTCGTCGTCCGCCTGACGAGCGGATACGAGCTGATCAACGAGGTCGACCAGGACTTCACCGGACAGGGTCTCTACAAGAACCGGGAGAACTTTCCGGCGAGGCAGAAACTCCGCGCGCCGCCTTATCAGTCCGGGTGGGACTGGAACGATACGCTCCCGAACATCGGCATCTGGCGAAGCGTCAGTTTGGTCGGACGAAGCTGGGCTGCGATCGATCAGGTTCGAATGGATACGGTGATCGATCATGGCAGGGTCTTCCTTAAGGGCGATGTCTCGATCCGCAATCTGCGGCCCTGGCTTCGAACGGAGTGCATTCTCGGCCTGAAGCTGCAGCAGCCCGAGGGTGATCCGATCGTTCTCGACAAGGAGCTGATGCTCGGGATCGGGCTGAACCACATTCCTTGCGAGATCGCCATCCCAAAGCCAAAGCTATGGTGGCCAAGCGGAATGGGAGACCAGCCGCTCTATAAGCTTGTCGCAACCCTCAACTGCGGCAGCACGGTCACGGATGAGCAGTCCCAGACGATCGGGCTCCGCACGATCCGACTCGACCAGAGCCCTTTGGAGCCGGCCGGGTCGAACTTCCGGTTCATCGTCAACGGCAAAGAGATGTTCGCCAAGGGCGGCAATTGGGCGCCGGGCGACCCGATTCCCTGCCGGATGACGAAAGCGCGGTATGAGCACTTCATCCAGGCCGCGAAGGAGGCGCACTTCAATCTGTTGCGGGTTAACGGAGTCGGCTATTACGAGGACGACGGTTTCTACGAGGCCTGCGACAAGGCGGGAATCCTCCTGTGGCAGGAGTTCGCCTACTCCTGTTCGACCTACGACGACGCCTCTCCCGAGTTCATGGACGGCGCGCGCAAGGAGGCGGAGGAGTTCGTCAAACGGATCGCTCACCATCCCTCGCTGGCCCTCTGGTGCGGGTGCAACGAATGCATTTGGATGTACGCGGGCAACGCCGACCCGGCGCCGACCGATGTTCTCGGGCTGAAGATCTACTACGACCTTCTACCAAGCATCTGCCATGCGCTCGACCCGAACCGGCCCTACATCCCGGGCAGCCCTTGCGGTGGGCCCGACGAGATCAACAGCCAGACGGCGGGCGACGTGCACTGGTGGTACCAGGTCTTCATGAGCGGCGATCCGGCGCGGAAGATGAACCCGGCGCTTCTCGACGAGTGTCGCGGCCGGTTCGTGAGCGAATACGGGATCATCGGGCCTCCCCCGCTCGCTTCGATGAAGGAGTATCTGAGTCCGGATGAGCTGAATCCGGACAGCGTGGCCTGGAAGATCCATACGAACAGCTATGAGGGGGATCACAGCGGGTTCACGGAGTCGGCGGCCCGCCATCACTTTTTCGGAGAGGGGCCAATGTCGGTCGAGGACTTCGTGCTCTACGGCGGCCTGTATCAGGCGATGATGGAGCAGGCAATGGCGGAGGCAAGCCGCTTCCGTGAGCACGATCCCAAGAACCCGTGCCAGGGCAATCTGATGTGGTCGTACAACGACTGCTGGGGGGAAATCGGGTGGTCGATCATCGACCACTACGGGCGGCCGAAACCGAGCTACTACGCGGTCAGGCGAGCCTACAAGCCGGTCAAGGTAATCGTGCGGTCGCGAGAGAACGACCTCGTGACGAGGGTCGTGAACGACGACATCATCGCTCACGACGTCGAGGTGACCTATGGCTGGATTCGGGTCGACGGCTCGGCGCGGGAGGTCAAGACGCGCCGTCTGAAGATCCCGCCCAACTCGATGGCCGAGATCGGAAAGGCGAACGCCTTGGACATACGTCGACCACCTGTCATTAATGGTCATCCCCTGGATCCGAAGGAGTGGATCTATGCGGCGACGATGACCGGGCCGGGGATCGAGGACGATCAGTCGACCTGGCTCCTCGTTCCCTGTCGCGAGTTGGCCCTGGCTCCGTCGAAGTTGAGGATCGAACGCAAAGGCGACGATCTGATCGTCTCCTGTCCGACTTACTGCGCGGGCGTTCATCTGCCCGAGGATTCGGGGGCGAAGATGTCGGACGATTACTTCGACCTTCTGCCCGGCGTCGCGCATGTCGTGCGCGTGCTGACGCCGGCGGATCACTACGACATCGAGGTGGCGATGCCGCGTTAGGCATTGGGGCGTCTCGGGTCCTAGGACTGAACGATGCGCCAAGCTCAAGAGGTGTAAGTTAGAACCCGATGCGAGCGACCTTCCTATGCCTGGCAGCCTGCGGGCTTGTGGCATCGGTGCACAGCGACGAAACCCTGACCCTCGATCAGGCCTTGGCTCTCGGCAGGCAACGAAACGGGACGATCGTGGCTGCTCTCCGCGAACTCGACGTCGCCAAGGCGACCTTGGTTCAGAGCAAAGCCGGCTACTATCCTTCCATTACCGCCTCCTACGGGTATTCCGACGACCGGATCGACGACTTCAAGGTTCCCCAATCCAATCCCCTTCGGGTTTCCCGCAGCCGGGGATCCGAGTCGACGATATCGGGATCGTGGACTTTGCTCGATACCGGGGAGCGGGCCCTGGGGGTGCGCTTCGCCTCGCTCGGACTGGATTCCCAGGCGTATGCGACGCAGCAGACTCTGCGGGCAACTCTGGTCGATGTCTACACCCGTTATGTCGAGGCACTGCGGGCGCAGGAGCTTCAGAAGGCGGCGCAAGCCGAGGTCGACCGCGCCCAAGAAGTCCTGAGCCAGGCGGAAGCCCAAGCGAAGGTAGGCGAGATCGCCCAGAAGGACGTGTTGCAGCCAAGAGCCGACGCTCTCAACGCTAAAGTCAGCTTTCTCGGCGCACAGAACGCGACCCTCACGTCGAGGGCGAGTCTCAAAGCCGGCATAGGCTGGGATCACACGAAGGATCTGCCGGAGTTGGCCCCGCTTCAGTCTGGAAGCGGCAACGTGGTCGAGCAACAGGAGCAAGCCGTCGTCGCTTCGGGACTCAAGGATAGACCCGACCTCATTTCCGAACGAAAGTACGTCGATCAACTGGCGGTAGCGGTCAGCCAAGCCCGTTTGGCGTGCGGCCCGACCCTCAATGCCGGCTACACCTTTACTCGGCAGAGCGGAGGATTCAACGACACGGGCGACAGCTATTTCTCGCTGCTTGTCTCCTATCCGCTTTTTGATGGATACAACCGGCGGGAAGAGGTGCGGATCGCGGAGGCCGACCTGGCCTCCGCGAAGGCGACCCTGACCCAGGCCGAGCGGGAAGCGGCCTCCGAGATCGAATCGCTGTTCGATGAGACGGCGCTGGACGCTCAGCGCATCGATGCCGCGAACCTCGCGCTCGAAGCAGCCCAAACCAACTTCGACAAGGTCTATCAGGCGAAGCAACTCGGGGCGCAGGGCGCCGACGTGGTGGCGGTTTCGACCGCTCAGGCAACTCTCGTTACCGCCGAAACGAATGCGATCCAGGCGCAGTACGACTACGCGATCGCGAAGGTGAAGCTCATGCTCGCAACCGGCAAACCCGTTCCGGGAGAGCCTTCGTGAGCGCGATGATCGAGGTTCAGGGGCTTGTCAAGGACTACCAGATGGGCAAGCTCTCGGTTCGGGCCCTTCGCGGAGTCTCGGTGAACGTGACCGAGGGCGAGTTCGTGGCCATCATGGGTCCTTCCGGTTCGGGAAAGTCGACCTTCATGAACATCCTGGGCTGTCTCGACCGGCCCACCGCGGGCGAGTACCGCCTGAACGGCGAACTCGTGAGCGCGATGGGCGACAATCAACTTGCCGAGATTCGCAATCGCTACATCGGCTTCGTGTTCCAGACCTTCAACCTGCTGCCGCGGGCAAGCGCGTGGAAGAACGTTGAGTTGCCCCTTCTCTACGGGGGAATAAAACACAGGGAGGCAAAAGCGCGAGCGTCCCTGGAACGGGTAGGTCTGGCCGACCGGGTGACCCATAAGCCGAACGAGATGTCGGGCGGGCAGCAGCAGCGCGTCGCGATTGCCCGGGCAATCGTGAACAATCCCGTGTTAATTCTCGCGGACGAGCCGACGGGGAACCTCGACACGCGCACGAGCGAGGAAATTATGGCCCTGTTTCAAGAGCTCAACGCCGACGGAAAGACGGTCGTCCTTGTGACGCATGAGGAAGACATAGCCAGGCACTGCAAGCGAGTGATCCGCTTCCGCGACGGGCATGTGGTCTCCGACGAGACGCTCAAGGAGCCTCTCGACGCGCGCGCCCGCCTCGCGACGCTGCCCGATCCGAACGCGTGATCCTCGATGTCAAGACACGCATGGGTCCGGTTTCGGTAGTACCCGTCGAATCTCACTAGCTCGGGCGCGTCCAGGCACAGCCCTTCCGACCTCAACCGTCCCTTGTTCTAAAGTGCGAGCGACGAACAAGAGCGAGTTTCGAAGGGTTTGCCCCTGACGCCCTTCCTGATCATCGAAGGAAACCTATGCAAAGCAAACGGCCTCCTGGCGATAAACGGGTTTTATGTTGCATTCCAGGACGCGATCTCATGCAGATAATGCAAAATAACTGTTAGCGAAACTCACAGGCATGTGGGTTCGCTTATGACGGGGAGGAGACGTGGAGAATACACTGGTTGGTCCGGTCGATGCGAAAGATCGCGTCGAAGTTACTATCAAGTTGCGGCGAAAGAACCGCGAAGGGTTTCCGACTTTGGAGGAGTTCCTCGACGGCAAGCGCATCCGACTCACAAGACAGGAACTCGAGGAGCGGTACGGCGGCAGCCACGAAGATGCCGCGCGCGTGCAAGCCTGGGCGAAGTCAAATGGGCTGTCAACAAGCCGGATTCACCTTGGCAAGCGGCGACTGGAACTGGTCGGCAGCGCTGAGAATATGGAAAAGGCCTTTGGCGTGAAGCTATCTCACTATACGCACGGTGCTACCGGCGTTGGATTTCGACGCCCTGAGAAGGAGGCGGCCGTGCCGCGGGAATTGAGGGACATCGTAGTCGGGGTATTCGGGCTTGACGAGACTCCCGTCATTCGCCGGCACATCACGAAGGCACGCCAGTTCAGAAGCTTGCAGGATCCCGCGGCCACAAACCCTTTCGCGTTTTATCCGCCTGAGGTCAGGGCCTTGTATCAGTTTCCGGACACGACGGGAAAGGGGCAAAAGGTCGCCATCCTCGAGTTCGGCGGCGGCTTTACGCAGGCAGAGTTGGACGTCTACTTCCAGAAGTACCTGGGCTTCAAGTCGACCCCGACCGTGAACCCGATCGTTGTGCCAGGTGGAAAGGAGATGATCGATCGCGAGGTAACGGGCGAAGTCTATCTCGATATCGAGGTGGTTGGCGGTATGGCGCCTGACGCGATCATAGACGTGTACTTCGCGGCCTGGACTGGAGACGGCTATCTCAAGGCGGTGGAAGATGCCATTCATAACGACGATTACGCGGCTATCTCGATAAGCTACGGGCTTAACGAGGACCTGCCTGCATCGGCCCAGCAAGCGGCCTGGCCCCAGCTTAAGGACAACGTCGACGAGGCTTTTGCCGAGGCGGTTGCGGTGGGCATTTCTATTTTTGTTTCAGCGGGTGATCAGGGGTCAGGCGACGGACAGGGGATTCTGGTGTATCAGGGTCAGGAGTTGGAAGTCACGGTTCCGGCGCCGGCAGCGCACGCGGAGTACCCGGCGAGCAGTCCCTATGCGACGGGAGTGGGGGGCACAATGCTCTTCGCTAAGGACGGGAAGATCACAAACGAGACCGTCTGGAACGAACTAGGGCCCGAGCGCGAGGGACCTCTCCTCGTGAGCCGGACTCAAACTCGGAACGGGCCGTTTTATCTCGGCGGCGCAACCGGCGGCGGAGTCAGCGACCGATACCCTGCTGTTCCCAGTTATCAAGCAGCGGCGGGTGTCAGATTCCAATCCGCCAACAGCCCCGCGACTACCGGAAGGTGCGTTCCCGATGTGGCAGGCAATGCGGGAGCGATGACGGGATACCTCGTGACACAGCCGCCAGGAAGCCGGAACCCAGTCGATGCGGTTGGAGGAACCAGCGCCGCAGCGCCCATGTGGGCCGCCCTGATGGCTTGCGTGAGAGAGGCATTGGGTCAAGTACCCGTGTTCTTCTTCAACGATTTCGCCTACGCTGCCGGTAAAAGCGGGGCCTTCAACGACATCGTCGAGGGAGTCAAGGTAGATCCACAGCAGCAACCGCCGGCCGTCACATTCACTCCAACGGGAGACAATCGGAGTTCGGTAGCGAAGGGGTACTTCGCGAGCGCAGGCTACGATCTGTGTACAGGCTGGGGCAGCCCAAACGGGCGTCAATTGCTAATCCAATTGGCCGAGTGGTTAAAGACTCAGCCGAAGTAAAGCCCGGTTGGGAATCGCGGGGAGTGAACGGGCGATGAGGGGGTGGGGGCGGAAGATCGCCTCACTCCTTCCGCAAGGCCACGATCGGATCGAGCTTGGCCGCGCTACGGGCGGGGTAGAGGCCGAAGATGACGCCGATCATCGCCGAGAAGGCGGCGGAGAAGATCGCGGCGCCAACCGAGAACGGGGTCGGCAGCCCGCCTTCCTGCGGCCAGTGCGCGGCCGCCGAGATGACCTTGATCAGAATCCCGAAGCACCAGGCGATGCCCATGCCGATCAAGCCGCCGAAGAGGCTGAGCGTCGCGGACTCGACGAGGAACTGGAACATGATCGTCGAGGAACGAGCCCCGACCGCCTTCCGCAGCCCGATCTCGCGCGTCCGTTCGGTCACCGAGACCAGCATGATGTTCATGATGCCGATACCCCCGACGAGGAGGGACAGGGCCGCGATCATGGTGAGAACGATGCCGGCGACGCCAAAGACGGCCGTCACCGTCTGGATGATCGTCTCGCTGGAATCGACGCGATAGATCCGCTTGTTGTCGGAGCGCACCATGAGGGCTCGCCACGCGTCGTCCATGGCTTGCTCTACCGTGTAACCGGCCTTCGGCTGAGCGCCGATGATCATCAGCTTGCGATCGCCCGTCCACTTCCACTGCAGCGTGGTGACCGGCATGCGGATGTCGCGGGCGTTGGTCTGACCAAAAACATCTTGACGCTTGAGGATGCCGACGACCTGCAGGGTGATTCCCGGGAGGTTGATGAACTGGCCGATCGCATCCTTGCCAGGAAAGAGGCGGTCGCGGATCTCCTCGCCGATCACGCATACGTTGGCGGCATCGGCGACGTCGGCGTCGTTGAACTGGCGTCCCTCTTCGATTTCTTCATCGTTGAGCTTGAACCACTGGTCGTCCTGGCCATAGACGCGAAGGTTGGTGGCTTGCTGGTCGCCTGCGGTGACCTTGTCGGCGGTGCCTTGGGCGAGCGGAGAGATGTCGGTCAGCGTCGGGCAATGGTCGCGGAGGAAGCTCACGTCCTCCATCCGGAGAGAATCGATCTGACTGATCACCTTTCCGCGCATACGGAGGCTCTGGTCGTACGAGATCAGAATGGTCTTAGCGCCGAGGCGGTTGAACTGGCCAGTCATGTAGGCCGTGAAGCCGTTCGAGATCATGACGATGAAGGTCACGGCCATGACGCCGATGATCACGCCGAGCATGGTAAGGAAGCTGCGCAACTTGTGCGCGCGCAGCATCTCGAGCGCGACCATGAACGACTGGATTACGTTCAATCGTCTCCGCCGCCCATCTGCATGAATCCTTGCCGAGCGGGGCCGTTGAAGGACGGTCGCTCGACCAACTGGCCCTCCGTCACCCCTTGCGTGATCTCGACCATCGTTCCCGTTTCGAGCCCGGTCTTGACGATCACGCGTTTGGCGGGCAGCTTGTGTTTGGCATCGCCCTGATGGATCATCACGAAGCGAACGGCGTCGTCCTTGCCGACGAAGTCGATCGGCAAGGCAAGCACATGGTCCTTCTTGGCGACGGTGACCGTGCAGCGCGCCGACATGCCAGATCTCAGACGCGGGTCCGTATTGTCGAGCCAGACTTCGACGAGATAGCGAACCACGGTGTCGGTGCTCGTCCCGGTCGTGGTGGACCCGGTGTTGTTGCTTGCGGGGGCGATCCTATGGACGGCCCCTTTGAAGGTTACGCCGGGAATCGCCTCGACATCGATATCGGCGGGCATTCCGACTTTGAGCTTGGCGGTGTCGATCTCGTTGATATTGAGGGTGACGCGAAGGGTGCGCCGATCTTCGATTCGAACGATGGGAGTGCCGGCCGTGAACGCGCTGAGGCCAATCACGAGGTCTCCGACGAGAGTCTCCTTCTTGGTGACGATGCCATCCATCGGGGCGCGGATCTCGGTCTCTCCGAGATTGCGCTGGGCGTCGGCGACGACGTTTGCGAGCTGATCGGCGCTGGCTTGATTCTGCAGGACTCCCTGGGCCATCGCGTCCACGTCTTTCTTGGCGACCTGGGCCTTGGCGAGATCGGCGAGGGCCGTCTCGTAGTCCTGGCGTTTAGTGGCATCTTGGAA
>Ga0335083_10005959_pt1 | contig 15357 bp, 9 predicted proteins | sample Lox_Sample_42_FD_206716 | JGI IMG/M metagenome (GOLD analysis project Ga0335083, IMG submission 206716) | Soil microbial communities from Loxahatchee National Wildlife Refuge, Florida, United States - Lox_Sample_4.2 | ecosystem: Environmental > Terrestrial > Soil > Wetlands | place: USA: Florida... | reverse complement strand
GGGCGCCAGACAGTCGGTGTCGGCGGTGCAGGAGGTCTTGCAGGCACCGGTGCCGCAGACGAACGGCGTGCAGCTCTTGGTGGCCGCCGCGGCGCAGGCCCCGGCGCCGTCGCAGTGCGAGACCGGCGTGTACGTCGATCCCGTGCAGCCGGCGGTGCCACAGGCCACGGTCGCTGCCGCCTGCTGGCAGGTGCCGCTGCCCGTGCAGGCGCCGGTGTTGCCGCAGGGCGCGGTGCTCGAGGTCGGACACTTGCCGTGCGGCTCGGCGCCGCCCGACGGGACGTTCGCGCAGGTTCCGGCGCTGCCCGTGACGTTGCACGCCTGGCAGGTCCCGCACGCCGTCGACGCGCAGCAGACGCCGTCGACGCAGCTGAGCCCGGTCAGGCAGTCCGCCGCGGCGCTGCAGGTCTGGCCCTGCCGCTTCTTGTTCCCGCACAGGCTGGTCTTCGGATCGCAGATGTTGGGCGAGAGGCAATCCGTGTCGGCCTTGCAGGCGGTGTTGCAGCTGGTGGTGCCGCTGCACGCGAACGGGTTGCAGTTCGTCGTGGTCGCGACCTGGCAGGTCCCCTTGCCGTCGCAGGTGCGGGCGTTGGTCTGGACGGACATCCCCGTTGGGCAGGACGACGCGACGCAGACGGTCCCCGCCGCGTACTTCTGGCAGGCCCCGGCTCCGTCGCAGACGCCGTTGGTCCCGCAGGTGCCGGCCCCCTGGTCCTTGCAGGTTCCTTGCGGATCGCTCTGGCCGGCCGGCACGCTGGTGCAGGTTCCGGCGGTCGTCGCCGACACGTTGCACGACCGGCAGGCCCCGGTGCAGTTGGTGCTGCAGCAGACGGTCTGATTGCAGAAGCCGGACTTGCACTCGGCGCCGCTGGCGCAGGTGCGTCCGGGATCCTTGAGGCCGCACGAGCCGCTGGTGCAGACGGCCGGCGGATCGCAGTCGGCGTTGGCGGTGCACGCGCCCTTGCAGGCGGCGCTGCCGCACATGTACGGGAAGCAGGAGCTGGAGGCCGGCTTGATGCAGGTCCCGGCGCCGTCACAGGTCTGCGTGCCGGTGAAGGTCACCGTCCCGGTGGGGCAGGTGGCCGCCCCGCAGGCCGTGCCGCTCGCGTACTTCTGGCAGGCGCCCGCCTGGCACTTGCCGTTGGTCCCGCAGCCGGTCGCGCCCTGGTCCTTGCACATCCCGGAGGGGTCGGCGCTGCCGGTCGGCACGTTCGTGCAGATCCCCAGCGTGCCGGTGAGCGCGCACGACTGGCAGGGTCCGCCGCAGGCCTTGTCGCAGCAGTACCCCTGCGCGCAGATGTTGCTCTTGCAGGCGGCGTTGGTCGCGCAGGTGGCCCCGTTGTTGGCGGGCCCGCACGAGCTGGCCGTGCACCGGTTCGGCGTCACGCACTGGGTGTCGACCGTACAGGCGTTGAAGCAGGTGCTGCCATTGCAGGTGTACGGGCTGCAGGGCAGCGCGTCGGGCGTCGCGCAGTGGCCGGCCCCGTCGCAGGTGGACATCGGCGTGTAGACGTTCGACGAGCAGCTCTCCGGGGCGCAGGTCGTCCCCCTGGTGTAGAGCTGGCAGCTCCCCGCCCCGTCGCACTTGCCGTTGGTGCTGCAGCCGGCCGCGCCGGCGTCCTTGCAGGTGGCGCGCGGGTCGCCGCTGCCGACCGGGGCCATCGTGCACTTGCCGATCGATCCGGGCAGCGCGCAGCTGCGGCAGGCCCCGGTGCAGGCGCTGTCGCAGCAGACGCCGTCGACGCACTGGTTGGACTTGCACTCGTCGGCCGACTTGCACAGCTGGCCGTCCTGCTTGGGACCGCAGGTGTGGTTGACGCAGCCGATGCCGGTGTCGCAGTCGGCGTCGACGTCGCAGAAGCTGGTGCAGGCGCCCGACTGGCACTGGAACGGCGCGCAGCTCAGCAGGCCGGGCGGGCGGCACGACCCCAGGCCGTCGCAGGTGCCGGCGGTGTTGAGCAGGTTCCCCGTGCAGGAGGGGGTGGTGCAGGCGGTTCCGAACGCGTACAGCGCGCACCCGCCCAGCCCGTCGCAGAGCCCGGTCTGGCCGCAGCTGGGGATGCCCTGGTCCTTGCACACCCGGTGGGGATCCGGGACGCCCGTGTCGATCGGCCAGCAGATCCCCGCGCGCGCCGGCAGGTTGCAGGCGACGCAGGCGCCGTCGCAGGCGCTGTTGCAGCAGACGCCGTCGGCGCAGTAGCCCGACAGGCAGTCGTCGTTCACCTTGCAGGCCGCCCCGCCGCGGCGCCGGCCGCAGCTCCCCTTGGCGTCGCAGGCGTAGCCGGACGCGCACTCGTCGCTCGAGGCGCAGAACTCGTAGCAGGTCGCGCCCGCCGGGTCGCAGGAGGACGGCGCGCAGATCATCGTCGGCCCCGGGCGGCAGGCGCCCATGCCGTCGCACACCTGGACGCCGCTCACCGACGCCCCGTCGCAGGTGCCCGCCCGGCAGACGGTGCCCAGCGGGTAGTCGCGGCACTTCCCCGCTCCGTCGCACATGCCGTCCGTGCCGCAGCTGCTGGCGGGGTCGACGGCGCAGCCCGTGGGCGTTCGCGGCGGCTCGCCGTTTGCGCGCGGGACGCAGGTCCCCTCGGAGCCGGTCGCCACGCAGGTCTGACAGCTCCCCCCGCAGGCCTGGTTACAGCAGACGCCGTCGGCGCAGAAGCCGCTGGCGCAGTCGGTGGGGCAGGCGCACGGCTGACCGTTCGACTGCTTGGCGCCGGCGCCGCACCCGGCGTCGTGCCCGGCCCCGGCGTCGGCAGCCCGGTCGACGCCGGCGTGAGCGTCGGGGACCAGGCCGGCGTCGTGGCCGCCGCGCCCGGCGCCTCCGTCCCGCCCCACCGGGTGGCCGCCCCCGCACGCGGCCACGACGAGCACCAGGCCCGCCGCCCCAATCGCCCCCCACGATTGTCTCAGCACGCTCTACCCCGCGTAATCCTTGATTTATTTCTATTGATGCTCGGTCAACATGTAAGCGCGGTGAACACCTGCGCCGACACAGATAAACGGACATTCCGTCTGGAATTGCAAGCGGATCGATCCGCAAAAATTTGCAGGACCGACAAATCTGTGGGATCGGGCGGGTCAGGCGGCCGTGGTGGCCCGGGCGCGGCGGATCCCCAGCAAGGGGGCGAGGAACTGTCCGGTGTACGAGCCGGGAGCCCGCGCGACCTCCTCGGGCGTTCCGGCTGCCACGATCTCGCCCCCACGCGCACCTCCCTCCGGCCCCAGGTCAATAACGTAGTCAGCGGTCTTTATGACGTCCAGGTTGTGCTCGATGACCAGCACCGTGTTGCCCGCCGCGACCAGCCGGCCCAGCACCGACAGCAGCTTTCGAACGTCCTCGAAGTGCAGGCCGGTGGTCGGTTCGTCCAGGATGTAGAAGGTCCGCCCCGTGTCCCGCTTGGCCAGCTCGCGCGACAGCTTGATCCGCTGCGCCTCCCCGCCCGACAGCGTCGTCGCCGACTGGCCCAGCGCGATGTAGCCCAGCCCCACGTCGGTCAGGGTCTGCAGGATGCCGCGCAGCGTCCGGTGGTGCTCGAACAGCCCCATCGCGTCCGAGACCGAGGTCTCCAGCACGTCGGCGATGCTGCGGTCCTTCCACTTCACGCGCAGGGTCGCCTCGTTGTAGCGCTTGCCGCGGCACACCTCGCAGGTGACGTAGACGTCGGGCAGGAAGTGCATCTCGACCTGCCGCACGCCGTCCCCCTCGCAGGCCTCGCAGCGGCCGCCGCGGACGTTGAACGAGAACCGCCCCGGCTGATAGCCGTAGGCGCGCGCCTCGGCGGTCTCGGCGAACACGTCGCGGATGGCGTCGAACGCCTTGGTGTAGGTCGCCGGGTTCGACCGCGGCGTGCGGCCGATCGGCTTCTGGTCGATGTCGATGACCTTGTCCAGCTGGTCGATGCCCAGCACGGCGGTGTGGCGCCCGACCTGGTCGTAGCTCCCCAGCAGCTTGCGCCGCAGCGCCGGCTGCAGGATGCCGCCGATCAGCGACGACTTGCCGGCGCCCGACACGCCCGTCACCGCCACCAGCGCGCCCAGCGGGAACTGGACGTCGACATCCTTCAGGTTGTGCTCGCGCGCCCCCTTCACCGTGATGAAGCCCTGCGGCTTCTTGCGCTGGGTCGGGACCTCGATCCGTTCGGCGCCCGACAGGAACTGCCCGGTCAGCGAGGACTTGTTGGCCTTCAGCTCGTCGGGCGTCCCCTCGGCGATCACGCGGCCGCCCAGTCTCCCGGCGCCGGGGCCGAAGTCGACCACGTGATCGGCCGCCTCGATGGTCTCGGCGTCGTGCTCGACGACGATCACGCTGTTGCCCAGATCGCGCAGCCGCCGCAGCGTCGAGATCAGGCGCAGGTTGTCACGCTGGTGAAGGCCGATCGACGGCTCGTCGAGCACGTACATCACGCCCGACAGCTCTGACCCCAGCTGCGACGCCAGCCGGATCCGCTGCGCCTCGCCGCCCGACAGGGTGGCGGCCGCGCGGTCCAGCGTCAGGTACTCGAGGCCGACGTCCAGCAGGAACCCCAGGCGCGCGTTCACCTCTTTCAGGATCTCGGTGGCGATCTGGGCGCGCGCCCCCTTGAGGCCCAGCTCGCCGAAGTGCTTGGCCGCGCCCGCCACGGTCATCCCCGTGACGTCGACGATGCTCCTGGCTGCCAGGACGACGGCGCGCGACTCGGGGCGCAGGCGCTGGCCGTTGCACGCGCGGCAGAGCTGGTCGCGGAAGTACTTCCCGTACCACTGGCGCATGGTCTCCGAGCTGGTCTCGGACATGCGTTTCTTGATGGTGTTGACCACGCCCGAGAAGCGCATCGCCCACGAGCCGGCGCCGTGCTTGCCCGACCAGCTGACCTTGACCCGCTTGTCGCCCGCGCCGAACAGCAGCACCTCGCGCTGGCGCGGGGTCAGCGACTTCCAGGGCTTGTCCAGCGGGATGCCGAACTCACGCGAGACCGCGCTGGCGACGTTGGCCGTCCAGCCCGAGTCCTTGCCGGCGCGGTCGCCCCAGGGCTCGATGGCCCCTTCGCTGATCGACAGGCTGGGATCGGGGACGATCAGATCGGCGTCGATCTCCATGCTCGACCCCAGCCCGTTGCAGTCGACGCACATCCCCAGCGGGCTGTTGAACGAGAACGACTGCGGCGACAGCTCGGGCAGGCCGACGCCGCAGTTCGGGCAGGCCCGCGCCTCGCTGTAGGCGCGCTCGCGCGCCTCGCCTTCGACGGCCACCAGCACCGAGCCGCCGCCCACCTTGACGGCGGTCTCGACCGAGTCGGTCAGCCGCGCGCGGTCCGACGGATCGATGCTGACGCGATCGATCACGATCTCGATGGTGTGCTTCTTCTTCTTGTCCAGCGCGGTGATGTCTTCCAGCCGCTGGACGAGGCCGTTGATCCGCACCCGCGAGAAGCCGGCCTTGCGGGCCTCGTCGAACACCTCGCGGAACTCGCCCTTGCGGTTCTCGGCCTTGCGGGCCATCAGCGTGGCGCGCGTCTTGGCCGGCAGGGTCAGCAGCTCGTCGACGATCTCGGCGGCCGAGCGGGCGCTCACCTCGCCGCCGCACAGGTGGCAGCGCTGCTCGCCCGCGCGCGCGTACAGCACGCGCAGGTAGTCGTAGATCTCCGTGACCGTGCCGACGGTCGAGCGCGGGTTGGACGAGGCCGACTTCTGCTCGATGGCGATCGTGGGCGACAGGCCGCGCAGCTGCTCGTACTTGGGCTTCTCCATCTGCCCCAGGAACTGCCGCGCGTACGACGACAGCGATTCCACGTAGCGGCGCTGCCCCTCGGCGTACAGCGTGTCGAACGCCAGCGACGATTTGCCCGATCCGGACACGCCGGTGAAGACCACCAGCGATCGCTTCGGGATCTTCAGATCGTCGATCGCCAGGTTGTGCTCGCGCGCCCCGCGCACGACGATGAAGTCCGGCTCATCCGCGCCACGCTTCAGTGAAATCGGATCCTTGCGCCCCACGAGACGGCGCAGTCTAGCAGCCTCCTTTCCAGGCGCCGGGAGATGCGCGGTGCGCGTCTGTCTCACCCCGCCGAAACTATTTTGGAAAGCGCCTAAATACCTACACATCCAGGAATTCCGCCCGGCCGTAGTCACTAGTCCGGAGGAATGCATGAAATTACGTCCCCTGTCCGTCGCGATGTTCTGCGCGGCAGTTCCGTTTGCTTTGCTCTCTTGCGCAGAACCTAGCGCCATCGATCTTCACGACCTCACCTCGCCCGGCAACGGCTCGGGCGGCAGCTCGACCTCGGGCCCAGGCGGCGGCTCTGGTCAGACCTCGACGGGCGGCTCGGCCGGCCACGCCATGGGCGGCATGTCCGGTCAGGCGACCGGCGGAAACGGCCCCGGAGCAAGTGGAAGTACCGGCGGGACCGGCAGCTCCACGTCGACCGGCGGTTCCACCGCGATCGGCGGATCCACGTCGACCGGCGGGTCCAGGGCGACCGGCGGCACCACCGCGACCGGCGGCTCCACCGCCACCGGTGGCTCGACCACGACCAGCACCGGCGGCGCCGGTGGAGGGCCGGGCACGGGCGGAATGACCGCGACCGGTGGCCGCACCGGCGGCTCGGGCGGAACGACCGCGACGGGCGGCCGCACGGGCGGCTCGACCGCGACCGGCGGCCGCACCGGCGGCTCGGGCGGGACGACCGCCACCGGCGGCGCCTCGGGCGGCGGCGCCTCGGGTGGCAGCACCGGCGCGACCGGTGGCCACGTGGGCACCGGCGGCACCGGCGGAACGACCACGTCGTCGGCGGCAGCCGGCACGATCGTGCCGCTCTACACCGACCCGACCGATTCGTCCTGGGACGCGATCGTCAGCGCCGCGCTGGCCCACCCGACCGTCCAGGTGGTGGCCATCGTGAACCCCTCCGACGGCCCCGGCTCGTCGAGACAGTCGGACTACACCAGCGGCATCGCCATGCTGCAGGCCGCGAACATCAAGGTGATCGGCTACATCGCGACCGGCTACGCCGCCAACAGCATCTCGTCGATGGAGGCCGAGATCGACACCTGGAAGTCGTTCTACCCGACGCTCCAGGGGATCTTCTTCGACGAGCAGTCGAACGCCGCCGGCGACGTGGCCCACTACCAGACGCTGTCGCAGTACGCGAAGAGCCAGGGGCTCTCGTACACCGTCGGCAACCCGGGCACCGACGTGCCGGCCTCGTACATCGGCGCGCTCGACACGATGCTGATCTACGAGACCGACGGGCTGCCTTCGATCTCCAGCCTGCAGAAGTGGAGCTCTTACGCGCCGTCGAACTTCGGGATCATCCCGTACAAGGTCCCGTCGATGAACGCGAGCTTCGTGCAGCAGGCGAAGCAGTACGTCCGCTACGTGTATCTGACCGCCGACGACCTGCCGAATCCCTGGGATTCGCTGACCCCGTACTTCGCCGACCTGCTGGCGGCGCTCGAGTAGACGCGATGACCCCCGGCGCCAACCGCGCCGGGGGTCGTCTTGCCTGTTTCGGGACCCCCGCAGCCGAGCAGCCCTACCACTGTCCCGATGATGATGCCCAACCGGATGTGCCGACTGGGCCCCCTCATCAACATCACCAGTCTCAGTAGCAGTAAGCGGGCCAACTTATTTCGGCCGCATAGAGCAGAGAAATCGGCACTTACGCCGGTGAGAGCGGACCCCAGGCGTTGCCTGGCGGGCAACGTCAGCTGTTGCCTTTGGGCTCTTCGTCGTCGGACAGATAGGCGAACGTGCGGACCAGGTTGACGATCTGCTCGCGCTGCTCGGCCGACAGATCGATGAACTGCACGCCCATCCCCGGGTTGATGTTGTCGTAGCTGCCGGGGCGGTACGGGTTCACCCACATGACGCGCCCTTCCAGGTTCAACCTGGGCCCCCCCGCGGGCGCGAAGCTGAGGTTCAGCTTGGTCCCCGGCGGCTCGGGCGCGTTGGTGCGGATGAAGATCCCCATCGCGCTGATGTCGGTGATGTACGCGAACAGGAAGTTGTCGGCGCTCTTGTAGTCGACCTCGATGTCGACCGTGACGCGGGTATGGATCCGGCGGTCCGCGCCGCTGCGGCGGCGCTCGGACGACACGGTGACTTCGCGTCTCCTTCTGTCTTTGCCTCGCCGGGTCATGTGGCGCCGCAGTCTACTCACAAAACGGACTACTTGATCTCCAACGATCCCAACTTCACGCGATCTTCGCCGTCGTTCGGGCCGGCCGTGACCTTGAGCCGCTTGCCTTCGCCGCCCGGCCAGAAGCCCATGTAGACGACGTAGGTGCCGGCCGGGGTCGTCATCAGCGGCACGTCGGTCTCGTAGTGGTCCCGGATGTACTCGCCGGGCAGCCAGTACGCCGTACCCAGGGTGCGGTCCACGGGGTCGTGATCCCCGATCACCCGCGGCGCGGCCGGGCCGTCGTAGTGGACGAAGATCTTGAAACCGCCCGGCGGCTTGGCTTTCACGCGGAAGTACAGGTCCAGGGGGATCTTGCCGGGCCGCCGGACGCTGTCGGGAAAGCCGGCCCCGACCAGCTCGATGGCGTCCCCGAAGGTGGCCGAGATCGGGTACCGCCACTTCCAGGGCGGCGGTGCGTCCGGCGCGCCTGCGGGGGGCATCCAGACGTACTTCAACAGCGGGTTCTCGTCGCGCTGGCCGGGTTCCAGCTGGTTGGTGAGCAGCAGGAACCGGGATGACGAAGCGTCGGCCACGAAGTACGGGACGTGGGCCTGCTTGAAGGCGGCGTCCAGCGACGCCAGCTCGGTCGCGGCCACCAGCGCGAACACGCGGCGATTGTCCTTCAGGAACGACACGACCCGGTCCTGCGAGGGCAGGTCGACCAGGTTCTGCTGGCTGTAGAACGTCGAGCCGTGCCCCTCGACCCGGTAGCGCCCGATCGGCTCGCCGTGCTTGGCGAACTTCGTGTACGACTCGAGCACCGGCTTGAACGAGAGGTGCGTCGACAGCGCCGGGACGATCCCCTGCACCAGGGAGAAGGCGAAGAAGAGCGCGCAGGCGATGGCCCCCTGCAGGCCGTAGCGCCCCATCAGCGTGAAGGCGCGGCCGGCGAGCTGGCGTACCCGTCCGCCGGTGGGCGCCGGCGCGGGGTCGCGGCCGACGGCACGCGCCCGCGCCGCCAGCCCGGTGTAGACCCCCAGCGCCGCCAGGAAGCCGACACCCAGGATCAACTGGGACGCCGACAGCGTCGTGGGCCAGTGCACCTTCTCGAACAGGTGGACCGAGGCCAGGTCCTCCGGTGACAGATAGAAGTCGCGCGCGATGACCATCGTGCCGGTCGCCATCAGCAGCCCGGCCACGGGCTCCGGGCGCGTCCCTTCCAGCGCCTCGTCGATGAACGCCCCGATCGCCAGCGCGATGGCGGGGAGCGCGGCGTACCGCGCCTGGCCGAGCACGATGTCGCGGTAGCTGGAGAAGGCGTACCCCAGGCCGGCAAAGAACAGCAGGTAGAGCTCGACGAACGCCAGCCGCGCGTTGGTGCGCAGCGCGGGCGCATCGGGCGCCGAGCCGGCGCCGGGATCGCCGTCGAGGCGGGTCAGCGGCCGCGCCAGCGCGAACAGCGCCACGGCGCTCCAGGGGAACAGGCCGAACCCCAGCTCGCGGATGAGCGCTTCGAACTCGTGCGTGGGTGCGCCCGAGCGCGCGACCCCGCCCACCAGCCACGAGTACCTCCCCGCCACGAACCCGCCCAGGCCGGCCAGCGCCAGCCCGATCGCCAGCAGCACCAGCACGACCAGCGGAATGAAGCCACGCCGCCGGGGCCGGAAGGTGCTGGCGGCCAGCGTGCGATCGGCCGCCAGGTCGGGACCGATCCCCGCCGGCGCCAGATCTCCGGTGCCGTCATTGACCGTGGCCGGTTCGGCCGGCGCCAGGCCGCGACCGACCAGCAGCGCGGCGGCCAGCGACAGGACCGGCAGCACCAGCCCCGAAAGCGCGCCCCCGGCCAGCACCGCGACGATCAGCCCGGCGATCCCGACCGCCAGATCCAGCAGCCGGCGCCGCCCGCCGGCGGGCCAGGCATAACGGCCCAGTCCGCCCAGCGCCAGCGCCAGGCCCGCGATGAGCGGCGCGTCCGAGGTGAGCTGTCGGGCCTCCAGCGCGAACAGCGGCATCGTGCCCAGCACCAGCGCCGCCAGCAGGCCGGCGCGGCGGCGCAGCAGGCCGGCACCGGCCCAGTAGACGGCCATCAGCGCGCCGATGGCCGCCAGCGCGAAGAACATCCGGGCGCCCCACTCGCTGGCGCCGAACAGCCGGATGCCCAGGGCGGCCAGCGACAGGTCCAGCGGCGGCCGCGCGGCAAACTTCCCGCCCACCGTCGGATCGAACAGGCTGTCCGAGCGGGCGATCTCGCGCGCCTGCTCGGCCAGCTTCAGCTCGGACGGATCCCAGAAACCGAAGCTTCCCAGCCGGGGAAGACAGAGGGCGAGCGCGAACGCCAGTGTCCAGGCCCACGGCGGAACACGGCGCAGGCGGTCGAGCATGCGCGGGTCAGATGCCTCCCACGCCGCCTGCACCCGCCGCGCCGCCGGCGCCCGCAGCGCCCGAGCCCGCGGCGCCCGAGCCCGCCGCGCCGGCCGCACCCGAGCCCGCCGCGCCCGCGGCCCCGCCACCGGCGCCGCCCGCCGCGTGACCGGCGGCGCCGCCGGCGCCGCCCGCCGCGCCGCCCGCCGCCCCACCGCCGGGATGCCCGGCGGCGCCCGTCAGGATGGGGGACGCGGTGCCGGAGGGCGCGCCCATGCCGGTCCACCCGGCCGGGCAGCTGGCCCCCGTGCCGATGCACAGGCAGGACGGGGACTGCGTCGCGAACTGCAGGCCCAGCGAGCAGACCGGCGATGGTCCAAAGGGGTTGCAGTAGGGGGCCGAGCTCATGCAGTCGCTGCTGGCGGTGCAGGAGTCGCCGCTCTGTCCCAGAGCGGCGCAGGTGCCGCCCACGCAACGCGAGCTGTGGTCGCAGGGGACGGTCGTGCAGACGTCGCCGCTCTTCGCCGAGGCCATGCAGATCGAGATGCCCGCCGTGTTCGCCGCGCAATAGCTGTCCTGGGCGCAGACCGCGCCCACGGCCCCGCACTGGGCGGCGGTGCCGGTGCCGGACACGGTCGTCTTCGCCGCGCACAGGTGCTGCGTGGCATCGCAGAGGATCGAGCCATCCGTGGCGCCCGCGCAGTCGTACGAGGTCGTGCAGGCCCCTCCGAGCTGCGCGACCTTGCCCTGCCAGACGTAGTTACAGAGCCGGTCGATGTCGGACAGCATGGTGGGGGTGATGACGGTGGTCCCCGTGTATGCCGCCTTCACCTTGTTGAGACAGTCGTTGATGTTGCCGGGCGTGAACACGCGCACCCCACCGGCGACCGCGGCCGCCGCGAACGTGTTGCACTGGCCGAGCTGGTACGAGACACAGGCCGTCTGCTGGATCGCACAGGACGGGGCGATGCCGCACACGTCCGTGGCGTATTGCATGCAGAACTCGGCGCTGGTGGTGGTGCCGCCGCTCCCGCCACCGCCGCCGCACCCGATCGAGACCAAAACGACAGCCGCGCACCACGCTCGAACGATCTTCATCGCTGCCTCCGAAAGTCGAAGGGCCGCAGTTTGGCCCCGCTTCGTCGACGTGGTCAAGCGCGCATCCGGAGATGTACCGACTGGCCAGGATCGAGGATCGCGACCCGGCGCTCGGCGTCGGCGCGCGCCCAGTCGCGTTCGCGGGCCAGCTCGCGCAGCCAGGCGATGGGCGCGCCGAGCGGCTCGTAGCCGAGCTGGAACGCCCCGTAGCTGGTGGGGATCAGCAGGCGCGAATTCAGATCCTCGAACGCCCAGCAGGCGTCGAGCGGCGACAGATGCTCTTCGCGCAGCTCGATCGGGTCGTAGCCCGCGATGGGCAGCAACGCGACGTCAGGCTGGAAGCGGCGGCCGATCTCGGCGAAGCCCGAGAAGTAGCCGGTGTCGCCGGCCACGTACATGGTGGCGTGACGCCTTTCGCCCGGGGCCGAGGCGGGCGACCGGGCCTGCACGACGTAGCCGCAGGCGCCGCGGCGGCGATAGTCGCCCATGCCGCGGCGGGCCGAGTGCCGCACCGGCACGGCGGTCACCTCGACGTCGCCGTGGGTGTGCTGCCGCCCGGGCGCCAGCTCGATGACCTCGGCGAAGCCCAGCCCGCGCACCAGAGGGGCGCAGCCGGTCGGAACGATCAGCAGCGCCCCGCGCGGGAGCCGGCGCAGCGTGGGGCGCGACAGGTGATCGCGATGGGCGTGCGTGACCAGCGCCAGGTCGACGTCGCCCAGGTCCTCGGCCGTGATCCCGGCCGCCTGCGCGCGCCGCAAACCGTAGAATGACGTCTCGAGCAGCGGGTCGGTCAGGATCCGCGCCCGCGACGTCGTGATCATGGTGGTGGCGTGGCCGACGAACGTGATCGAGACAGTGCCGGCCTCGGGCCGCGCGACGTGCTTCGCCTCGACCGGCTCGGTCCCGCTGCTCAGCCGCTGCAGCGCCCCAGCCAGGTAGCGCAGCCGGAAGACCCGCCCCCAGATCCCGTCGGCCCGCCGCTCGTGAAACGCGTTCAGGCTGCGCGCGCGCTCGACCGGCGGCAGCGAGGCGAGCGGGCGTTGCGCGCGGGACACGGCTGATGATACCGCGCCGGAACGTACAAAATTCGTGCTAAACGGTTGGCCGTGACCGCCCCACCGGTCGTGATCCTGGGCGGCGGCCTGACCGGCGTCTCGGCCGCCATGCACCTGCGGGCCCCCTGGCGGCTCTTCGAACGCGAGGCGCGGCTGGGCGGACACGCGAGGACGGACGAGCGCCAGGGGTTTCGCTTCGACAAGACCGGCCACTGGCTGCACCTGCGCGACCCGGCGGTGAAGCAGCTGGTCGAGCAGCTCTTGCCGGGGCAGATGGCGCCCATCGCCCGGCGGGCGCGCATCTTCTCGCACGGCGTCCTGACCCGATACCCGTACCAGGCCAACCTGCACGGTCTGCCCCCCGAGGTGGTCAAGGAGTGCCTGCTGGGGGTGGTCGAGGCCAAGCTCGCCGGCGGCGAGGGGCGCGAGCCCGACAACTTCGAGGAGTACTGCCAGCGGCACCTCGGCGCCGGGATCTCGAAGCACTTCATGATCCCGTACAACGAGAAGATCTGGGGCGTTCACCCGCGCGAGATCACGGCCGCCTGGTGCTCGCGCTTCGTGCCGCTGCCCAACCTGGAGCAGGTGATCGCCGGCGCGGTGGGCGCGGGGCCGCCCGAGATGGGCTACAACCAGACGTTCCTGTACCCGCGGCAGGGCGGGATCGAGACGTTCACGCGAGCGCTGGTCCAGCGGCTGGACGGCGGGCGGGTCGCGACCGGCGCGTCGCCCGACGCGATCGACTGGCGGCGGCGCCAGGTGGCGGTGGGCGGCGAGACCGTCGACTACCGCGCGCTGGTGGCGACCATCCCGCTGCCCGAGCTGTTGAAGCGGATGCGCGAGCTGCCGGCCGAGGTCGAGCAGGCGGCGGCGCGCCTCCGCTGCACCACGCTGCGCTACCTGAACATCGGCGCGCGCGGCCAGCCGCCCGCCGATTGGCACTGGATCTACGTGCCGGAGAAGCGATATCCGTTCTACCGCGTGAACGTCTTCTCCACCGCGATGCCCAGCATGGCGCCCGAGGGCTGCTCGTCGATCTGCGTCGAGATGGCCGACCGCGGCCCGGTCTCGGAGACGGCGCTGCGCGACACCGTGGCCGCGCTGGTCGAGGCGGGGGCGCTGGGGCACGCCGACGACGTGGCGTTCATCGAGGAGAAGCAGATCGACTACGCCTACGTCGTGTTCGATCAGCACTACTACGCCGCCACCCGCACCATCTTTGCTTTTCTCGAGTCGAACGCCATCCACCCGCGCGGGCGCTACGGCGCCTGGACCTACAACGCGATGGAGGACTGCGTGGTCGCCGGGCGCGAAGTGGCTGCGCTGATCGACGGGAAGACCGCGGCGTGATCCCGCACGTCTCGATCATCATCCCCGTCTACAACGAGGAGGGGATCCTGCGCGGGTCGGTGCTGGAGCTCGAGGACAAGCTCCGCCGGTTCGGCTGGAGCTACGAGCTGCTGCTGTGCGAGAACGGGTCGCGCGACCGCACCGTCGAGCTCGGGCGCGAGCTGGAGATCGAGCACAAGCAGGTGCGGATGCTGTCGATCGGCAAGCCGAACTACGGCCTGGCCATGAAGCAGGGGATCCTGGAGGCGCGCGGCACGTTCGTCATCTGCGACGAGATCGACCTGCTGGACACCGAGTTCTATGCGCGCGCCATGGCGCTGCTCGAGCGCAGCGACACCGACCTGGTCGTCGGGTCGAAGGCGATGGTCGGCTCGAACGACCAGCGGCCGCTGTTCCGGCGCGCCGCCACCCGCGTCTACAACGGCCTCCTGCGCGCCGTCTGCCACTACCCGGGCACCGACACCCACGGCCTCAAGGCCTTCCGGCGCGAGGCCCTGCTCGAGACCGCGCGCCGCTGCGTCCTGGACCGCGACGTGTTCGCCAGCGAGTTCGTGATCCGCGCCCACCGCGAGGGGAAGAAGGTGGTCGAGATCCCGTTCGCCGTGCGCGAGAAGCGCCCCCCGTCGATCAACCTGTTCAAGCGCGTCCCCCACGTCGTCCGCAGCGTCGCCCGCCTGGCCATCTCGGTGCGCCAGGAGTAGGAGAGAGCGCGCTGTGCTCACCGCCGAAGAGGTGTGGCGTCGGTATGACTGGATCGAGAAATGGATCGCCCGAAAGCGATCGACCGACGCCCGGCCGATGGCCTGCCCCAGCGTCCCGAATAGTCGGGGCGAGCGCAATGACGGTAGGCCGGTCACCTGCGCCGGTTAGGGTGGATTGATCTTGGGCCGCGTGACTTGCGGCATCGACGGTCGGCCCCGGGGCTTGCGGCCCGCACCTTTGCGGGCTCCGCCCCGCTTTCTGGGCGCCGTCAGGGGTAACCGCATCTGACGAGCTGGTCCCGACTTGATTGCGCGCATGTCCGTTTACGGCGCGCCCGGCGGCGGGTCGCGTGCTGGGGGAAGGTCATCCTGGCGGACGGCGCGACTTGACTCTGCGGATGTCCGGCGGGGGAAGCGCCTGCATGCGCCCCGCGCGCGTCCACCCGCGCAGCTCGGGGCCACACGTCCCGGGGTGGCAGCGAGAGCCCGCGCCCAACCGGCGTCGCGCCGGCCACGGCTCTGCCGTTCAGCTCGGCCGCGATTCAGCCAACGGCTCACGAGCCTGCCGCCGCGCTCGATCCATTTTGTAGCGACACCAAGGAGGGCGCGCATGGCGATCAGGGAGTACCAGCCGGGTACGGCGTTTCCGGGGGTGATCGGGCGGACGATCAAGGAATCGCAGCCGGCCTG
>Ga0335083_10005957_pt1 | contig 15361 bp, 13 predicted proteins | sample Lox_Sample_42_FD_206716 | JGI IMG/M metagenome (GOLD analysis project Ga0335083, IMG submission 206716) | Soil microbial communities from Loxahatchee National Wildlife Refuge, Florida, United States - Lox_Sample_4.2 | ecosystem: Environmental > Terrestrial > Soil > Wetlands | place: USA... | reverse complement strand
CGGTGTCGGCGCCGAGCATGGCGCGCCTCAGCGAGTCGCGATCGGTGACGTCGCCCATCACCCACTGCACGTCGAGGTCGGCCAGGTCGGCTCGCTCGCTGCTCGGTCGATGCAGGCAGCGCACCACGTCGCCGCGCGCGACCAGGGCGCGAGCCACGTGCGATCCGATGAATCCAGTCCCGCCGGTGAGAAAGACGCTCATGACCACCTCGTCTTCCAGTAACCTGGTGTCGAACCGGCTCTCCGGAATCGGGAGCGACTCCCGGAACAGCGCTCAGATGGGCAAGGAAATGGCTGGTTTCGTGATCGCGTCCTCGTCCGGGTCGTCGTCCTCGTTCGAATCATCCAGTTCCTCGATCACCCGCGCGCCGATCTGAGCGACCTCGGCGCGCGAGAGCTTCGCGCCCGGTCCGCGCTCGGCCAGGATGTGGAGGTTGGCGGTGGCCAGGCCGCCGATGAAGCCGTTGAACGCCACCAGCCCCCGGGGCGCGCCGCTCCGGCGCAGCAGGTCCACGAACTCGCCGGCCCGCTCCAGATCGCGCCCGGCCAGCTGGAAGATCTCCTCGGCCGGGACCGCGCGCGGCAGGTAGACGCGTCCCTCTGCCGCGTCACCCTGCGCGTCCTTGAGGATGTTGACCAGCTGCAGCCCTTCGCCGAACTCGGCCGCCCGGTCGGCCAGGTCGACGGCCACCGGGGCCAGGGCGGGGCGATCGAGCAGATAGAGCTCCGTCAGCATTTCACCGACGATCCCGGCCACGGCGTAGCAGTAGCCGCGCAGATCGGCGATGGAGCCCAGCACCAGGTTGCCTCGCCCGTCCGCGCGCCGGACGAACTCGATCATCCCCGCGGCGCTGTGGCCGACGTGGCGGCGGATGGACGCGCGAGCGCCGGGCGAGCACTTCGCCAGCTCGCCCAAGACCTGCGGCGCCTGCGACAGAAGCTCCTGGTATCCCGCGTGCGACAGCGGGGGCTCCCGGGCGCATTCCGCGGCCAGGCCGGCGGCCTGGTCCGGCTCATCGTCGAGGAGCTGGATGAAGCGGTTCAGCGTCTCGATTCGCCGGGAAGCCGGCCACAGGGTGGCATCCTCGAAGGTGTCGGCGATCCGGAACAGCAAGTAGGCCACCGACACCTCGCGACGAGTCGGCTCGGGAAGCAGGGGGATCGCCAGCGCGAAGGTGCGGCTAGTCTTTTGTAGCAGAGCGTCCATGTCGATCATGGGTTGCGCCTTCCCTTCCAGTGGAAACGCTAAGTCCCGACCTTGCCGAGGACAACCCGAGTGGCTCCTGTACAACGCAGGGTACGCGGAGGCGCTCGGCGGAAACGGACATGAGGCTGCTCGGCACATTGCCAGCGCTGTTGCTCACGGTGGTCGTTCCACCGGCGAACGCGCGCGCGGCGTCGGGCGCCGCCGTACTCGCCGAGGCGGCGCCCGCCTTTCAGCCGCCACGCCTGACCCACTTCGTCGAGGCCAAGCCGCCGCCGATGGGTTCGCGGACCGAGGCGCAGGTGGTGCTGACCATCGACGTCGACGAGGCCGGGCACGTGGCGTCGGTCGAGGTGGCCCAGCCGGCGGGCGGTCCGGGCGGCGACGCGCTGGACCGGGCGGCGGTCGAGGCCGCGCGCCAGTTCGTCTTCGAGCCGGGGCGCGCGGACGGAAAGCCGGTCCCGGTGCGGATCACCTACGGCTACAAGTTCGTGCTGAAACCGCAGGCGCCCGCCACCCCGCCCGCCAGCGCGCCGGCCAGCGCGGCGCAGCCCGGGCTGCCCACCGTTCCGGTCAGCGGGATCGTGCGCAAGCGTGGCGATCGTTCGCCCGTCGAGGGGATCGCGGCGATCGTGCAGGTGGCCCCCGGTGACGAGCGGCGCGCGCTGACCGGCCCCGACGGGCGCTTCGCGTTCCCGGCCCTGCCGGTCGGCCACCGCACGCTGGAGCTGCGCGGCAGCAACATCGTGCCCGCCAGCGCGCCCATCGACCTGCACGAAGGCAAGGCGCTGGAGCTGACCACCTTCGTCGACGTCAAGGAGCGCTACGCCTCGACGGTGCGGGGGCGGCGCCTGATGCTGGAGGCGGTCGAGCACACCCTGGTGAACGAGGAGATCCGGCGGATCCCCGGCACGCAGGGGGACACGCTGAAGGCGGTGCAGAACCTGCCCGGCGTGGCGCGCGCGCCGTTCGGGATCGGCCTCTTGCCCGTCTGGGGTTCGGCGCCCCAGGACACCCGGGTCTACGTCGACGGCGTCGACATCCCGCTGCTGTACCACTTCGGGGGGCTGCGCTCGACGGTGAACAGCGAGTTCGTCCAGTCGCTCACCTTCGTCCCGGGCGCGTACCAGGCCGACCACGGGCTGGGGCTGGGCGGGATCGTCGAGGTCGAGGCGCGCCGGCCGCGCACCGACGGCTTCCATGGCTTCGCCCAGATGGACCTGCTGGACGGCTCGGTGATGATCGAGGGCCCGATCACCAAGACGGTGTCGTTCGCGGTCGCCGGGCGGCGGAGCTGGATCGACGCGACGCTGCCGCTGTTCACCACCAGCACGTTCCAGCTCTCGCCCGTCTATTACGACTACCAGGCGCGCCTGACCTGGCGGCCGTCGCCGCGCACCGACGCCGACCTGTTCCTGTTCGGTTCGGACGACCGGCTCAGTCTGCTGGCCCGGGTCAAGAACAACGCGCTGGACGCCGCGGTGGCGTCGCACACCTACTTTCACCGGCTGGCGGGCGAGTGGGCGCGGCGCTTCGACCAGGGGCGGACGCTGTCGGTGGTCGCGTCGTTGGGGTACGACGCTCCGTTCGGCCTGGGCGTCCAGTACGGGACGGTGCCGACGACCATCCAGGAGCGGTCGCTGAACTACAACACGCGCGCGATCGGCCGCTGGCCGCTGGGCGACCTGCTGCGGCTGGACGGGGGGGTCGATTTCGAGGGGAACCGCTGGGTGGTCGACCGAACCGGTTCGCCCTTCACCGTGACCGACGTGGTGAGCGGGACCAGCAACCAGGGGGTCGGCTCGAACGGCGGCTTCAGCGGGACGGGCAGCGGCTACACCACCGATCACCTGATCCTCTACACCAACCACGTCGCGCCCTTTGCCGGCGTCACCCTGTCGTTGATTGGCAAGCGTTTGACCATCGTTCCGCAATTCCGGCTGCAGGTGATGACGTTCCTCGGTTACCAGGGGACGCCGGAGGCCTTTGCCCGCGGATACGTGTCACCCGAGCCGCGGTTGACGGTCCGCTACCAGCTCACGCCGCGCTGGGCGGTGCGCGGGGCGATCGGCCTCTATGCGCAGCCGCCCGACCCCACGGCGTTCTCACGTCCGTTCGGCAATCCGTTCGTGGTGCCGGAGAAGGGGGCCCAGGCGGTCCTCGGCGGGGAAGTGGATCCGCGGGCGGGCCTGCACATCGAGTTCGACGCCTTCTACAAGTGGCTCAGGGATCTGGTGGTGCCTTCCGAGACCGGCGATCCGGTGCTGAACAACGACGGCCGCGGGAGGGCCTACGGCGCCGAGATCATGGTCCGCCAGGAGCTCACCCAGCGGTTCTTTGGCTGGTTCGTGTACACGTTCTCGCGCAGCGAGCGGCAGGACCACCCCGACCAGGGCTGGTACTTGTTTCAGTTCGATCAAACCCACATCCTGACGTTGATCCTCAGCTGGAACTTGCCGCGCGGCTTCGTCCTGGGCGGGCGGTTTCGTTACGTGACCGGCGACCCTTACACGCCGGTGACGGGCGCGTTCTACGACTCGATCACCGATCACTACACGCCGCTCAACGGCGCGACCAACAGCGCGCGCCTGGACGCGTTCAACCAGCTCGACCTGCGGGTCGACAAGATCTTCACCTTCGATCGCTGGCGGTTCTCGATCTATCTCGACGTGCAGAACGTGCTGCGGGCCTCCAACCCGGAGGCGGTCGGATACAACTACGACTACCGGATCTCGCACCCGATCACGGGGTTGCCGCTGCTGCCGATCCTGGGTGTGCGGGGGGACTTCTGATGAGGCGGCGGCTGAGCTGGTTGGGCCCGATCCTGCTGGCGGTGGCCGGTCCGAGCGCTTGCCAGAGCTTCCCCGACCCGCCGGTCAGCTTCGTGGCCGGGCTGCGCGTCCTGGGCATCAAGGCCGAGCCGCCCGAGGTCCCGGCCGGCGCGACCAGCGACCTGACGACGCTGGCCGTCGACACGGCAGGCAACGCGATCACCGCCACCTGGACCGAATGTTTCGTGGCCCCGCTGCCCGGACAGACGGTCAACCCCGATTGCCTCACCGGGCTGTCGTCCAGCAACTCTCAGGCAATTGGCAGCGGGCTGGACATCACGGTCACCATGCCGCAGGTGACGGCCGAGTCGCTCGGTTCGCCGGACTCCACGGGCGGCGTCTATTTCCCGTTCGCGGCACAGGTGACCAACGGAGCGGACGAGGTGTTGCCCGTCTATCGTCTTCGGCTGGCAGACGGCGGATCCGTCAATCACAATCCGGCGATTCTTTCTTTGAGCAACACCGATTCATCCGGAACAGCCACGCCGCTGGATCCGCAGAGCCCCATGCCGGTGACGACCGGTCAGAAGCTGTCGCTGAGCGTGACGGTCTCCCCCGACAGCGCTGAGTCATACGTCCGGGCCGACGGAACCAACGTAACAGAAGTGGTGACCACGTCGTGGTTCTGCACGGCCGGCGAGCTCAGCTTCGAGAAGACCAGCGACGCTCAGCCGCTGACCGTGTTGAGCCTGGACCAGCGGCTGCCGGCCCCCGGCAGCACCATCGATCTCTGGGCCGTCGCGCGCGACGACCGCGGCGGCATGGATTACACGCACCGAGAGTTGTTGTTGCAATGAAAAGGAGTAGCTCTGAATGACCGATGTCTCCGCCCGATTCCTCGCATTCACGCTTCATGGGGCGGGATGGGTGCTCTGGTTGTTGGTGGGTCTCAGCGTGGCAAGCCTGGCGATCATGCTCGAGAGGCTCTGGTACCTGCGCACCCACCGGGTCGAGCGGCGGGTGCTGGCCCGCGACATGCGCGAGCTGCTGGCCCAGTCCGACTCGGACCGGGCGCCGACCGCCCCCGAGCTGGCGGCGGCCGTCGACGGCGCCAAGGCACGTGAACGCATCCGCCTCGAGCGCAACCTGGCGTTTCTCGCCACGCTGGGCTCCAACGGACCGTTCATCGGCCTGTTCGGCACCGTGCTGGGCATCATCAAGGCGTTCCACGACCTGGCGGGCAGCCAGGCCGGCGGCGCGTCGACGGTCATGGCCGGCATCTCCGAGGCGCTGGTCACCACCGCGGTCGGCCTGCTGGTGGCGATCCCGGCGGTCGTGGCCTTCAACTACTTCCGCCGGCGCGTGTGCGTGCTGATGGCCCAGGTCGACTGGACGGCGCAGCTCGCCGCCACCGACGTCGAGGCCGGCTGGAGCGCCTGATGGCTGGTGGCGCCGATAAAGAAGACGGCGGCATGTTCGCCAGCATCAACGTCACGCCGCTGGTCGACATCACGCTGGTGTTGCTGATCATCTTCATGGTGGCGGCCCCGCTGATCGTGGCGAACCCGTCGATCAAGGTGGCGCTGCCCAAGGCCGCCAGCGGCGACGAGACGCAGAAGTCGACGCTGGCGCTGACCCTGGAGCGCCAGGACCCCGGCGGCTACAAGCTCTACACCAACGGGAAGGCGACCGACGAGGGGTCCATGCGCACCGTCGTGGCCGCGGCCGTGAAGAGCGAGCCTCAGCTGCAGGCTGTGATCGCCGCCGATCGCGGCATCCCCTACGGCGACGTCATGCACGTCGTCGACGTGATCAAGGCGCTGGGTGTGAGCCGGTTCGCGCTCAACACGCAGGCGAGCCCCTAGGAGCGCTCGTGTCGCGCAGGGCGGATCTGATCACGGTCGTGATCGCGGTCGGGGTCCACGTCGGGCTGGCCGTCGTCATCACCAGGGGCGGACACGCCCATGAGAAGCCGCGGGTCAGCACGGTCGAGCTGGAGTTCCCCACGCCGCCCGAGCGGTCCGCGGCGGCGCCCAGCGGGGGCGGGCCGGACGCCAGCCGGCCCCACGCGGCGCCGGCTCCCCGGCCCAAGCTCGCCGTGCGGACGCCGCGTCCCCACGTGGCGAGCCCCCCCGCGGCGGCTCCGGCGACCCCCACGGCGCGACCGGCGCCGGCCTTCTCGGTGGCGATGACCTCGACGACCGAGGTGGCGGCCTCGGCCGTCACGGCGCCCGCCGGGCCGGGCGGGGGCGTCCCGGGCCTCGGATCGCCCGGCGCGGCAGGAGCCGGCTCTGGCGCCGGGTCAGCTGGCGGCGGTGGCCCGGGCGGCTACCACCCCGCCTCCGAGCTGGAGGTCGGAAAAATGCCGGAGGTCGACACCGACGCTTGCGGGCGGACCATCAGCTATCCGGCCGAGGCCGAGCAGGCCGGCGTCGAAGGCGACGTCCGGCTGCGGATTGCCTTGACCGACAGCGGCCGCGTGCACGCCGTCCACGTCCTTTCGGGCCTGGGCCACGGCCTGGATCGGGCCGCGGTCGACGCCATCAGCCACCGCTGCCGCTTCTCGCCGGCCATCGCCCGCGACGGGAAGCCCGTCGCCTTCGTCATCGAGTCCTACACATTTCATTTCGAGCTGCCTCGCTGAAGCCCTTCCGCTAGCCGGCAAATCTGGCGTACCCTCCGGGCCAGCCCCCGCTGGACAGCCCAAAAGAGGAGGATCCGATGGCCGAGAAGTCGACCGATCCAAAGTTGCTATCGCGAAAGCAGTTCGTCGTTCTCACGATCACGCTCGTTGGCGGGGCCGCGCTCGAAGCGAACTGCTCGTCGAGCGGCGGAGGCGGTGGAACAGGGGGTAGTGGCGGGACTGGGACCGGCGGAACCGGTACCGGCGGCACGTCTGCCACCGGGGGGACGACCGGCACCGGCGGCACGTCTGCCACCGGCGGAACGACTGGAACTGGCGGGGCCGGAACCGGGGGGACGACCGGCACCGGCGGCTCCGCGGGTGGCGGTGGCGGCGCGGCCGGCGGCCACGCTGGAAGCGGCGGTGCTGGCGGCGCGGCGGGCGGACACGGCGGCGGGACCGCCGGGACGACCGGCGGAGGCGGAAGCGGCGCGACCAGCTGCACGCTCCCGCTCCCCGAGACGCAGCTCGCGGTAGCCTCGACCGACGAGAACACTCACACCCACAGCGTGACGGTCGCCGCGGACACCCTCAACGCCACCACCGCGACGACGTTGACGACGTCGGCCGTGCTCGGTAGCTCCGGGCCCATTTCCGGGTCGCACACGCATATGATCACGCTCATGCCGTCCGACCTCGCCACCCTGCGGGGCGGAGGGACCGTGAAGATACTTTCCACGGCCGCCTCGGCTCCGGGCGAAAGCCATACGCACACCCACACCTACGAGATCAGCTGCACCGCGATCCCGGACGGGGGGACGAACTAGCCTGGTTCATCGCGGGTCTTCCGGCGCTTGCGCCGGAAAGACCCGCGGCAGCGGAGCCGGCGTCAGGGCGACCAGCAACGAGCTCGGGTCCCCATCTGACTGTTGCGTCCCTCGCACCGTGACGACCAGCTGGGCTGCGCAAGTCGAGCAAGAGAGTTACTCCGCTGAGCCCGGGAAGTCGTCGCTGCCGCCCGGACGCGCGTACCAGTAGAGCAGGGCGTCGGCGGCGATCGACGTGTCGGTCCAGTGCCAGATCTCCAGATCGAAGCGCAGCGATCGGGTGAAGGGGACCGGGTCCAGGACCAGGAACCGGTTCATCGAGAAGAGGCCCGCGAAACCCCCGGGCGCGCGGGTCTGGGCGTGATAGGCCTGGGCGAACGGTTCGGGCGTCGACCAGGCGTAGCCGAAGTAGTCCTCGGTCCCGGTGCCGAAGAGGCTGGGCAAGGGCTCGCCGTCGACGGAGATCTTCTCGTCGCCTTCGCCCCACCAGGCCACGGACGGCGGGTTCTCGACGTCGAGCAGCGTCCCCACCTGGTGGCCGCGTCCCTGGATGGTGCCGACGTGCCAGTCGCGAAACGGCCGGGTGGCCAGCAGGGCGCGCGGGCGCCAGCCGGCGTGGAACAGCAGCGCGTCCGGCCCGAACGGGTGCGCCTCCACCACGGCGCTCCCGGCGATCGGGAAGCTCGGTCCGTCGCTGCTGACGGCAATGATCGCGCGCTCGGCGAACGGCATGACGAAGCGGCAGATCAGGGTGCCGTCGGCGCTCACGGTCATCGGGAGGGAGGTGTAAGGGTTCCATCCGTGGCCGGTGCCGAAGAACGCGACCAGCGGCGCGCGAACCGTCTGCCTGCCGTCGAAGGCGATCGAGAGCGTGGTCGCTGCCAGCTTCGCGGGGCTTCGTTCAGCGGTGGCCAGGCGGAGCTCCGTGAGCTGGCCTCCCCCCGGCGGCGCGGAAATCACGGTCGTCGGTGTCGAGATCCCCACCGTCGTTCGACCGGCGCTCGGCGCCGGCGGCGGCGGACCGTCGCGCAGCACGGCTGCCACGCGCCCCAGCGCTCCGCCGGCGCGTTCGACCTCGGCGGCGGCGTAGGGGCGCACGTTCGGCGCGGCGGCGGCCGGGTAGGTCCGGTATCCGATCTGGTAGTAGAGCTTGGCCGTCGGGCGTCCGGTGAACGGGTCGGCCGACACGATGCTGTCGACGGTGACCAGGCACCGGCTGCGGTACGGGATCGGGAAGTTGAGGTTGTAGCCGCGCGCCGTCAGGTGAGCGAACGGGGCCACGAACGGCGCGACCTCGCCGCTCAGGAGGTCCGCGAAGGGCGCCTCGATGGCCGGGCGGCTGTCGCCGTCGACATGGACGCGCAGGGTGCCGGCCGGCGTGGCGCTCCAGATGCGCACGATCGCCCCCGGCCCCGCGACATCGAGCAAGACGTAGCGGGTGCCGCCGTCGGGCGCCCTCTCGACGCGCACCAGGTTCGGCTCCGTATCGGTGACGAAGTCGTCGTTCGCGAACCAGCCCTCGGCGTCGTCAGGGCTGCGCGAGCGCCGATCGGTGCTGGCGGCCTGGCCGGCGACGAACGGGACCGCCGGCAGGTGGGCGAGCTGCTCGAGATCCACCATCTCGCGGAGCAGCGTCAGCACGCTGATCTCGCCCGGGGCTGCCGCCGGGTCGCCGCCGCCCTGGCACGAGCCGGATCGAACGAGCGCAGCCAGGCCCAGGGCGGCAACCAGCCCGACGACGATACGGCTGCGGCTCACGCGCGTAGGGTACGATCATCTGCCGCTCGCGTGTGCGCGGCGCCGGTGCGGCGCCATGAAGCGACGCGAGAACCAGAGCCCCGGCACCAGTGGGAGCCAGAAGCTCATCCCGCGGAACAGCAGGGTGGCCGACAGGGCGACCGGGACCGAGACCCCGACCATCGAAAGCGTGAGGACCGAGGTGGCCTCGTAGGTGCCGAGCCCGCCCGGGGCGATGCCGACCAGCCGGGTCAAGGTCGAGATCATGAAGCTCACGAACACCCCGCCCGCCGACGGCGTGACCCCGAGCGCCAGGATCAGGACCCAGATGGTCGCAGCGTCGAGAAGGATCACCACCAGCTGGTACAGGCAGGCTCGCGCCAGCAGGCCCAGGTTGCGCGACAGGCGCGGATCCGCCTGCTCGAGCAGGTAGAGGCCGCGCCGCAAGAAACGGAAGCGCGACAACCGGCGCGCCAGCGGGCCGGCGGGACGCCCCGCGAGACGGATGAAGCCCAGGGTGATGGCCAGCGCGAACGGGACGAACGGCACGGCGACCAGCAGGACCAGCTTCGTCGCCTGATGCTGGAGCAGCGAGACCACCAGCGCGGCCAGCAGTCCGATCACGTACGTCACGTAGCACGAGGCGGTGTCGATCACGACCCCAGCCATGACCACCGGCATGGGAATGCCGTTCTGCTCGAGCGACTTGACCATCACGACCGTGCCGCTGAGGCCGGCGGATGGGAGGGCCTGGTCGATGAACAGGCGGGCGATGCTGAGGCGGTACGCGGTCGCGATGCTGACCGGAACGTGCCCGGCCCAGGCGACGACTCGCCAGATCTGCCCCTGGCCCAGGTAGGTCGCGGCCTGAAGCAGCGCCGCCACCAGGATCCAGCGCGGCTGGGCGTGTCGGGCGTGCGCCAGCATCCGACGCCCTTCGGAGAAGTGCGCCGCCGCCAGCACGACCGCGCCCAGCACGGCCAGTCCAAACAGCCACGTGAACCAGCGCGCCTTCGATCCCGACCGCGGGGCGCCGCGGAGACCAGCAGGGGATCGGACCGCGCCCGTTCTGGTTTCCCAGGGCGTCTCCGAGAGCATGGGGATCTGCCTGTAGATTCGAGCAACCCGCGTGCCGCTGCCGGCCGGCGGCGCCGCGCGTGCGCCGGTTACCGATCCGTGACCGGCGCGGCGGCCCTGCGCCAGGCGGGTAGCAGATCGTCGACCAGCACCTGGCGCCAGGTCGGGGTGTGCGCCAGCGACCATTCGCGGGCGGCGCGGCCCATCGCCGCGGTTCGTTCCGGATCACGGAGGAGCTGATCCAGGGCTCCGGCCCAGGCTTCCGGCGTGGCTTGCCGCGCGACGAGCCCGGTCCGGCCTTCGATCACGAACCGCTCGCTTCCGCTGCCCTCGGCCACCACCACCGGCAGGCCCGAGCTGGCCGCCTCGAGGACGGCGTTCGACATCTCTTCGATCACCGCCGGCTGAGCGCAGACCTCGGCCGACGCGTACACGCGCGCCACGGTGCCCGGGGCGAGCACGCCGGGGCAGGTCACACGATCGCCGAGGATCGCCACCACGTCGTCTTGATGGGGCCCCTTGCCTGCGCAGATCAGGTGCACATCGCGCCCCTCGTCGACCAGCCGGCGGACCGCGCGGGCCAGCACCACGACGTTCTTGATGGCGTCCAGTCGGCCGACCGAGAGCACCACCCGGCGGCCGGGCGGGATGCCAAACGTTGCCGAGAGCCAGCCGCGGTCGCGCTGGCCAGGATGGAAGAGGTCGCGTTCGATCCCGCGGCGGAGCAGCCCCACCCGCTGCGGGCCCAGCAGCCCTTCGAGGCGCGCGCGATCGTCGATCCGCGACGTGAGCACGAAGGCGCAGCGGCGGTGGTGGGCGTCCAGCAGGCGCTGCATGTGCGCCTCGGCGGCGCGGCCGATGGCCCAGCCGTCGCGCAGCAGGCGCGAGAAGCGGCCCGCTCCCGTGAGGCGTTTGACGGTCGCGGCGGTGAACACGCGCGTGTAGTAGGGCGTCGACGTGTGCACCGAGTTGGTCAGCGGGATGCCGTGGTGGCGAGACACGCGCGCCGCCGTCCGGGCCGAAGCGAACGTGCCGTCGGTCGTGTGGATCACGTCGTAGCTGCGCAGGCGCGACGTCAGCAGCGGATTGTGAAAGGCCAGATCGGTGTGGTCGGGGATCTCGGCGAGAAACGGGACGCGCGCGCTGCTGAACCGGGGCGGATGAAGCTGGTAGCGGACGTGAGGCCCCAGCGAGATCGTCTCGTCCCGGGCCCCCAGGAAGTGCACGGTCAGATCGATCGGCTCGTCGGCCTCGCGCGCCGTTGCGGCCAGGCGCTCCCAGGTCTTGACGTGACCGCCGGCGGTCGGGCTCCAGTAGAGGTCGACCAGCACACCCACCCGGAGGCGTGTGTTTTCCGACGGGCGTGGCTCGTTCATCTGTTCCCCGATCAGGCTGCGGACGGCGCGCGCCTTCGGCAATGAGGCAGGGAATGATCAGTAGGGGTAACCGAGCGTGACGTACACCTTCAGGCCCTCGCCTCCATACGCCAGGTCGACGCGGCCCAGGATGTCGGGGTGGATCAGGGCGCGCAGCCCGAAGCCGCCCGACGCGCGGACGCGCGACCAGGGCGTCGACCCCGGACCGTAGACTTGCCCCACCGCCACGAATGGGTCGATGCGCCAGTCGGCGACGACCCCGAAGAAGTGGGTCTGCAGCAGCCGCACCCGCTGCTCCGTCTCGAACTCCCAGGCGCCCTTGTCGATGAAGCGGTCTTCCTGGAATCCCCGGAACAGAACCTCTCCACCCAGGCTCGCCTGGTCATAGAACGGGATGTCCGAGCCGATCACCTGCAACCAGTAGAGGCGCGCCGCTCCCTGCAGGAACGAAAGCTCGGGAATCACCCCGCGCGTGATCCAACCGAACGTGGCGAACCGGCCCACGCCCGTGATGCCCTGGGCGATGTTGCCGGTCAGCTCGCTCTCCAGGCCCAGCACCGAATAGTCGCCCAGGGGGCGCGTGTCCCAGCGAATCGAGAATCCGGCGCGCCCGAACGCCGAACCGTTCAGCCCAGGGGCGTCCGGGTAGACGACCTGGGTTTCGGGGAGGCCGGAGATCGCGTGCACCTCTGGACGATCGCCTCGCAGCTCGCCGTAGAGCGCGACGTTGAGGTTCTGGGTCCAGTTCCAGCCGATCCGGGCGTTGGCCGTCGCGAACAGCCGCGTGTAGCTGGACTCGCCTTGCTCGGTCGTGTACGGCCCGAGCCCGAAGTATCGGTAGAACAGGTTGCGGCGCACCCGAAACATGATGTTGGCGGTGAAGGCGTGGGGCGTGCGCCGGTCGTCGTCGTACTGGAACCAGATCGATCGGTTGATGACCGTGCTGGCCGAGAGGATCAGGTGCCACGAGCGCAGGAGTCCCAGATACCGGTAGTAGCGGTAGGTCCCGGTGATGTGCACCGAGCTGTTCCAGCTGAGACTCGGCGCCGTGATCGAGCTGACCTTGTCATTGTCCGACCGCATGAACACGGGCATGAACCCGTAGGTGCTCCCCTCATTGGGAGCCGTCGTGTACATCGGCAACGGGAAGAAACGGATCCCCGCGACGGCCGGTTGGGCCATCACGGCCAGACACACGATCAGCGGCCCGATGATCTTCACGTCCGTCGAACGCCCACCGCCCGGCGAGCGGCTGACCGTTTATGTAATGCCGTCGCGACCGCTCAGGCGGCCGACCGAGAACGAATGAAGCCGGGCCCTATGTGTAATCGTTGTTGAGGGCCGCCAGGCCGAGCCCGGGTACGATTGGATGGACGGCAAGACAGCCGGAACGCCAAGGGGAGGCGCGACACATGGCAAAGCAGTTCGTCGAGCAGTGGAGCGGGATCACGCCGCACGACCTCGGCCTCAAGGCCGCCTACTGGTCAGGGAAGGAGGACGACCCCGTCGTCTATCGGCCGGTCGTGGGATGGATGACGGTCACGGGCCGGGCGACCGATGCCCCGCCCAACACACCGCTGGCCAACCAGTTCTTCCCCTTGGTCCTGGGCGACGACTGGTGGCCACACTCGGCCTGGGAGCTGACCAACTACGGCGGCGTGGTTCCGAAGGACATCGCCGACGACGCCGTGAAGGAAGCCATCAAGAAGTGGCGGACCAAGCCAGAAGGGCCGGACGTCCAGGTCAACGTTCGAACGGTCGGACAGGCCTAGGCCGTCCAGACGGCGACGTTTGAGGTGTCGACCCGCCGTCACCCGACGACGTCGCGAAATGCCGCCCGCAGCCGCTTCGTCGCCGTGTTCAGCTCGTCGACGTCCAGGCTGGCGAACCCCAGGCGCACGGCATCCACCGTCGCGCCATTGGAGGCGAAGGCTCGCGGCGACTGGAAGTGCACGCGACGCGCGTGGCTGCGCTCGAGCAGGCGGTCGAGGTCCACGCCCTTGAAGCGCACCCAGAACGCCAGTCCACCGGGGGGGACCGACAAGGCGATGTCGTCGCCGAACTGGTCGGCCAGAAGCTCGGCGAATCGGCGCCGGCGCTCGGCGTAGAGCCGCATCATCTTGCGGGTGTGACGCTGCAGCTCGCCCGCCTCGATGAACTCGGCGATCGCGGCCTCCATCGCGGGATCGCCCTGGCGGTCCACCATCATCACCTCCGCGCCCAGGCGCTCGGTCAGGGCCTTTGGCGCCGACACATAGCCCATCCGCAGGCTGGGGCTCAGCACCTTCGACAGAGAGCCGACATACACCACCCGACCTTCGCCGTCGAAGGCGGCCAGGGGCAGCATGGGCTGGTGCGTGAAGTGAAAATCGTGGTCGTAGTCGTCCTCCACGACCGCGAAGCCGAACTGCGAGGCCAGCAGCATCAGGCGCATGCGCCGTTCCGGCGTCATCAGCACCGTCGTGGGGAAGTGGTGGTGGGGCGTCACATAGACGGCGCGGACGCGCTTGCGCCGGCAGACGCGCTCCAGATCGGCGGGGATCAGCCCCCGCTCGTCGACGCCCACCGTCGAGATGTCCGCGCCCGCGCGCCGGAAGGCCTCGCGCGCGGGCGGGTAGGTCAACGACTCCACGACGACCGTGTCGCCGGCCGAGACCAGGGTCTGGGCCACCACGAAGATGGCCATCTGGCTGCCGCGCGTGAGGCAGAGGTTCTCGGCTGTGACCGCCAGGCCGCGGTCGGCGCTGAGCATGGCCGCGATCGACGCCCGCAGGGCCTCGGATCCGCGCGGATCGCCGTAGCCCAGCCGGCGCCGCTGCAGCGTGCTGCGCAGAGCGTCGCGATAGCAGCGCGCGAGCAGGTCGATCGGCACGTCACGAATGTCGGGCGCCCCGTCGTCGAAGGACAGCATGTCGCGGGGCGGGAGGTCGGCGAGCAGGGCCGCCGCCGCGCGCGCGGGCCGGAACAGAGGTTGCTCCGGTATGCCCGCGGCCCCGCCGCTGACCACATCCAGCACAGGCAGATTCTCCGCGACGAAGGTGCCGCGCCGCTTCTCGCTGGCCAGCCAGCCCTGCGCTTGCAGCTCCTCGAAGGCGACGATGACCGTCTTGCGGTTCACCCCCAGGCTGTCGGCCAGCTCCCGACTTCCGGGAAGCGGCGTCCCGGGCTTGAGCCGCCCCCGGCGCACCTCCTCGATGATGGCGTGCACGATCTGCTGGCCGACCGGCGTGTCGCCTCGCCGGTCGAGCACGATCCTCAGGGGCCACGGGCGCAGCATGTCTGGACCATCCGTTTTTTTGGATCTGGGTGATCTACTGGTCCAGTCATTACCATAGCGTCTTCGAGAAAGCTGCCGGCTGTGATGCACGGAGGATTCTCGACCAACCGTTTACAAGTGACGCTTTCGGGGCTGCGTCGCGCGTCCCGCCGGACCCTGGTCGTGCGGCTCAAGCTTCCGGACGGCCAGGACTTCGCATACCGGCCCGGGCAATTCATCGGACTGGAGGCTCATGACGGCCGCCCGCGGTTCTTCTCGATCGCCAACGCCGAGCCCATCGGCGACGAGCTGGAGCTGCATGTGAGCCGCGCGCCCGGGGGACTGTTCACCGGCGCGCTGTTCGAGACGGCGCAGCCGGGCGACCGCTTCTGGCTGGTCGGACCCTTCGGAGAGTTCTTCATCCCCCCCGACGCCTCGCCGCACACCATCGTGGTTGCGGGCGGCACCGGCTTCGCTCCCATCAAGGCCT
>Ga0335083_10005956_pt1 | contig 15362 bp, 14 predicted proteins | sample Lox_Sample_42_FD_206716 | JGI IMG/M metagenome (GOLD analysis project Ga0335083, IMG submission 206716) | Soil microbial communities from Loxahatchee National Wildlife Refuge, Florida, United States - Lox_Sample_4.2 | ecosystem: Environmental > Terrestrial > Soil > Wetlands | place: USA... | reverse complement strand
TAGGTGACTACCTCGTCCGCGTAGCCGCGGTCCTCACCCCACAGATTGACGACGGCGGCGTTCTTGCCCTTGCCGCGATTGGTGAAGTGCCCGTCGCCGGTGATCAGCCCGAGCAGCGTGCCGAGCTTCTCGCTCCCGCTACCGCCGAACTGGCCCTTGCCGGACTGCACTAGCAGCTCGTCGCCGGGCTTGAGATCCTTCAGCTTGATCTTGCCGCGCGTGGTGTAGAAGTCATGCCATGCGGTGGCCTTGATCTCGTAGCCATCCCTGGTCCTCACGCGGTAGACATCAGCCGACGGCGAGGTCATGAACGCCGGCACCGCCGGCCGTACCGTCACGCCCTCGCCCTCGCCAAGGGCGCGCTTGTCGACGGTCGCCTGGATGTCGACCCGCGCGTCGTAGAGATCGCCGATGCGCACGAGCCCGTAGCGCGTGGCAAGGCGCGTGTCGGCGGTAACGCATGGGTTGGTGGCGCGGATGTTCTCGCACCACCAGTTGTTGTTCATCTCGTTGACGCGATCGATGAGGATGAAGCCGGGCTCGGCGAAGTCGTAGGTGGACGTCATGATCACGTCCCACACGCGCCGCGCCGGCAGCGTCTTGTAGACCTTGCAGGCCACGAGTCCCTCGTCGTTGACGACGTAGCCCTCGTGGATCGACCACTCGCGCCAGACGAACTTGCGCGTGTCGCTCAAATCGGGCCGTTCGGCCTCGAACTCGCGCAGCGTCAGCGGAAAGGCGAGCTTCCACTCGCGGTCCTCGCGCACCGCCTGCATGAACTCGTCCGTGATCAGCAGCGACAGATTGAACTGGCGCAGCCGCCCGTTCTCGCGCTTGGCGCGGATGAATTCCATGACGTCCGGATGGCCGACGTCGAAGGTGCCCATCTGCGCGCCGCGGCGCCCGCCGGCGGAGGAGACGGTGAAGCACATCTTGTCGAAGATATCCATGAAGGACAGCGGCCCCGAGGTGTAGGCGCCGGCACCCGAGACGTAGGCGCCGCGCGGGCGCAGCGTCGAGTGCTCGTAGCCGATGCCGCAGCCGGCCTTCAGCGTGAGGCCCGCCTCGTGGACCTTCCTGAGGATGTCGTCCATCGAGTCGCGGATCGTGCCCGACACCGTGCAGTTGATGGTCGAGGTGGCGGGCTTGTGCTCGAGCGCGCCGGCGTTGGAGGTCACGCGCCCGGCGGGAATCGCACCGCGGCGCAATGCCCACAGGAAGCGCTCGTACCAGTGCTCGCGCACGTCGGGACTCTCGACGTCGGCGAGCGCACGGGCGACGCGCTTGTAGGTGTCGTCCATCGACTTGTCGATGGGCGTGCCGTCCTTGGCCGAGAGGCGATACTTCTTATCCCAGATATCGAGCGATGCCTCCTGGAAGGGAATGGCATCGATGTCCTTCGGCTCGATCTTCACTAGGGTGTTCATGGAATCCGCGGCGCTCCGGAAATCTCTATTGAGCCCACTGCAACGGATTAACAGGGAAAAACCGGCCAAAGGCGCTTTAACGGCGCTCAAGGAACCGCGAGCCTGACCGGTACCTGACTGTCCTTACTGAAGTGGAACAGTTCAGGGCCCTGAAAACCTCCCCCCGACTGCGTGACCCTCGTCGCTCTCGCGCAAACACAAGATCTTGTGTCGGGGTCAAAAGACTAATGACGGTGCAGGAGTGCGTCAAGATTCAAAATCATATTTTGTCGTGTCATTTTTATATAGGTATTTCATATGTTTACGTCATTCTCCGCAGTAAATTGCACGATAATTTTTGAGTAGCCGCCGGCTCCCCGAAGTCAACCCCCGACCCCAATATCTTGTGCTCAGGACAAGCACAGGTTTTGCACAGACTTGCCCACAGCCGCCGTACCGCCCTCGCGGCCGCGCGCCCGCCGCGCGTCTCCTGCATCGCTGCGGCGCCGCGGCCCGAGCGAGCGCCCCCAGCATCGCTGGCGGCGTCGCAGCCCGAGCGAGCAGCGCCGCCGCCCATGCGCCGCTCTTGAAAGCCCCCGCGCCCAGCCGCACATCGTGTGCAACGGTTTTCAACACTTCAGCTCAGAGGAGTTTTTCTATGACCATCGTTCGTTACGAGCCGTGGGGGCTCTTCGGGCGGCTGCACCGCCAGCTCGATCAGACCTTCGGCGATGATGCCGCGAGCATCAGCTGGATCCCGCACGTCGACGTCCGCGAAGAGGCCGAGCGCTTCGTCGTGGCGGCCGACCTCCCGGGTGTCGAGGGCAAGGACATCGAGATCACCGCCGACAAGGGCGTGCTCACCATCCGCGGCGAGCGCCGCTCGGAGAAGAAGGGTACGGAAGAGGGCTACGAGCGCGTCGAGCGCGCGACGGGCAGCTTCCTGCGCCGCTTCACGCTCCCGGAGAGCGCGGACGCCGAGGCCATCAAGGCGACCCATGTGAACGGTGTACTCGAGCTGAGCATTCCGAAGCGCCCGCAGGAGCAGCCCCGGCGCATCAGCGTCCAGGCCGCTTAATCCCCCGTCTGCATCCGGCGGCGCCCGCCCGGCGCCGCCGGATGCCAGGCTCGTGCCGACCGCCCCGCGCCCGCGGGCTAGAATCCGCGCCACATGAGAGCCGCGATTCCCGCTCTTGCGCTCGGCGCCCTCGCGACGTGGGCCGCCGCCGCGGGCGTGCCGCCGGCGGTGGGCGATACGCCACTGCCCTCGCTCGCTCCCATGATCCGCAAGGTGTCCCCCGCGGTGGTGAACGTCGCCACCCGCGGCACCGTGCGTGAGGCGGGTGCGCAGAATCCGCTGCTGCAGGATCCCTTCTTCCGCCGCTTCTTCGACCTGCCCCCGGCGGGCGCGCCGCGCGAGCACCCGTTCATGAGCGCCGGCTCGGGGGTGATCTTCGACGCGCGCCAGGGCTACATCGTCACCAACGCACACGTCGTCGAGAACGCGAGCGAGATCACGGTGACGCTGCAGGACGGGCGCGACCTCGAGGCCACGCTCGTCGGCAGCGATCAGCCCGCCGACGTGGCCGTGCTGCGGGTGAGCGCCACCGGGCTCGCGCAGATGCCGCTCGGCGACTCCTCGAGGCTCGAGGTCGGCGACTTCGTCGTGGCCATCGGCAACCCCTTCGGCCTGCAGCACACCGTCACCTCGGGGATCGTCAGCGGGCTCTCGCGCACCGGCATCAACCCCGACGGCTACGAGGACTTCATCCAGACGGATGCCTCGATCAACCCCGGCAACTCGGGCGGCGCGCTGGTGAACCTGCGCGGCGAGCTGATCGGCATCAACGCCGAGATCCTCTCGAGCAACGGCGGCAACATCGGCATCGGCTTCGCCATCCCCGTCAACATGGTGCGCAGCGTCATGGAGCAGCTGGTGAAGTATGGCGCGGTGCGCCGCGGCCAGCTCGGCGTCTCCATGTACACAGTGACGCCCGACATCGCCCATTCGCTCGGGCTCGCGCGCGCCTCCGGGGCGCTGGTGTCGCGGGTGGTCGAGGGCTCGCCGGCCGACAAGGCCGGGGTGCGCGTCGGCGATGTGATCACCGCGGTGAACGGCCAGCCGGTAAAATCCAACAGCGAGCTGCGCAATGCGATCGGGCTGGCGAGCGTCGGCGACCGCATCGACATCGGGCTGCTGCGCGAGGGCAAGCCGCTCAAGGTGACGGCGGTGATCGCCACGGTAGCGGTACACTGAGCGCGCGTCCTGCGGAGGGTCAGCCGTGAATATCTGTGTGCTCGGTGGAACCGGTTTCGTCGGCACGGAGCTCGTCACGCGCCTCGCGCTCGATGGGCACTGGGTGCGGGTGCCGACGCGCAACCCGGCGCGGGCGCTGCGGCTGCGGGTGCTCGACACGGTCGAGCTGCGTGTCGCCGACGTGCACTCCCCGCCCGCGCTCGGTCAGCTGTTCGCAGGCTGCGACGCGGTCATCAATCTCGTCGGGATCCTCAATCCCCGCCGCGGCGCGAGTTTCCATGCCGTGCACACCGAGCTGCCGGCCAAGGTGCTGGCCGCGGCGCGTGCCGCGGGCGTACGGCACGTGCTGCACATGAGCGCACTCGGCGCCGACCCGCAGGGGCCGAGCCAGTATCTGCGCAGCAAGGGCGCGGGCGAGGCGCTGCTGCGCGCCGCGCCGCCGCCCGCCACCCAGGCGCAGCCGGCGGTCACCGTCATGCGGCCGTCGGTGATCTTCGGCGCGGGCGACTCGCTCACCCAGCGCTTCGCGAGGCTGCTGCGGCTCACCGCGGGCATCCTGCCGCTGGCGCGGGCAGCGGCGCGCTTCGCGCCCATCCACGTGCTCGACGTGGCCGAGGCGTTCCGCCAGGCGCTCCTCAGCCGTGCCAGCTACGGGGCCACCTACCAGCTGTGCGGGCCGGATGTCATGACGCTCGCCGAGCTCGTGCGGCTCACGGCGCGCGTGGCGCGTCTGCCGTGCCACATCCTGCCGCTGCCCGATGCGCTGGCACGCCTGCAGGGGCTCGTCATGGGACTGATGCCCGGCACGCCCTTCTCGCTCGATAACTTCCGCTCGCTGACGGTGGATTGTGTGTGCCGCGAGGACGGCTGCGCGCAGCTCGGCATCCGCCCGGCGCACCTGCTCGCCGTACTCCCCACCTACCTCGGGAACGACGACGTCGAGACGCAGCTCGCGCTGCTGCGCCGCACGGCCGACCGCTAGTAGCCCGACGGCGGCGCCGCGGGGCCGGCGGCGGCGGGAGCGCTGTCGCAGAGCCCGGCGTCGCGCTCGGCGCGCGGCTCGCGCGCGAGCGCGCGCACCGCCGCATAGAAGCGCGGCAGATCGCCCTGCTGCGCCGCGAGCAGCCGCTCGAATCCCGGCACGCAGTCGTAGTAGGTGGCGAGCGAGGCGAGCTGCGCGTTGTTGAGTCCGCGCGCCATCCATTCGTCGTACACGCCGTAGTGCACGCCCTCGCGGCGCTCGAGCGCGCGGATGTCGGCGGCCAGCCGCGCGAGGATGCGCTGCTTGGCGGCGCGCATTTCATCAACAGGTGCCCCCGACTCGTAGAGCGCGGCGAGGCGTGCACGTGCCGGCGCGAGCAGCGCCAGCAACGCCGCCTCGCGCTGCTGCTCGAGCCTGAAGGCTTCGATGCGCTGCGCCGCGCCGCGGTACGCGAGCCAGCGCTTCAGGCCCTCGTCCTCCACCGCGGTGGCGAACGCCTCGTTGAACGAGGAGTCGTTCTTCACGTAGATCAGCTGGTGCGCGAGCTCGTGGAACACCGTCGCGACCAGCTCGTCGTCGTTATAGCGCAGCATGCTCGAGAGCACCGGATCGGCGAATTTGCCGAGCGTCGAGTAGGCCGGCACGCCCTCGACCACCACGTCGAAGCCGCGCGCCTCGAGCGTGAGCGCCAGATCGCGCGCCTGGCGCTCGTGGAAATAACCGCGGTACGCGACGCAGCCCACCACCGGAAAGCACCAGCGCCTGGGCCGGAGCGAGAACTGCGGCGCCGCCACGACGTTCCACACGACGAACTCGCGGCCGATGTCGGCGTAGCTGCGGTAACTCGCGTTGTCGGGCAGCCCGAGCTCGCGCGAGGCGAACTCGCGCGCCGCCTGCACCTCGATGAGCCGCGCGCGCAGCTGCGGCGCGGTGGCGGGAGCGGCGACGAGCGCATCGATCGGCTGGCGCGCGTGCAGCACGCGATACTGCCCGAGCGCCGCCTGCATGAGATAGCAGCCGCTCAACAGCATGCCCGCCGCGACGGCGAGCAGCACGCCCCGGCCGGGGCTCTCGGTTAACATGCGCACCATGCAAGTCTACTTGGTCGGTGGCGCCGTCCGGGACCGGCTGCTCGGCCTGCCGCCGCGCGAGCGCGACTGGGTGGTGGTGGGCTCGAGCCCCGCGGAGCTCGAGGCCGCGGGGTATATCCCGGTCGGGCGCGAATTCCCGGTGTTCCTGCACCCGGTGAGCCACGAGGAGTACGCGCTGGCGCGCCTCGAGCGCAAGGTGGCGCCCGGCTACCGCGGCTTCGCCACCGAGTTCTCTCCCGGGGTGACGCTGGCCGAGGACCTGCGCCGCCGCGACCTCACCATCAACGCCATCGCCGAGAGCGCTACGGGCGAGCTGATCGACCCTTACGGCGGCCGCGCGGACCTCGAGGCGCGGCTGCTGCGGCACGTGTCGGACGCCTTCGTCGAGGATCCGGTGCGCGTGCTGCGCGTGGCGCGCTTCGCGGCGCGCTTCGCGGCACTCGGCTTTCGCGTCGCCGACGAGACGCTCGCGCTCATGCGCCGCATGAGCGCCTCGGGCGAGCTGGCGGCGCTGGTGCCGGAGCGCGTGTGGCAGGAGACCGGGCGCGCGCTCGACACCGCGCACCCCGAGGTGTTCTTTCAGACGCTGCGCGAATGCGGCGCGCTCGCGGCGATCTTCCCGGAGATCGATGCGCTCTACGGCGTGCCGCAGCCGCCCAAGTGGCATCCGGAGATCGACACCGGCGTGCACGTGATGCTCGCGCTCGCCTGGGCCGCGCGCAGCGGCGCCTCCACGGCCGTGCGCTTCGCGGTGCTGGGGCACGATCTCGGCAAGGCGCGCACGCCGCGCGAGCTGTGGCCGAAGCACCACGGTCACGAGGAGCTCGGGGTCGCGGCGGTCGAGGCGCTCGCCGACCGCCTCAGGGTCCCGGGCTCGTTGCGCGAGCTGGCGATCCTCGCCGCACGCGAGCACACCCTGGTGCACCGCGCGCTCGAGCTGCGGCCCGAGACGGTGCTGAAACTCCTGCAGGAGTGCGATGCGTTCCGCCGCCCGGAGCGCTTCGGCGAGCTGCTGCAGGCGTGCGAGGCCGACGCCCGGGGCCGCACGGGATTCGAGACCCACCCCTACCCGCAGGCGGCCTACCTGCGTGCGGCGCTCGCGGCGGCCGCGGCGGTGACGCTGCCCGAAGAGGAGCGCCGCGGCCTCAAGGGTACGGCCATCGGCGCGGAGCTCAAGCGGCGGCGGGTGCTGGCGGTGACCGCGGTGAAATCCGCGGCGGCGGCTCAATAGCCGAGGGCGTGCAGCACACTCACGGCCGCCGAGGCCGCGAGACAGTAGATCCCGAAGTAGTACCAGCGTCCGCCCTCGAGCCAGCGGCTGAGCCACCTGAGCGCGAGCAGCCCGGCGCCGAGCGCGACGAGTGCGCCCACCACGGTGAGCCACACGACCGGGCCGAGCGCGGCGCCGCCGCCCGCCGGCACCGCCTTCACCAGCCGCAGCGCTTCGCGCGCCACCACCGGCGGGGTGAGCACCACCGCGAGCGCAAAGCTGAAGGCCTCGGCGCGCGACTTCTCCACGCCGAGCAGCATGCCGGTCGAGATGGTGGCGCCCGAGCGCGAGAAGCCGCGGAACGGCAGGCACAGGCCCTGCACCGCGCCGATGATGCCGGCGCTGCGCACGCCGAGCGCCGCCGCCGGTCGTGCGCGCCGGCGCTGCTCGGTGAGTCCCGCGGCGAGGATCAGGATGCCGGCCACGCCGAGCGCCGGTGCGATGAGCTCGAGGTGGCTGAACAGATCCTCGATCTGCCCGTGCGGCACGTCGCGCAGCAGCGTGTGCTCGATGAGCTTCATGAGCCCCTCGCCGACGACCGCGGTGCAGGCGGTCGCGACGATCACGATCCAGAGGAAGGCCCTGAAGACCGCGCCGCTGCTGAAGTAAATCGCGCGCCAGTCGCGCCAGAAATAGGCGATCACCGCGAACATGGTGCCGGTGTGCAGCATCACGAGCAGCAGCGTCATCGGCGGCGAGGCGGGATCGAGTCCCATGAGCTTCTCCGCCACCACCACGTGCGCCGAGCTCGACACCGGCAGCAGCTCCGCCAGTCCCTGCACGATCGCGAGCACGATGACCTTGAGCAGTGTCATATCCATCCGTTCATCATAACCGGCGGCTCACAGGAGCCGGCGCAGATCCTGCAGGGCGAAGCCCGCGAGCGGTGCGGCGTAACCGCGCGTCAGCGCCATGACCTTGAAGGCCTCGCCCATCTCCTCCGGCATGACGAGGCGGCGCGCCTCGCCCGCGAGGCGGGCGCGGTCCCGGGCATCGGGCGCGTCCGTCACCAGCCGCTCGAGCCCGAGCGCGAGCAGATAGGCCGCCTGGGTGGCGAAGCCGCTCACCGCGAGGCCCGCCTCGGCGGCCGCCTCGGCGACGGCCGTGAAATCCACCCAGGCGGTGATGTCCTGGAGCCCGAGGTTGACGTAGGGATCGTCGTGCGCGCGCTGGCGGAAATGGCAGCGCAGCGTCCCGGTGCAGCGCTGCGGATGGTAGTAGTGCGCACGCGGCAGACCGTAATCGATGAGCAGCACGACGCCGCGCCCGAGACACTCCCCGAGGGTCGCGATCCAGGGTGCGAGGCGCAGGTTCACCTCGGAGGTGTAGCCCTCGGGCGGCGCCTCGGGGCGCCCGGCGAAGAGCGCGCGGCACAGCTGCGCGAACGGCGCATCGGCCGGCCGCGCGGCGCCGGTGAATCCACCGGCCACACCCTCCGTGACGCCAAGCTCGTGCACGGCGCCGGCGTGCAGGCTGAAACGCCGCACCGGCAGGGCATCGGCCACTTCGTTGGCGAGGATCACGCCGGCCAACGGCGCATCGGGAAGCCGCTCGAGCCACACGACGCGCTCGCGCAGGTGGGGCGCGAGGACGGCGAGGCGCGCGCGCTGGCGTGCGGCGAGATCCGCGCTCACCTCCAGGATCGCGTAGCGCTCGGGCGCGGCGCCCTGCGCATCGAGCGCGCTGAGGAGCGTGGCGGCGAGCGCACCGCTCCCCGCGCCGAGCTCGAGGATTCCGCCGCCGGTCGCGGCGAGCACCGCGGCGCACTCGCGCGCCAGGCAGGTGCCGAAGAGCGCGGAGGCCTCCGGCGCCGTGACGAAATCCCCACCCGCGCCGAGCTTCCAGCTGCCGGCGCTGTAGTAGCCGAGCCCGGGGGCATAGAGCGCGAGCTCCATGAAGCGCTCGAAGGAGAGCCAGCCGCCCGCGGCGGCGAGCTCGGCGCGGATCAGGCCGGTAAGCGCCTCGCTGTGACGCCGCTCCTCGGGCGTGAGCGCGGGGAGCATTGAGCGCGCGCCGGATGCGCTCATAATCGGCCCCCATGACGCGCGACGGATCCGATCCCCCCACCCCGCTGCCGGCGTCCGGCCGCGTGCTCGCCGGCAAGACCGCGCTGGTCACGGGTGCGGCGCGCCGCGTCGGCGCGGGCATCGCGCGCGTGCTGCATGGCGCCGGCGCCAATATCGCGCTCCACTACTTGAGCTCCGCCGCCGACGCCGAGCGGCTCGCCGCCGAGCTCACCGCCGCGCGCCCGGGCTCGGTGCGGCTCATGCAGTGCGACCTGCTCGATGTCGCGCAGCACGCCGCGCTCGTCGGCGGCACGGTCGCGGCTTTCGGCGCGCTCGACATCCTGGTGAACAACGCCTCGACCTTCTACCCGACGCCGGTCGGCGAGATCGCCGCGGCCGACTGGGACGACCTCATCGGCACCAATCTCAAGGCACCGCTGTTCCTCGCGCAGGCGGCCGCGAGCGCACTGCACGCGCGCGGCGGACTCATCATCAATCTCGCCGACATCCACGGCATGCGGCCGCTGCGCCGCTACCCGGTCTACAGCATCGCCAAGGCGGGCCTCATCATGCTGACGCGCGCGCTGGCCCGCGAGCTCGGGCCGCAGGTGCGCGTCAACGCCGTCGCGCCAGGTCCGGTCATGTGGCCCGAGGACGGGCTCGATCCCGCGCTCGAGGCGCGGATCATCGGGCGCACCGCGCTCAAGCGCACCGGCTCGGCGCTCGACGTGGCGCGGGCGTGCCTGTACTTCGCCGCCGATGCACCCTACGTCACCGGGCAGGTGCTGGCGGTCGACGGCGGGCGCAGCATCGGCTGGTGACACGGTTCGGCTCCCGGACTAGGACGCGCTGGACAGCCGCTCGAGCGGATGCGCGGCCTGATCGAAACCGCGCCACAGCTCGCCGATGGTGAGGCCGGCGGTCGGGTGGCGCACGCCGGGCGCGAGCTCGGCGAGCGGCCCGAGCATGTAGGCGCGCTTCACGAGATCCGGCCGCGGCAGCTGCAGGCCCGGCTCCGCGCACACCAGATCCCCGTAGAGCAGCACGTCGAGATCCATCGAGCGCGGCGCCCAGCGGGGCGCGCCGCGCGGGCGGCCGCAGTGCGTCTCGATGGCGTGCAGCCGCTCGAGCACCGCGTGCACCGGCAGCGTCGTGTCGAAGCCCGCCACCAGGTTGATGAAGTCCTCGCCGGCGAAACCCACGGCGCGGTTGCGGTACCAGGCCGAGACGCGCAGCCCCGGAAACTCGTGCGCGAGCTCGGCGAGCGCCTGGCGCAGGTGGCGTTCGGGCTCGACGTTGCTGCCCGCCGCGACGTACACCGCCGGCATCGCCGCCCCTCAGCGCGGCAGATCAGCGCGGCTGCGCTCGATCACCACGCCCACGTCGCGCGAGTTACGGATCGCGCCCGGCTTGTTGAGCGTGATGCGCACCCACTCGACGCCGAACTCGGCCAGGATGACCAGCGCCAGCCGATGCGCCAGCGTCTCGACCAGCCGGAACTCGGACCCACCGATGAACTCGAGCGCGCGCTTGGCCACCTTCTTGTAGTCGAGCGTGTCGGCGACCTCATCGCTCGCGGCGGCGCGCGCGCAGTCGACCGGCATCTCCAGGTCCACCACCACCGTCTGGCGCACGCGCCGCTCCCAGTCGATGAAGCCGATGATGCACTCGACGCTCAGGCCGTGCAGAAAGATCCGGTCGCCGCTGCGCTGTGTCATGACGGGTGCGAGGTAAGCCGGCTTCAGGCCGCAAGCTGCGCGAGCGCGGCGAGCGGCCACTGCGCACGCGCCTCGATGGCGAGTCCCGCATGCTGGCCCGCCGCCAGGCGCGCCAGCCCCGCCACCGCGATCATCGCCGCGTTGTCGGTACAGAACTCGATGCGCGGATAGTACACGCGTGCCCCGTGCGCCTGCGCCGCAGCGCTGAGCTGGGCGCGCAGCGCGCGGTTGGCGCCGACGCCGCCCGACACCACGAGCGTCGTCAGCCCGGTGGACTCGAGCGCGCGCAGCGCTTTGGCGGTGAGCGTACCGGTGATCGCCGCCTCGACGGCGTGCGCGATGTCGGCGCGCCGCTGCGCGGTGAGCTCGGCGGCGCGCACCGCGTGCAGCACCGCGGTCTTCAGTCCCGAGAAGCTGAACTCGAGGCCGGGGCGGTCGAGCATGGGGCGCGGAAAGGTGAAGGCGCCCGGGGTGCCGTGGCGCGCGAGCTCGGCGAGCTGCGGGCCGCCGGGATACGGTAACCCCAGCAGCTTAGCGGTCTTGTCGAAGGCCTCGCCGGCGGCATCGTCGCGGGTTTCGCCGAGCAGCCGATAGCGGCCGATCGCGGCGACCTCGATGAGCTGCGTGTGGCCGCCCGAGACCAGCAGCGCCACGTGCGGGAAGGGCGGCGGCTCGCTCTCGAGGAGCGGCGCCAGCAGGTGCCCCTCGAGGTGATGCACGCCGATCGCCGGAATCCTCCAGGCGTAGGCGAGACTCGCGGCGAGCGCCGCTCCCGTCAGCAGCGCCCCGATGAGGCCCGGGCCGGCGGTGTAGGCGATGCCGTCGAGATCGTCGGGTGCGGTGGCGGCGTGCGCCAGCGCCGACTCGACGAGCGGCAGCAGACGGCGCACGTGATCGCGCGAGGCGAGCTCCGGAACCACGCCGCCGTAGCCGCGATGCAGCTCCACCTGGCTGTGCAGCTCGTGCGCCAGGAGCCCCGCCTGCGCGTCGAGCACGGCGGCGGCGCTCTCGTCGCAGGAGGATTCGATGGCGAGTACGCGCATGGGGAAATTCTAGACGATCCGCGGTGCGGTCCGGGCGGTCACGAGCGGGTGTTATAGTTGCGGGCAAGATGTGCCTGAGCACACGGGGGTCCGCGGTAACCGGGGGTAAGCACCTGCAGCGGCATTGCGCGGCATGGGCGGTGCCGTTCCTGGGCCTGCTCAGTCTGCTCGCGGCATCGATGGCCGTGGCCGAGCCCTGCAAGCTCGGCCGCATCGGCGAGCTGCCGGTCACCATGCGGGACATGAGGCCGTTCGTGCACGCCGCCATCAACGGCAAGGATGCGCTGTTCCTCGCCGACAGCGGCATGTTCTTCAGCGTACTCACGCCCGCCGCAGCGAAGCAGTTCAACCTGTCGCTGGACCCTGCGATCGACATCCTCGTGACCGGCGTGGGCGGCGATGCGCGTGCCTGGGTGACGACGGTGAAGACCTTCACCATCTTCGGCAAGGACCTGTCCAGGATACCGTTCTACGTTCTCGGCAACGACCTCGGCAACGGGGCGGTCGGCATCATCGGCCAGAACGTCTTCCGGATCGGCGACGTCGACTACGACCTCGCAAATGGCCTCATCACCCTCGTGCGCACACACGGTGACTGCAAGAAGACTTCGCTGGCCTACTGGGCCAACGCCCGCGACCTGGCGTACTCCGAGATCGAGATCGACGCCTCCACCGTCGAACAGCCGCACACGATCGGTGTCGCGTATCTCAACGGCGCGAAGATCCGCGTCATGTTCGACACGGGAGCAGACGCCTCCGTCATCACGCTGCGGGCCGCCAAACGCGCCGGCATCACTCCCGCCAGCCCTGGCGTCACATCCGGTGGGATGATCTCGGGCGTCGGTCGCCGTCTGGCGCGCACCTGGATCGCACCGTTTGCGAGCTTCAAGATCGGGGATGAGGAGATTCGCAACACGCACCTGCGTATCGGCGAGGACATGGACGATGACACCGACATGCTGATAGGCACCGACTTTTTCCTGTCCCACCACGTGCTGGTGGCGAGCAGCCAGCGCCGGCTCTACTTCACCTACAACGGCGGCCCGGTGTTCAACCTGTCGACGACGATGGCCGAATCCGGGGATGCCCCCGCACAGGCTGCGCAGGGCAGCGGTCCGGACGCCGCGGCGGCCGACGGCACACAGCCTAAGGAGGCGCAGCTCGATGCGGACGGATACGCGCGGCGCGGCAGCGCCTTCGCCTCCCGGCGCGATTATCAGCACGCCCTCGCCGATCTGACCCGTGCGATCGAGCTCGATCCCGGCAAGGCGGAATATTTCTACGAGCGCGGCTCGGCTTACGCAGCCGATCGACGCGCCGACAAGGCGCTCGAGGACTTCACCCAGGCGATCAGGCTCGAGCCCGACCACGTGCCCGCGCTCATGGCGCGTGCCCGGCTGCGCGCCGACCGCGACGATCCCGCCGACGCAATCGCTCCGGACCTCGACGCGGCTGACCGTGCTGCGCCACGCGCGGGGGACATGCGGCTGGACCTCGGGGATCTGTACCGCGACATCCGCAGTTATCCGGCGGCAATCACGCAGTACGGCTACTGGATCGACACTCATAACTCCGATGACATCGAGATGCCTCGCGCGCGCGAAGCGCGCTGCTGGATGCGGGTGCTGGTGGGAACGGGGCTCGATCAGGCGCTCGACGATTGCAAGCTGGCAGTGCGCAAACGCCCGAAGACGGCGGATTTCATCGAGAGCCGCGGGTTCGTCTACCTCCGCCAGGGAAGGCTCGACAAGGCGAGCGCGGATTTCGATGCGGCGCTCAGCTTGAACGCAAAGCTTCCCTGGGCGCTCTATGGGCGCGGACTCGCCAGGCTGCGCCTCGGCCAGAGCGCCGCCGCCGCGGCTGACATCGCCGCGGCGAAGGCCCTGTCTCCCAGGATCGCCGAGGAGGCCGCGAGTCACGGCATCGGCCCGTAGACCCTGCTGCTTTGCCTTTGCCCCTTTGCTCCCGTAGAATCCCCCGCCCCCGTGCGGCGTGCCTTCGGGCGTCCCGGCGGGTATGGGCAGTATTTCCTTATCCGTCAATGACTTGAGGTTTCGATGCCGAGCGTGCGAGTGCGTGAGAACGAGTACTTCGATGCCGCCCTGCGGCGCTTCAAGCGCGCCTGCGAGAAGGCCGGCATTCTCACCGAGCTGCGCCGCCGCGAGTTCTACGAAAAGCCCACCCAGGAGCGCAAGCGCAAGAAGGCCGCGGCCATCAAGCGCCACATGAAGCGCGTCTCCCGCGACGGCATGCGCAGCAGCCGCTGAGGCGGCCGCCGGCTCTCCCTACGGCTCCCGACCGCGGCTGACGCCGCTTAAGTACCCATGGCGCTCAAGGATCGCATCACCGAGGACATGAAGACGGCGATGAAGGCCGGTGCCAGGGAGCGCCTCGCCACCATCCGCCTGGCGCTTGCCGCCATCAAGCAGCGCGAGGTCGACGAGCGCATCACGCTCGACGACGCGCAGGTGCTCGCGGTACTCGACAAGATGATCAAGCAGCGCCGCGAGTCGATCACCCAGTTCCAGACCGGGGGGCGCGCGGACCTCGTCGCCAAGGAGACCGCCGAGATCGCGGTACTGCAGGGCTACCTGCCCGCGCAGCTGAGCGAGGCGGAGATCGACGAGCTCATCGCGCAGGCGATCGCCGCGACCGGCGCCACTTCCGTCAAGGACATGGGCAAGGTCATGGCGCTGGTGAAGCCCAAGGCCCAGGGGCGCGCCGATCTCGGCGCAGTCAGCGCGCGGATCAAGCAGAAGCTCAGCTGATTCCTTATAGTCTCGCCAGCGCGCGCGGCCTCTGCCGCCACGCACCGGACTCTCGTGGGACGCATTCCCCAGCATTTCATCGATGAGCTGATCGCCCGCGCCGATATCGTGGAGGTCATCGGCGCGCGCGTGCAGCTGAAGAAGGCCGGGCGCGAATGGAAGGCCTGCTGCCCGTTCCACAACGAGAAGACGCCCTCCTTCTGGGTCAGCCCGGACAAGCAGTTCTACCACTGCTTCGGCTGCGGCAAGCACGGCACCGTGCTCGGCTTCCTCATGGATCACGACCATCTCGCCTTCCCCGAGGCGGTCGAGGAGCTTGCGGCGCGCCTGGGGCTGGAAGTGCCGCGCGAGGGCGGCGGCGAGTCCGCGGCGCCGCGCGCCGAGGAGCCGCTCTATGAGCTGATGGCGCGCGTGGCGCGCTATTACGCCGAGTGTCTCGGCCGCGAGCCGCGCGCGCGCGATTACCTCGCGCAGCGGGGACTCACCGCCGGGACGCTCGAGCGCTTCGAGATCGGCTACGCGGTGAATTCCTGGAACGACGTGCTCAAGCGCTTCGGGAGCGACGATCTGCAGCGCCGGCGGCTCGCCGAGACCGGGCTCATCATCGAGCGCGAGCGCAGCCAGACGCAGTTCAGCGAGCGCCACTACGACCGCTTCCGCGACCGCATCATGTTCCCGATCCGCGATACCCGCGGCCGCGTGATCGCCTTCGGCGGCCGCGTCATCGACGCCGGCGAGCCTAAATACCTCAACTCGCCCGAGACGGTGTTGTTTCACAAGGGGCGCGAGCTCTACGGGCTCTACGAGACGCGCCGGGCGCG
>Ga0335083_10005955_pt1 | contig 15364 bp, 10 predicted proteins | sample Lox_Sample_42_FD_206716 | JGI IMG/M metagenome (GOLD analysis project Ga0335083, IMG submission 206716) | Soil microbial communities from Loxahatchee National Wildlife Refuge, Florida, United States - Lox_Sample_4.2 | ecosystem: Environmental > Terrestrial > Soil > Wetlands | place: USA... | reverse complement strand
CCCGGCTCCTACGCGAACGAAGCCGAACGCCTGACCGGAAAGGTGCTCGAGCGCCTGCGGTATGACCGCATCGGGGAAATCTTCGATCGAGGCTTGCACGGATACCTGAACGACTTGCTTCACATGTTCGGCGCGATTGGCGAAGACATCGCGCGGACATACTTCTACTACGCGGTGGTGGCATGAATCGATTTCATTTGGTACACACGACGGAATTCTCGTACGACGGTCCGGTTTCGGAGAGTTACAACGAAGTCCGGCTGCGTCCTCTCCAGGACGAAAAGCAGAGCTGCCTCTCATTCCGCTTGTCCACGAACCCCGGTTCGCGGGGCACGGCCTACCGGGATGCCCACGGCAACTGGGTCCATCAGTTCAACGTGCTTCGCGAGCACCGCCATCTGAAGGTCGAGGCCGAATCCGTCGTGCTTGCGCACGACGCGCCCGAATCGCCGGCCGATCCCACGACGCTTGCGGAATTCGACGCGAGCCGCGCGAAGCTGAGCGAAGAGTATTTCGACTTTCTCGCACCGAGCGCATACGTGCCTCACCTGGCCGAGCTTCGCGAATTCATCGACGCGGCGGAAAGGAAGTCTGAAGGAACCGTCGCCGGATTCGCGCGCGCCGCGTCCGACGTGATTCATTCCAGTTTCCGCTACGTGAAGGGCGCGACGCACGTCCATTCGTCGATCAAGGATTCGCTGTCGATCGGCGCGGGCGTCTGCCAGGATTTTGCTCACATGCTGCTCGGTGTCGTCCGGATGCGCGGAATTCCCGGGCGCTACGTTTCCGGATACCTCGTCCCGCGCGGCGCCGTTTCTCCCGAAGCCAAGCAGGAGAGCGTGATCGGCGGTCATGCGTCGCATGCGTGGACCGAGGTACTGATGCCGGGCGGAAACTGGATGGCGCTCGATCCGACGTTCGGCAAACCCGTCGGGCTGCGCCACATTCGCGTGGCCTATGGGCGGGACTATGAAGACGTCGCCCCGGTTCGCGGCGTGTACAAGGGCCAAGCCGGGCAGAGACTGTCGGTGGACGTGCGGGTTCGCCCGGCCTTGGACGACGCAGGGTGCGAACAGTTGAGCGAATCTTGCGCGCAGCCGGTCGCCGCTTCGATCGCCGAGCGCCCGCATCAGCCACCCCAGCAGCAGCAACAGCAGCAGCAATAGCGTCATCCGGCAGGATGTTCGTGCGGCCATGATTCCGCGGCACATGCGTCATGGACAATGATCCCGGTGCGCGTCTATTTGGCCGGTTTTGGGCGCTTTCCGGCGCTTTACATCCCCGTGCGCATTGGCTAACGTAAGCTGAGGGTTTTTCGTCGCGGCTTGCGAGCGAGATGAGCACACTTCTGGAAGGCAAGGACCTGCTTTTCACGCTGGTCCTCAAGGTCGGTTTCGCGGCGTCGCTCGCCGCCCTGCTGGTTCGCTTCCGATCGTTCCGCAAGCTGGTCTTTACCGAAAAGCGCGACTCCGACCAAAAAGTGATGTTGCTGTTGTTCCTCGTGCCGCCCTTGGCGATCGGCATCATGCTGCGGCTGATCGGCGGATATCGATTCTTCGATCTGACGCTCGAAGGTTCGTTTCTGATGGGTTTGATCGGCGGGCGCGTCGTGGGACTGCTGGGAGGGTCGCTGATCAGCCTGCTGCCGTTCGGATTTCACGAGTGGCTTTCCGCTCCGATGGCGGCGCTGGTTGGCTTGCTGGCCGGAATGATCCGCGACGTGATTCCCGAGAAAGAAGATGTGTGGCACTTCGGGCCGTTTTTGTTCCTCAACGTGCCATCGTGGTTGTGGCGGCTGATTCGCTACGGCAAGGGAAACTGGGCGATGTTGCCGCTCTTCGCGTGCGCCGCATTCGAAGTCGGGTTGATCGCACTGGGCGCGGCGGTCCCTTCGCACTGGCTGTTTTCGCTTCAGACTTCGAACTTCGGCTACATGCTGCTGGTGGTGCTTTCGTCGGTGATGTGCGTGGCGACGGCGATCAAGATCTGGAACAACACGCGCATCGAAATGAACCTGGAGCAGAATCAACAGCACCTGCTGAAAGCGCGCATGGACGCGCTGACCAGCCAGATCAATCCGCATTTCTTGTTCAACACGCTGAACACGGTTTCTTCGCTGATCCGTTTCGATCCGGACATGGCGCGCGGCGTGGTGCTAAAGCTTTCGAACATCCTGCGGCGGCTGCTGCGCAAGCATGAGACGTTCGTTCCGTTGCGCGAGGAAATCGAATTCATCGACGACTATCTCGACATTGAAGTGATCCGCTTCGGCCGGGACAAGCTGCAAATCTTCAAGGAAATCGAAGACGAGACGCTGGACGTCTTCGTGCCCAGCATGCTGCTTCAGCCGATCGTCGAGAACGCGATCAAGCACGGCTTGGCTCCGCGCGTCGAGGGAGGACAGATTCATCTGCGCGCACGCCGCCGCGACGGGCGTCTGAGCATCGAGATCGACGACAACGGGATGGGAATCGCGCCCGAGCGGCTTCGCGAGGTGTACGAGGGCGGTATCGGAATCAGCAACGTGCACGAGCGCTTGCGGCTGCTCTACGGCGATCAATTCGAGATGGACATCCGCAGCCAGCCCGGCGAGGGCACGCAGATTCGGATCGAGATTCCGGAACTCGCCGCCGTCGAAGCCGCGGCGATCTGACCCTAAGCGCTGCGAGGAGGACTTCTGCAGGCTTCCGCAATCAGCTGGTCGGAGACGTGGAATCTGGCGGTCGAGGCGCTGCGCGCGAACAAGGTGCGAGCAGCGCTGACGATGCTCGGCGTGGTAATCGGCAGCGCGTGCATCGTGCTGGTCGTCACGGTATCGCTCACCGGGAAGAAATACATCGCCGCGCAGATCGAAGCCGTGGGATCGAATATCGTCTACGCGAGCCTGGCCCACACGAGCGGCTCGCAGACAATCGCGCTCGACGACCAGATCTCTCCGGCCGACATGGAGGCGATCCGGCAAAGCGTCCCGCAGGCCGCGCGCGTGGCGGGCACAAACGACATCCAGATGTCCGTGGTTGCCGACGGCAAGGTGTGGCCCGTAGGGCTGATCGGCGTTACGTCCGGATTTCAGGAGATACGCCGCCTGCTGATCCAGCGTGGCCGCTATTTCGACGACGCGGACTTCTCTTCGGTCGGCAAAGTCTGCGTGATTTCGGACCATCTGGCGCAGACGGCGTTTCCGGGCGAGGACGCGGTCGGCCAGAGCATCCATGTGGGTGAGCTGACGTTCGCCGTCATCGGCGTTTTTGCGGAGCGCATCGGCACGTTTGGCCAATCCGAGATACGGACGGACTCCGTTCTCGTGCCGTTGCCGGTGGTTCAGTACTACACGGGCAGTGCGTTCATCGTCACGCTTTATGCACAAGCGGCAACGCCGGAGGACGTCACGGCGGTGACGCAACAGGTGGCCGAGATTCTGAAGAGCCGCCACCGCCCGCAGGCGGAGTACGACGTCGAGAACCTATCTTCCATATTGGAGACGTCGCGCCGCATCTCGCTGGCAATGACGATCGTCCTGTTGCTGGTGGCGATGGTGGCGCTGCTGATCAGCGGCGTGGGCATCATGAACATCATGCTGGTGAGCGTGACCGAGCGCACGCGCGAGATCGGCATCCGCATGGCGATCGGCGCGCGGCGGACGGAAATCCTGTATCAATTCCTGATCGAGGCGATTCTGATCAGCGGCGCGGGCGCCGTAGCTGGAATCGCCATCGCCGTCGCGATACCCATACTGATCGAAACGCTGATCGGATTCCTGCCGGTGCCGACTGGCATCAGTATCCCGATCTCGTGGCTTTCCGTGCTTTCCGCCTTTGTAGTATCCTGCGGGACTGGCGTGCTTTTCGGATACCTGCCGGCCAAAACGGCTGCTCGGCTTCATCCTGTGGAATCTCTGCGGTATGAATAGATTCGCCGGGACGAGTGTAGAAGCCGCGCGTTTATTGCACTGAGGAGCTTCGAGAATTGTGCGGAATCGCAGGCTTCACGCATCGAAACGGATCGCCCGGCCGGGAGCGCATCGAAAGCGCCGTCAACACGCTGATTCATCGCGGCCCTGACCAGCAGGGCGTCTTCTCCTCCCACGTTGTTTCGCTCGGCACCGCGCGGCTGAAGATCATCGATCTGACCGGCGGCAAGCAGCCGATCATCGCGGACAATGGCGATACCGTCATCGCGTTCAACGGCGAAATCTACAATCACCTCGAACTGCGCGCAGAGCTCGAAAAACTCGGGCACAAGTTTCACTCCCGCTCCGACACGGAAACCGTCCTGCACGCTTTCATGGAATGGGACACGGCGTGCTTTTCGCGGATGCGCGGGATGTTTGGCGTCGCGCTGTGGACGGAGTCGACGCGGCGGCTGGTGCTAGCGCGCGACCGGATGGGCATCAAGCCGCTTTACTTCACGCGGCGTGGCGGGGACATCTATTTCGGCTCCGAGCTGAAGGCGATTCTGATCCATCCGGAAATCGAGCGGCGGCTGAGCCTGTCCGGTCTCGACTGCTATTTGTCGCTTAACTACGTTCCGCGGCCGTGGACGCTGGTCGACGGAATCGAAAAGCTGGCACCAGGACATTGGCTGGAATGGCGTGACGGGGAAGCGCGGACGGAGGCCTATTGGACGCTCCCGGTCGCGCCGCCACGCGAGCGGGCGCTGGAAGCGGCGAAAGAGGAACTGGATCACCTACTGCGAGAGGCTGTGCGCGAGCATCTGCTCTCCGACGTGCCGCTGGGCGTGTGGCTGAGCGGCGGAATCGATTCGTCGACGATCCTGCACTACGCGGCGCAGGTTTCCAGTTCGCGGCTGAAGACGCTCTCGATCTCGTTTCGCGGACGCAGCTTCGACGAGACGCCGTACATCCAGCAGGTCGCCGCGCAGTACGGCACCGATCACGAGCAGTTCGATCTGAATCCAACGGAGAATCTTTCCGGGGCAATCGAGGAATTCGCGTATTACTCCGACGAGCCGACCGCGGACGCGGGAGCGCTGCCGCTGTGGTTCCTTTCGAAGATGAGCAAGACGAAAGTGACGGTGACGCTGAGCGGGGAGGGCGGCGACGAAGTTTTCGGCGGCTATCTGACGTATCGCGCGAACCGTCTTGCACATCTGGCTCGCGCGTTGCCTGGGTTCCTGACGCGGCTGGCACTCGCGGGCCTTCGATTCTGGCCCGTGTCCGATGAGAAGATCAGCTTCGAATACAAGCTCAAGCGATTCCTGGAAGGATGCCTGCTGCCGCCCGAACAGGCGCACGTCTACTGGAACGGTACATTCTCTCCAACACAGAAGGCTCCGCTCGTGCGAGCGGCATTGCCGGATGCGTTTGGCGGAATCCTGGGAGAGCTGCGCGATCGTCTGCGCGGCGCGGACGACCTGAACGCGTATCTGTGGTTCGATCAGAAATACTATCTGACCGACGACATCTTGATGAAGGTGGATCGGATGAGCATGGCCCACGCCGTGGAGGTGCGGCCGCCGCTGCTGGATCATCGCATCGTGGAGTTCATGGACTCGTTGCCGGCGTTCTTCAAGGTTCGCGGCTCGCGGCAGAAGGTGCTGCTCAAGGAGCTGATGAAAGGCAAGCTGCCTGCTTCCGTTTTGGGCAAGGCGAAGACGGGCCTCGATATTCCTTCTCACGAGTGGCTGCGAGGTCCGCTGCGGCCATTGATGCTCGATGCGATCGCGTACGGCACGTCGGAGCACGGCGACCTCTTCGACAAAGCTGCGATTGATGGGTGCGTGCGGGACCACCTCGAACGGCGCGCCAATCTGGGCTATCACCTTTGGGGATTGATGATCCTATTCATGTGGATGAGGAAATGGCGGATTCAAACGACAGCGCCTTTCGCGCCGAACCAGCGGATGACGGAAGGCGTTCTCACCTCTACATAATCGTTCTGCTCTTCGCGGCCGGCATATACTTCGGCACGGTGATTTCGCCGCCGTCCCTGATGGACGACGTGGACGCCGTGCAGGCGCAAATTGCGCGGAACATGCTTACGTCCGGCGACTGGGTGACGCCGCGCATCGACGGACTGATCTACGTCGAAAAGCCGCCGCTCATCTACTGGATCATTGCCGCGTCCTATCGGGTGTTTGGCGCGCACGACTGGGCCGCGCGGATACCGATTGCGCTTTGCGCGATCGCGCTCGCGGCGCTGACGATGGCGTTCGGCATCTGGGCGTTCGGCAAGCGCGCCGGTTTCTACGCAGGTCTGTGCATCGCCACGTGCATCGGACTCTTTCTCTTCACGCGCATTCTGATTCCGGACGTGATGCTCACGTTGACGATCGCCCTGGCGATGTGGGCGCTGCTGCGCACGCTCGAAGAAGACGAGCCGCACCCGCGCTTATGGTCGATCGTGCTGGCCGTTTGCCTCGGCACGGGGATGCTGCTGAAGAGCCTGATATCCGTGGCAATCCCAGTGGCCGTCGGATTGATCTACCTGCTGCTCACGCGCCAGCTCTTTTCCGCGCGGACGTGGAAACGGCTCCATCCTTTCACAGGCGGGTTGATCGCGTTAGCTATCGCCACGCCCTGGCACGTGCTTGCGACGCTTCGGAACCCGCCGTACTTCGACTTCACGATTCATGCCGGACCGGGCCAGTATCACGGCTTCCTGTGGTTCTTCTTTTTCAACGAACAGGTGCTTCGCTTCCTGAATCTGCGCTATCCGCATGACTACAACACGGTGCCGCGGCTGTGGTTCTGGCTGTTTCACCTTTTGTGGCTTTTTCCGTGGAGTGTCTATCTGCCGGCGGTCGTGAAGCTCTCGTTCAAACCCGCGGATAGGGCGGGCCGCGCGCGCTTGCTGGCGCTGGCGTGGATCGGCTTCGTGATGATCTTCTTCACGTTCTCGACGACGCAGGAGTACTACTCGATGCCGATATATCCCGCGCTGGCGCTGCTGCTCGGTTCCGCAATGGCGATGGGCGGGAACTGGGTGAGGTGGGGCACCCGCGTGCTGGCGGTGGTCGCGGGTTGCGCCGCAATCGCCGTGATCGCGATTCTGATTCACGTGCGCGGCCTGCCCGCGCCGGGCGATATTTCGTCCGCACTTGTGCATGATCCCAAGGTCAATTCGCTTTCGCTGGGGCACATGCTCGATCTCCGTATGGCCTCCTTTGCGTATCTGCGGCTTCCGCTGGCGCTGGCGGGGATCGCATTTCTTGTGGGGGCGATCGGCAGCATCAAGGCGACCGGGCAGAGAGCGTATCTTGCCGCCGGTCTGATGATGGTGCTGTTTTTTCACGCCGCGCGCGTCGCGATGACTGTGTTCGATCCGTTTCTCGCGTCGCGGCCGCTGGCGGAGGCCTTGCTGAAGTCGCCGGACGGCACCTTGATTTCCGAAGGCCACTACTACGAGTTCTCGTCGGTGTTCTTCTATACGAACCGCACGGGCTTGCTCTCGGCACCGAATGACCGCCGCGTCAATCTGGAGTATGGCTCGTACGCCCCGGGGGCGCCCAAGGTTTTCATTGACGGCGCGGAGTTCAAGAGTCTGTGGCTTGCTCCGAGCCGCAGCTATCTGCTCGCGGCCCTGGCGGACGTGCCGCGTTACGAAGCGATGGCGGGCGGCGGCGAGTTTCAGATGGTCGCGTCCTGCGGCGGGCGGGCGCTTGTGACGAACCACGCGTTACCATCCGCGCCCTGACCGGCCTTCTTTCCTTCTCGCCATCTGGGCGATGTACTAGAATAACGTGATGCAGAATCAAGAAAGCCGCGTGACCTACTCCGTCGTTGTGCCTTTCTACAACGAGCAGGAGAACGTGCCGCAGCTGTACGTCAAGATCATCGACGTGATGGACTCGATCGGAGCGCCCTACGAGATGGTCTTCGTGGACGACGGCAGCAAGGACGGCACGTTCGCGCAACTTTCGGAGATCGCGCGGCACGACGATCGCGTCGTCGTGGTACGGCTGCGGCGCAACTTCGGCCAGACAGCGGCGCTGAAGGCCGGCTTCGATCATGCGAACGGCGAAATCATCATCTCGATGGATGGCGACCTGCAACACGATCCCGCCGAAATCCCAAGCTTCATCGAAAAAATGCAGGAAGGATACGACATCGTGAGCGGGTGGCGCGTGGAGCGCACCGACCACTGGCTGATGCGGCAGATACCCAGCCGCGCGGCGAATCGCATGATGGCGAAGCTTTCGCGCGTGGATCTGCACGATTTTGGCACCACATTCAAGGCGTACCGTCGCGAGATTCTTGCGGAAATCAACCTGTACGGCGAGTTGCACCGGTTCATTCCCGCGCTGGCGAGCTGGGCGGGAGCGTCGATCGCCGAAGTGCCGATCACGAATATTCCGCGAAAAGCGGGGAAGTCGAATTACGGCATCTCGCGGACGATTCGCGTGCTGCTCGACCTGGTGAGCGTCAAGTTCCTGCTCGACTACTCCACGAGGCCGCTTCAACTGTTTGGGCTTGCCGGGCTGGCTTGCATGCTGATCGGCGGGAGCATCGATCTCTGGCTCGTAGTCGAGAAGCTGGTGAAAAACCAGGACATCATCGCGAGTCATGGCCCTCTCCTGCTGATGGGCACCGCGCTCGTCATCGGCGGGATTCAGTTCATCGCGATCGGCCTGATCGGCGAGCTGTTGACGAGAACCTACTACGAATCGCAGGACAAGCCGGTCTACAGCGTGCGCGAATTGCGCGGACGCCGGGCGGCGGGCTTCGGACGGCGCGAGCCTCCCCGCACCGCAGGCGCGGGCCGCTAGCCGGATTCCTCGCCGCCTTCTCCTTTTGCGGAATTCGCGGGCCGAATCGGTTCCATCAGGGAATATGCGGCGTGCCAGATTGCGCCGAAACGGCAATTTGCCGCTTGCGTGGCCTCCGGTCTGAGGGTAAAACTTTACGACGGGCTGGATTTTCCCGGCACTTCGCCGAATCTTTTCGAAACATCCGGCCATCAGCCAAAGTCAGAATGGACGCATGGAAGTTCGGGCGAAGCGCCCGGGAGGAAACATGAAGATTGCCGTGCTCGGTGGAGATGGCTACTGCGGTTGGGCCACAGCCCTGTATCTCTCGCAAAAGGGCCATCACGTCGCCATCGTGGACAACTTCATCCGGCGTCAATGGGATTTCGAGCTGGGAGCCCAGACGCTGACTCCGATCCGGCCGCTCCCCGAACGCCTTCGCGCGTGGCACGCGCATACCGGCAGGACGATCGAGTCCATGATCGGCGACATCACCGACTACGACTTTCTTTCCGACACGATTCAGGACTTTGAACCCCAGGCCGTTGTCCATTTTGCCGAGCAGCGTTCCGCGCCGTACTCGATGATCGATCGCAGGCACGCCTCGTTCACGCAAGTGAACAACGTGGTGGGCACGCTGAATCTCCTGTTCGCGCTGAGGGAGTTCGCTCCCGACTGTCATCTGGTGAAGCTGGGCACGATGGGCGAATACGGCACGCCGAACATCGACATTGAAGAGGGCTACATCGAGATCGAGCACAACGGGCGCAAGGACGTTCTGCCGTATCCGAAGCAGCCCGGATCGTTCTACCACCTCTCGAAGGTGCATGACAGCCACAACATCATGTTTTGCTGCAGAGTTTGGAAGCTGCGCGCCACGGACCTGAATCAGGGCGTTGTCTACGGCACGGTGACGGACGAAACGGCTCTCGACGAGGTGCTGATCAATCGCTTCGACTACGACGAGGTTTTCGGCACGGTGCTGAACCGCTTCTGCGCGCAGGCGGCCGTCGGCCATCCGCTGACGGTGTACGGGAAGGGCGGCCAGACGCGGGGCTTTCTGGACATTCGCGACACGGTGCGCTGCATCGAAATCGCGTGCGCGCACCCCGCGGCGCCGGGCGAATTCCGCGTCTTCAACCAGTTCACCGAACAATTCTCCGTGCTCGACCTTGCTCATAAGGTGCAGGCCGCCGGCAAGAAAATGGGCGTGAAAGTGGAAATCGAGCACATTCCCGATCCGCGCGTCGAGGCCGAGGCGCATTATTACAACGCCAAGCATTCGCAGTTGATCGATCTCGGCCTTCAGCCGCACCACCTTTCGGAATCGCTTCTCGATTCGCTGATGAACATCGCGATTGAATACCGGGACAGAATCGATACGTCGCTCTTCATGCCGCAGGTGAACTGGCGCAACGCAAGGAACGAACGGCAGCAGTCACTCCGCAGCGCGACAGTGGCTCCCGGGCGAGCCTGACTTCTCGGAACGCAATGAGCGGCGCGAAGGTCGCTGTTGCGGGCGCGGGAATCCATGGCTCGACGATTGCGATTCGGCTCGCCGAGCTAGCGAAAACGCCGCGCGAGTCAGGTTCCGGAGGTATTTTCCGCCTGAGCGGTCCCGACGGCGGGAACCTGGGGTTGTCCGCCTGGCCTCGAACCGAGACGGCGAAGTTGAAAGAGGCCGCTCGAAGCGCCGTGTTTCATCGCCAGCGAGGTTTCCACTCCGCAGGTGCAGCCCGGACATTCGCGGCGGACCATGGCCGCAGCCTGCTGCATGTACGCTTCGGAAGCGAGGATCGCTTCCAGGCGCTCGCGCAGAATATTGCCGACCGGCTTCAGGGGGTAGCATCCGGTGAGGACGTCGCCGTTCGACAGGATGAAGACTTGCGTGAAGCCGAGAACGCAGGGAGGTTCCGCGGGCTCCTCGTGGCTGTAGTACCGGCGGATGTAGTCCACTTCATAGGCGGGCCGCTTGAGCGTGTCCTTGAGAAACCTTTCGATGATGGCCACGTCGCGTTGCTCCGGCCACATGTGATCCATATCGGCGCCATTCAGGAAGTAGAGGCTGCGACTTAGGATGTTGAACTCTATCTGAGCGCCCAGGCTGCGAGCGACCTCGGCGAGCGTTTCCAGTTCCGAGCTCGAAAGCCGATTCAGCGTGACTGAAATCGCCACGCGCTTGTTCCGCAGCAGCCGAATTCCTTCCATCCCGAGATCGAAGTAGCCGCGAATCCCGCGGATCTGGTCGTTGGTTTCCTTCAATCCGTCGATGGAGACGGCGACTTTCGTGATCGGGGAGGCGTTAATTTCCTTGTGGAGCTTCTTGATGAGCAAGCCATTCGTCTGGATGACGATGCTTTTGAACGGAGCGGTGTTCGCTTTGTCCAGAATCTCGAAGAGATCGCGTCGCAGCAGGGGCTCGCCGCCTGTCAGCCGCAGCGAGTGGATGCCGCAATCGCCGACCTGGTTGATGACATTCACGGCGCGCTCGGTATCGAGGGCGTCGTGCCAGCGCGTCTTCCAGTAGTCGCAACTGATGCACTTCGCCTGGCAGTTTTCGGTCAGCTTCAGGTGCGCGGAGAGCGGCTTCGCGACGGAGGGCAGCAGTCTGGGCGACACTTTCGTGCCCAGCCACACGCGCGACAAATAGGAGGCCTCAGAGAGCATCTGTCCCGCCATCCTTTCATAGCCCAACGGCTCGCGCAGCGCCCTTTTTCGATCCGCAACCTATTCTACAACAACCTCGAGCCGGTCCCCGACGGAAGGCTTCATTGCGAGGCGGTCGTCTGTTGCGCCGCAGGGGTTGCGTTCACGAACTTGCCGTCACGCAGCGCGTAGTCCACACCGCGCCAGCGAATCGTCTTTCGTCCGAAGCTGGCGAGCCAGATGCCGAACGCCATCGCGTCCCACACCGGAATGAGCGGCATCTTCTTCCACAGGCCATGCTGCTTCATTCCCCACGCGCCGATCAACGAAGTGATCGCGATGCGGGCAATGGCGTAACCTCCCAAGAAAGCAACCGCGACGGTTGACGTCGGGCGCACCGCCAGCGCAACGAGCGCCCACGGCAATCCCCACGTGAAAACCAGGCCGAGGTGTCCCCATGGACGCATCATCCGCTGCACGGTGGACCAGCGCGTCCGCTTGTGAACGAGCCCGCCGAACGAATGAAAATCGGCGACTGATTGCACGACGTAGGGCAGCAGTTTCACTTCGTAGCCTTGTTCAGCGACGAGCCGGCCCGCATATACGTCGTCCGCAGGGCGGTCCTCGATTACCTGATAGCCGCCATAGCCTTCGACGCACTTGCGGCGGGTGGCGATGGTCTGACCGAAGGTGAACTTCACGCCGTCCAGCTTCCAGGCGACCATGACGCTTGCGAAGAAGTCCGAGATCATCCCGATCGACTGCAGCTGCTGCACGAGGGTCGTTTCCTTCGTCGCAACGTAAAGGCAGGTCGCAGCCCCAACCTGCGGATCGCGAAAGGGAGCGACGACATGGCGCAAATAGTCGGGCCGAACCCGCACGTCTCCATCGGTAATGATGAAGAGATCGTGCTTTGCCTCGTTCGTCAGGCGAACGAGGCGGGCTACTTTGTCGTTGATCCCGTTCCGGCCGGACCCGAGCAGCACGCGAATCCGGCGCTCGGGAAAGTCGTGCTGGAGCTGGTGGATTACCGGCAGCGCGGGATCGTCCGGATCGACGCAGAAGACGATTTCGTATTCGGGATAGTCCTGGCGGCAGAAGCTGGCGTAGTTTTCGTAGGCGTCGGGATCGAGACCCTTGATCGGTTTCAGGCAACTGACGGGAGGCGTGAAATCGGCTTCAGCGCGTTCCTCACGCTGGGCTGCGCGGAAGAACCGTACGGTGCTGTAGAGAACCAGCACGTAGTAGATGAAAGGGACGGAAGCGAGAAACAGGATGGTGTATTGAACGGCTGCGAGAATCTTCGAAACTCGTTTCCAGTTGAATGTGTGAGCGGGAACGCGCGTTCCCTGAAAAAGTGTAGCACGAAAGGCGAAAATACACGGCGCTGCGGCGGTTTTACATTGCGCGGAAAGCGGGTAGGATAGGAGCGATGGTCTGGCGCCCTCTCGCGATCGCCACAACACTACTCTTTCTCATCGTCAACGCCGCCGAGGCCTGCACCTGCTCGCAAGAAGCTCCTGGGAAGTGTCCCGGCCTGCAGAAAGACGATGTCGTATTCCTTGGGACGGTTACGGCCGTTGAAGACATCGCATATGCGGCGCCGCATGCGGCGGATTCGTCCGCACCGGCCGTGGACATCATTGCGGCCCGGCTGACGCGGTATCGTTTTCACATCGACGAGCGTTTTGCATCGGCAGGAATCGCCGACGGCGTATCGGCTGTCGATATTTTCTCGGGCGGAGAGGACGGCGATTGCGGCTATCGCTTCAAGGCCAACGAACAGTATGTGGTCTACACGCACCAGGGGACAGAGGGCCGCCTCTTTGCCACGATTTGCAGCGGCACGCGGCCGGTGAGCGAGGCGCAAGCACTTTTGCCGCAGCTTCGCGCGATGCGCAGGGGCCAGCGCGTGGCGTCAGTCTTCGGGATTCTTCGCCGCGCCGATCCGCCATTCTTGGCGCCGCCGGACGATCCCGCCGAGCCGCTTCCCAACATTTCGCTGAAACTGCGCTCGCGCTACGACCGGTTTCAGACCAACACGAACGCCGACGGCGTGTTTACGTTCTACGACGTGCACGACGGCGAATATGTTTTCACCGCGAATCTTCCGCCGCGAACGGAGCTGACGCAGAAACCGGGCGCAGGCGGCCTTTCACCGTTCAAGATTCCCAACGGCGCGTGTTACGAGTACGACGTCAACGCGCTGCCGACCGGGCACATTCGCGGCAGCGTCATAGGGCTGGCGGGAAAGCCGATTCCGCTCGCGTCAGTCGAGCTGTACCGCGAAGGCAGCTATGCCGACTCGCGTCCTGGTCTATGGGGATTTCAGGGAGCGACCGGAGTATTCGATTTCGATCACGTGGGTCCCGGAGACTACATACTTGTTTTCAATCGAACCGATCGGATGGACCCGAATACTCCGTTTCGGCGCACGTTCTATCCCGGAGTGGGAGACCTGAGCGACGCGAAGCCCATCAGACTGAAGGACGGGCAGCAGTTAATGAACGTGAACCTTCACGTGAAGGAAGCCTATCCGAACCACGCCGTTCGCGTGAACGTGAAATGGGATGGGGCAAGGCCTTTGGGCAAAGTCACCGTGATGGCTAAGGCCAATGAAGGCGACAATCCCGCCGCGCAAAGGATTGCGGACGGCGTCTATGAATTCACGCTTCTTGATTCGTCGAGCTATACGATCTCCGCGTGGGAAGACCTGAACCCGCAACGCACGGTCGCGGGTCGAGGCAAGACTCCCTGCGCGCCTCCGTCACGGATCGATGCGCCGCCGGTAGACGTCCAAGGCTCGGATCCGGACACGAAAGAAGTCACTCTTACGTTTGCGAAGCCCGGCTGCGCTAATCAAGCGTCACAGTAGTTGACCGTTCGGGGAGTTCTATGCGCGCTTACGAAAGCGCGAACCGTTTGATTCTTCTGAGGCTCCGCGGGGCGTGCTAGCCTGACGGTAATGTCTCCGGCAAGCCAACTATCGAAGCCTTTCCCCCTGCGGCCGCATCCGCACCTTTATGAAATCAACACGTGGGCCTGGCTTGAGAGGCTCTCGGCGGATGCCGGCAAATTGATCAGACTCATTGATGTCCCCGATTCTGAGTGGGACGCGCTGGCCGAGCGCGGATTCGACATCGTCTGGCTGATGGGCGTGTGGCAGCGCAGCCCCGAGGCGCGGCGCATCGCACTCGCGGCGCCGGACAATGTCGCGCAATACGATCTTTCGCTCCCTGGATGGAAGCCCGGCGACGTCATCGGCTCGCCGTATTCGGTGGCGGCCTACGCGCCCGACCCTAGGATCGGCACGTTCGATTCGCTTGACGCGATTCGCGAGAAACTTCATGCGCGGGGCATGGTCCTGTTTCTCGATTTCGTGGGGAATCACACGGCGCTCGACCATCCATGGACTCGCGAACACCCCGAGTTCTACGTGCAGGGAACGGATGAGGATTTCAAGCAAGATCCCTTGAGCTTCTACGAGATCGCCACGCCCAGCGGCACGCGGTTCCTGGCGTTCGGTCGAGATCCGTACTTTCCGCCATGGAGAGACGTGGCGCAACTGAATCATTTTTCGCCTGAAATGCGCGCCGCGCAGATCGACGATCTGCGCAGGATTGCGGACCATTGCGACGGCTTGCGCTGCGACATGGCCATGCTGCACTTGAACGAGGTGTTCGAGAGGGTATGGAGCCGCTTGCTGCGCGGCACCGCGCCGCGAAGCAACGAGTTCTGGGCCGTGGCGCGCGCGGCTGTGCCGAATCTGATTCTGCTGGCGGAGGCCTACTGGGGAACGGAGCAGCAGTTGCTCAATCTTGGTTTCTCGTTCGTCTACGACAAGGGATTGTACGACTCGGTGCGCGACAAAGACGCGAATGGAGCACACGCGAGATTGAACGAGAGCGGAGATTATCAAAGTCGTCTCGCGCGTTTCCTCGAAAATCACGACGAGGGCCGCTGCGCGTCGGTCTTCCATCCGGAGCGTCTCAACTCCGTCGGCACGATCATG
>Ga0335083_10005954_pt1 | contig 15369 bp, 18 predicted proteins | sample Lox_Sample_42_FD_206716 | JGI IMG/M metagenome (GOLD analysis project Ga0335083, IMG submission 206716) | Soil microbial communities from Loxahatchee National Wildlife Refuge, Florida, United States - Lox_Sample_4.2 | ecosystem: Environmental > Terrestrial > Soil > Wetlands | place: USA... | reverse complement strand
TGATCGAGGCCGGAGGCTGGGTCCTTCCCGCATCCTTCGCGCTCGTCTGCGCGCTGGCGGCGGAGAGCGCCTGATCAGCCGACGCGTTCTGCTTCCTTGACCGGTACTGCGGGGATGAGACCGCGCAGCGAATTTCCGAGATAGACCGCGTCTGCGGAGTCGAGGTCGGCGGGCGTCAGCCTGCGCTCCTCGCAGCGCCCTGCGTCGAGCAACTCGCGACGCAGGCAGCCATCGAGTGCGCCGTCTTCGAGCGGCGGCGTGAAAAGCCTGCCGCCGCGGGACACGAACACATTGGTGCGGCTGCCTTCAGCCAACCGGCCCTGCTCATTGAGGAAGAGCGCCTCGTCCGCACCGCACGACTGCGCGAGGCGCGCCTGCTCGCCGTCGAGTGCGCCGCGCCAGCTGGTCTTGTGACGCGCCAGAGCGTCAGAGCTGCCGACGCGAAACGGGGAAATGGCGTTAGTCCAGCGAGCCGGTGACGGTGGCAGCGGTGCGGATGTGCAAAGAAGATCGCCCGTCTCCTCGAGCACGAGACGCATTCGTCGCGGGCCATTGTGGGCGGCCACGTTCTCTTCCAGCGCTCGCATCGCTGCCGCGCCGTCGAACGGTATGCCAAGCGCCTGCGCCGACCGCGTCATGCGGTCGAGGTGAAGCGAAAGACGCGTGAAGCCGCCTTGCGGCGCATAGCCCAAAGTCTCGATCAGAGAGATCGGTTCTCGGACGGATTCGAAGTAGCGCGCCTTGAGGAGGCACTCGTCGTATTCGTCATCGGCTTGCGAATCGTAGACGACCGCGCCGCCGATCCCGAGTTCACCCTGCCTTCCTTCGATCGTCGCAGTGCGGATGGCGACGTTGAAGCGCGCCGAGCCATCCGGCGAGAAGGCGCCGATGGCGCCGCAATAGACGCCCCGCGCGCTCGTCTCGAGATCGCCGATGATCTCCATCGCCCGGATCTTGGGCGCGCCCGTGATCGAGCCGCAGGGAAAGAGCGCGCGTACCATGTCCTCAACCTCAGTGCCGCGGCGCATTCTTGCGGTCACGGTCGAGACCATCTGATGCAAGGTCGGGTAGGTTTCCACGGCAAACAGCGAAGGTACCGCGACGCTGCCAGGCTCCGCGATGCGCGAGAGATCGTTGCGCAGGAGATCGACGATCATGAGGTTCTCGGCGCGATCTTTGCCGCTCTCCGAAAGCCGGGAAGCAGCCTGCCGGTCGGCCGTCGCATCCGCGCCGCGCGGCGCCGTGCCCTTCATGGGGCGGGCAGTGATCGCTCCGTCGCGCGCGCGCTCGAAAAACAGCTCGGGCGACAGGCTCAGGATGGTTCGGAAGCCGTCATCGACATACGCACCATGCGCGGCGTGCGAGCTCTCGCGCAGGACCCGATAAAGCGCGAGCGGATCTCCGAGGAAGATGAAGCGCGAGCGGAAGCTGAGGTTGACCTGGTAGATGTCGCCGGCCGCGATGAGCTCGCGCGCCCTTGCGAAGCGGCTGCGATAATCCTGCCTGCTCCACTCATGCTCGAGCGGACCCGCATAGGCCCGGCCACGCGACAGGCTTTCGAGGAGCAGAGCCGCTTTTCTTCCCTCGAAAGTCTCAACGGTGTCGAAGACCCCAAACCAGAGGAGCGGTTGCGCCCCCCTGAGGCGGGACAAAAGCCGCTCTTCGAGCGTGTGCCCAAGTTCGTATCCGAAATAGCCGGCGACATGGCGCCCGCTCTCCAGTGCACGCTGCAATTCTGCGAGCGCGGCCGGCACCTCGCCGGCGTTGTTCGCCGCAATGACGCCTCGGGGCGACGCGTAGCGCAGCAGCCGCTCGCAACCTGGCGTAGCGTCATCGAGGATAACTCTGGCGGTTTGCGCGTTGGTCATGGGCGGGGTTGCGGTTCTGCCCCGCGGGGAGCGGCTCCCGCAACGGCCAAAAGTGCCGAAACAGCCATGCAACCACCGGAAAACCAAGGATTTTCCGGCGTCTTGATTTCAGGTTGCGAGCCCCCACATTTTGATCCGGAGGTGGCGCCCGATGCCGGGGCCACGGCACACAGGACGGATGCCCGAAGGGGTCCGCAAAAAACGTCAAAGCCGCTTTGAGGAGGGCTTTGGTCATGTCGCGAAGTGCATACTTCAACAGCCCGTTTCTCCTGGGCTTCGAGCATCTGGAAAAGCTGCTCGACCGCACCATCAAGAATCCGGGCGACGGCTACCCTCCTTACAACATCGAGCAATCCGGCGACGGCAAGCTGAAGATCACGCTGGCTGTCGCGGGGTTCAACAGGGACGAACTCGGGGTCACGGTTGAGGAGAACCAGCTTTTCATACGTGGCAAGCAAACCGAATCCGCTGACAAGACGTTTCTTCACCGGGGGATCGCTGCGCGCCAATTCCAGCGCTCATTCGTCCTCGCCGAAGGAATTGATGTCACGGGTGCCACTTTGGAGAACGGGTTGTTGACGATCGAATTGAAGCGGCCGACGGCCGAACCCGTCATCCGTACCATCGAGATCAAGGCCGGGAACGGCTCTTAAGAGCTTTTCCCAGAAGGAGGTCTGCCATGACAGACGATTTCAACAAGGAAGCGATTGAGCCAGAGGCGTTCGGCGCCGGCCGCATCGCCTACATCAAGCCGACGGGCAACGAAGAGGCGCATCGCCTCGGAATCATTCCCGCCGGAATCCAGCTGCCGGAGGGCACCAAGCTCTACGTGCTTCACGCCATCGACGGCAGCGTGCTCGGCTACACCGATGCGTACGAGTCCGCATACGGAGCGGCCGTGCAGAACGAGCTGACACCCGTCAGCGTGCACTGAATTCCCGTTCGAGCGAGGCGCAGGAAAGCGTCTCGCCGGACGGCGAATTTCTCTCTCGAAAAACCGGTAGTGGGCAACGCCGCGTTCGCGGCGTTTTCTTTCAGGCGGCCTGCGCGCCAGGTCCGGCGGTGGGCTCCGTCAGGATGGCGTAGAGCGCTTCTGAGCTCTTGGCGGCGCGAAGCTTCTCGGTGGCGCTCTGATTGCGCAGCAGGCGCGACGCGCGGGCGAGCGCCTTCAGATGGTCTGCGCCGGCGCCTTCGGGCGCGAGCAGCAGGAAGACGAGATCGACGGGCTGGTTGTCCACAGCGTCATAGTCGATCGGCGTCTCGAGGCGCGCGAACAGGCCGGAAATTTTTTTGATGTCTGCAAGCCTGCCATGTGGAATTGCGATGCCCTGGCCCACGCCGGTGGTCCCGAGCCGCTCGCGCTCCACGAGCGTTTCGAGGATGCGCCGCTCCGGAAGCCGCGTCAGGACGGCTGCCCGCGCCGCCAGCTCCTGCAGGAGTTGCTTCTTGCTCTGCACCTTGAGCGAACCAAACACCGCGTCAGGAGCCAGCAGATCGGAGATGTTCATGGGGCGGAGCCTTGATAATGACTGTCAGACGAGAATGTCGCCCACGCACGAAGGCGGTGTGACGATCTCTGATTGTTGTGACGGACGCTTCGTAGCCTCGGGCATATGCGTGGGCTGAACGCACTGCGCGTTAATCCGGTTCCGCAAAGGCGCGACCCAGTTCAAAAGCGGGCGACCGTGTAGTCCCCGGCCTGATGAAAGTCAACGCTTGAAATTAACGAACCGAGGCATTCAGCGGCTCGGAAGACTTGAGTCTCCGGCGTTCCACTGATGAAGGAATCCGCATGGCCTCGCGGTATTTCGCGACCGTCCGGCGCGCGATGTTCACGCCGTCCGCCGTAAGTAGAAGTACGATGCGGTCGTCCGAGAGCACTTCCAGCGGCGGCTCGTTCTCGATCATCTCGCGGATGCGGTCGCGCACCGCTTCGGCGGAATGGGATTCCGAGCCGTTCACCGACTGGATGGCGGCCGTAAAGAAATATTTGAGCTCGAAGAGACCGCGCGGCGTGGCGATGTACTTGTTCGACGTGACGCGGCTCACCGTCGATTCATGCATCGAGATCGCGTCCGCGATCGTGCGCAGGTTGAGCGGACGCAGATGGCGGACGCCATAGGTGAGGAAGCCGTCCTGCTGGCGGACGATCTCGCTTGCCACTTTCAGGATCGTGCGCGCGCGCTGATCCAGACTTTTCACAAGCCAGTTGGCGTTGTTGAGGCAATCCGTCAGATAGGTCTTGGAATCCTTGTCGCGCGCCGTCTTGGAGACCTTCGAATAGTAGCGCGAGTTCACGAGCAGGCGCGGCAGCGTGTCGGAATTGAGCTCGACATGCCAGCCGCCATCGGGGCCTTCGCGCACGAACACGTCGGGGACGACCGGTTGCACGGGATCGGAGCCGAAGGTGAGACCCGGCTTCGGCGTGAGGCCGCGGATCTCCGCGATCATGTCCGCGATGTCTTCGGCATCGACGCCGCAGAGCTGGCATAGCTGGCCCATGTCGCGGCGCGCCAGCAGATCGAGGCGCGTCAGCATCGCGGCCATCGCCGGATCGAGGCGGTCTTTCGCCTTGAGCTGCAGCCCGAGGCACTCGGCGAGATCGCGCGCCGCCACGCCGACAGGATCAAAGCCCTGCAGCACGCGCAGCACGTCCTGTACCTCCTCGAGCGGCGCACCGAGACGCTCCGCCACCTCCGGCAATTCCGCGCGGAGATATCCGGCTTCGTCGATGGCATCGATCAGCGCCACGCAGATGAGACGGCGCTCGGCGGACAAGGCCGCGATCACGAGCTGGTCGAGCAGATGATCCTTGAGCGTACCGCCGCTCGCGATGGTGGACTCGAGCAGGTCCTCATCGCCTTCGAAACGCTGGCCGGCGCGCACGGTCGACCAGTCGGTCAGAGGCGTGTTCTGGCTGGCTGTCTCGGGCGGCGTGTCGCTCTCGTACATATCGTCGCCATGAGCGTCCATGTCGGCGGCTTTGGAAAAGTCTTCGCGCGAGAGTGCGGCGTCGAGCGTCTCGCCCGCGTCATCCTTCGCCTGCACTTCACGTTCGGCTTCGCCCTGGGGCGCCGACTCGTCGCGCTCGAGCAACGGATTGCGCTCGAGCTCCTGCTCCACATAGGCGGCAAGCTCGAGATTCGACAACTGCAGCAGCTTGATCGCCTGCTGCAGTTGCGGCGTCATGACGAGCGCCTGACCCTGCCGGATCTCGAGCCGTTGCGTCAGTGCCATTGGTGTTCCCCCAGCCCCGTCGCCTAGAGCGAGAACCGCTCGCCGAGGTAGACGCGGCGAACGTCGCGGTCGCCCACGATGTCGCTGGGTGTGCCCTCTTTGAGAACCTGGCCGTCATGGAGGATGTAGGCGCGGTCGATCATGTCGAGCGCGTCGCGCACATTGTGATCGGTGATGAGCACGCCGATGCCGCGATCTTTGAGATGCATCACGAGATCGCGGATCTCGCCGACGGCGATCGGATCGATGCCGGCCAAGGGCTCGTCGAGCAGGATGTAGGACGGATGCGTCGCGAGCGCGCGGGCGATCTCGACGCGGCGGCGTTCGCCGCCGGAAAGCGCGATCGCCGGCGTGTGGCGCACATGGGTGACGCCGAACTCGGCGAGCAATTCCTCGATCATCGCCTCGAGGCGCGCCGGATCCGGTTCGACCAACTCTGCGGTCGCGCGAATGTTGTCCTCGGCGGTGAGACCACGGAAGATCGATGCTTCCTGCGGCAGGTATCCGATGCCCAGGCGTGCGCGGCGATACATGGGAAGACGCGTCACGTCGTGGCCGTCGACCTCGATCGTGCCGGCATCGGCCGGGATCAGGCCGGTGATCATGTAGAAGCACGTCGTCTTGCCCGCGCCGTTGGGGCCCAAGAGGCCCACGACTTCGCCGCGGCGCACAGACAGGCTCACGGAGCGCACAACAGGGCGCTTCTTGAAGCTCTTCGCAATACGGGTCACGACCAGCCCTTTGCCGCCTTCCACGAGGCGGGGACGCGAGGCGCCATGATCCGTCTGTATGTCGCTCATGGGCAAGAACTGTGCCTACTCGTGCTTAAGGATGTCTGAACCAAAAGGAACCTACGGTTTCTGCGTGTTTGACGGCGTCTGCGGCGGCGGCTGGAAAAGTCCCTGCACGCGCCCGCCGGAATTTCCGAGCTGCGCGAGACCGGTCACGAGATTCACGGTGAGCGTCGAGCCGCGCATCACGTTCTTCTCTTTCGTCAGGACGACATTTCCGGTGAGCGTGATGAGGCGCGGGCCCACATGGTAGACGCCGTTGTCGCCGCGTGCGGCACCGGACGGCGAGTCGAACACCACATTGCCCATCGCGAAGATCTGGTCCGGTTTTCCCTCAACCACATTCACGCGCATCTTGTCGGCGCGGAGATGGAAGTCGCCCTGGGTCACGATCACGTTGCCGGCGTAGGTGCCCGTCTTGGCGTTGACGTCGGCGAGGAAATTGTCGGCCGAGACATGGATCGGGGCGTTCGCGTCGTGCTTGCCGATCCCCATGGACTGTTGCGCGACAGCGGGGCTTGCGAGAAGCGCCACGGCGAGACAGGCGCCCAGAATGCGTGTCGTCCTCATTTCCCGCCCTTCTTGGTCTTCGAATCCCGCACGTACATGATCATTTGGACGTTTCCGATAAGCATCATCTGGCGCGTGGCGCGGTCGATCTGGAAACGGTCGGCCCGGAACGTGCCGAGCGGACCCTGGCCATGCACTTCACCGGGTCCGTGGAAAATGCCTCGCTTGATATCGATGTTGCCCGTCGCGGTATGCATCTCGTAACCGCTGTCGGAATAGACCGAGATCCCGCCCGCGAGCGCGAGCGTGCTCGCATTCATGTCGAAAAGTCCCGTCGCGGCGGTGGCGCTGATCCAGCGCTGCTGGTCCGTCGTCATGTCCGCCTGGACGTTCTTCAGTCGCGCGCGGCGCGTGTTGCGGCGATCCTGCACGGCAACGTCCGCCGTGATCACGAAAGGATTGCCCTTCGCATCCGAGCCCGTCAGCCGCGGCTTGATCATCGCAAGGTCGTTGTCGACCTTCCCCATCCGCTCCATGGTCACCGTGACGCCGGACGGGTTGCGGGGAATAAACGAGTAGGCAAGCACCGCGGCCACCAGCATGCCGGCGACGATCGGCAGCGCACGCTTCATGATCGCGACGAAGCGGGTGTAGCGCAGCGCATCGAGCGCGGTGCCGCGCACACGCGGCGCCCACTCGCGGCCCGTCCGCCCGACGCGCTTCGGCAGCGGCGCCAGCGGCTCGGCAACTGCGCTGCGTGCGTTCGAATCGCGTGTCATCGCAACCCCGCGCGCAGGCAATCATGGACGCTCAGAAACCCGACTGGCCGCGCGATTTCCGCGCCGGAATCGATGACGAAGACGTGCGTGACCTTCGGTTTCGAGGTGTTCATGAAGTTCAGCGCTTCGGCCGCGAGCATGTCGGGGGGAACCGTCTTCGGGTTTTCGGTCATCACGTCGCGAGCCCTGCGTTCCAGCAGATCACGCTCCATGTGCCGCCTGAGATCGCCATCCGTGATGATGCCGACAAGCGCGCCCTTCTTGTCGACGACACCGGCATGGCCTGCGAAGCCATAACGACCGTCGGTCATCGTCATGATGACCTCGCTGATCGGGGTGTCCGGCGCAACCAGCGGCAATTCCTTGCCCTTGTGCATGATGTCGGCGACGCGGATCAGCTTCTTTCCCAGCGAACCGCCGGGATGGAAGTCCCGGTACTGATCGGCGGTGAAGCCGCGCCGTTCCATCAGGGCCACAGCGAGGGCATCGCCGAGCGCGAGCATCATCGTGGTGGAGGTCGTGGGCGCAAGTCCCATGGGACAGGCTTCTTGCGCCTTGGGCAGGATGAGCGCGACATCGGCCGCCTGCAGAAGCGTCGAACTTGCGTTGCCGGCGATGCCGATAATCGGCACGCCGAAGCGCTTGGCATAGGTGAGGAGGTCAGCAAGCTCGGCGGTCTCGCCGCCATAGGAGAGCATCAAGAGCGCGTCGTTGCGCGTGACCATGCCGAGATCGCCATGGCTTGCTTCCGCCGGATGGATGAAATGCGCGGGCGTGCCGGTCGACGCCAGGGTCGCCGCGATCTTGCGCGCAACATGCCCGCTCTTGCCCATGCCGCTCACGATGACGCGGCCCTGCACGGCGAGGATCACGTCGATGGCACGGGAGAACTCGCCATTGAGGCCTTCGCCCATGGCGCCAAGCGCGTTGATGGCGTGGTCAAGGACACGTCGCGCGGCGGCAAGATCCTTGGCGCCCACGGCCTTACTGGCTGCTTTGACCTTGGCCGGCGCCATGTCAGTCCCTTGTTTTTGTTGACTCGCCGCGACCTATCCCCAGCCCGGGCCGCGTCCGCAAGCGAAAATCATGCCAAGTTTGGCCCAAGCGCCGGGGACGTTTCAAGGAGTCCTTTTGCAGTGCCGCATTTGCGGTAAATGCCTAGGGACTAATGCGCAAAAATGTCGACTTCACCCCAGCCGGCGAGGTCGAGCTCCGAGCGCGACGGAAGAAACTCGAAGCAGGCCTTGGCAAGCGCCGTGCGGCCCTCGCGCGCAAGCATCGAGTCGAGCACGTCCTTCAGCCGGTGCAGATAGGCGACGTCGTTGGCGGCGTAGGCGAGCTGCTTCTCGCTCAGCTCGGGCGCGCCCCAGTCGGAGCTCTGCTGCTCCTTGGAGAGATCGACGTTGAGCAGCTCTTTCACGATGTCCTTGAGGCCGTGCTTGTCGGTGTAGGTGCGCACGAGCTTCGACGCGATCTTTGTGCAGTAGATCGGCGCGGTCACCACGCCGAGATATTGCTTGAACATCGCCACGTCGAAACGCGCGAAGTGGAACAGCTTCATGACAGACGGATCGGTGAGCAGGCGCTTCAGATTCGGAGCGTCGTACTTTCCGGCCTCGAACTGCACAATGTGCGCGCTGCCGTCGCCCGACGACAATTGCACGAGGCAGAGGCGGTCGCGCTGCGGATTGAGACCGAGCGTCTCGCTGTCGATTGCCACGCTCGGCCCGAGATCGAGTCCGTTCGGCAGGTCACCCTTGTGAAGCTTGATCTTCAATGCCGGTCCGTTCCACGCGGCGGCCGAACAGCCGCCAGTAAAGATAAGGCACCGATATGGATAGAATCTCGACCGTTAGCAAGGCGTAACGAACGCCGATGCGGTCGGCCAGCACGCCGAGCAGGAACACGACCAGGGCCATGAAAAGGGCGCCTGCGAAGGATACGAGCGAAGCCATCGTGGCGCGCTGGCGGTCGGTGAAGCATTCCTGCATCAGGCTCGCCTGGGCGACGGCAGCAGGACCGAACGCCAACGACGCGGATGCATAGAGGCCCGGGCTCGCAGCGTTGGCAGCCAGCACCGCGCTGATTCCAAAGCCCATTGCGATGGGCGTGCCTGCAATCAGCACGCGCCCGGGACCGAAGCGCCGGATCAAGCCCCCTGCGGCCCTGAAGCCCGTGCCCCCGAGCAGGTGACTGAGGAGCCGGGCGATGCCGAGTGCCCAGGCCGGCCAGAACAATGCGAAGAACGCGGGCAGCGTGAGGAACTTCGCCTCGCCGAGCCCGAACCCGATGATCGAGGCAAGACTCATCGTGCGCAGCCGCGGGTCAGCTCGAAAGGCTGCGATGGCATCGCGCATGTGCCGACCCATATGAGTCTCGATGCCCGCGGGACGGATGGGCTCGACAAGACCGAGGGCCAGCAAGGCGCCGAGCAATTGCGGCGCGACCGAAATCCAGAACAGCGCGCGGAACGAAAGCTGCGCCAGCAATGCGAGGGTCGCGACAAGCGCCGACGCGGCGAGCGCGAACTGGAACATCGCACTCAGGCGCCCCTGGTATTCGGCGAAGAGCGCGGCCTTGTCTTCTGCCTTCAGCGTCTCGAAAAGCAGCGCATCATTGTTGCCGCTGAACAAGGCAAAGGAGAGGCCTTCGAATACGGCGCCAAGCGCGAGCAGCGCGAACGAACTCCCCAACGCGTAGCACGCGACGGCCGCAATGGACGCGATCTGGCCGAAGACGAGCGTCACCTTGCGGTTCAGCATGTCGGAGACGAGGCCTGTCGGCACGTCGAACGCCGCGGATGCGATCTTCGCGATGGCGAGCACAAGCCCCGCGAGCGCCCAGGAATGCGTGACCTGCTCGAAATAGACCACCGCGACCGCGTTGTAGACGCGGAAGTCGAGGCAGAAATTGAACCAAGTCAGGAGGCGGATATTGCGATGCATGGGATTGATGCATGAGAGTCTTGCGCACCGAGGCAGACAGCCTCGGTGCCGTGCGGGACGACGGCGGCAAAAAGGTAACGGGAGACGCCCGTGGCGCAAGCGCGCGTCGCCCGGAGTTTCAACGCTGTGGCCGCAAGGTCACGCCGCCCGGATGTTCCTCCGGGCGCAAAATGCAGCAATGAAGTCCGCTAACGGCGCGCCGCTATTCCAGCGATCACGGCGGCGCCTCCGGCCATCGCCAGCGCGATGACCGCAAGTTGGCGCATCTCCGGAGATCTGATGCTCCAAGGCCCGCCGTTCAGCTGTGACGAGATCGCATTGAGGCGCTTCGCCACGGGCGCGATGGCCTGCCCCGCCTGTGTGCCGGCGTAGCTCGCGATGTCATCGGCCAGACCGCGGACATCGTCTCCCAGTGTCTCGACATCCGAACGGATGGCGACAAGCCTGCCTTGGATTCCGTTTCTCTTTTCGGGCCAGATTCTCATTTGAGCTCCACCGATACGCCCCACAGTCGCGCAACGTCCTTAAGCGAATGCGGTTCCTTGGATCGGATCAATTCGCGCGCGGCCGCGTTCCCAAAGGGGACACGTCGGAACGCGACACAGAAGAAGAGCGAGCCATGCCGGACAAACGCACCATCGAGAAAGCCAGGGAAGACAAGCGCGAAGGCAAGTCGGCGTCGACGCAGGCGGGCGAATTCGTCAAGGAGGAAATGGACAAGATCCGCAGCGGCGAGCATGGCGCGCGCTCGCCGGAACAGGCGATCGCGATCGGGCTTTCGGAAGCACGGCGCGCGGGCGTCGACCTGCCGCCGCCCAAGAAGGGCAAGGCGAAGAAGAGCACGCGCAAGGGCGCGCGCTACGCCTATGAGGTCGGCCAGGGCAAGCGCAAGCCGCACAAGCGGCCACGCGTGTCGCGCGCGGTGAAGAGCGTATTGAAGAAAGAGCCGCGCAGTTCCGCATCGCATTCCGCATTGTCGGGACACGCCAAGCGGGCCGCATCGAAGCGTAGCGCCGCTTCACGCTCCGCGGCCGCGCGCAAAGCCTCACGAACCAAGGGGCCAAAAGAGCGCTCCGCCGCGGCAAAAAAGGCCGCGCGCACCCGCGCCAGACGCCGCTCATCCTGAAGAAATTGAAGAAGAAAGCGCGCGACGCGACTCGCTTGCGAGCAGCTTGATCAGGGGCGAGCGCCCGCAGACCGCTTGCGCTGCTCGGCGATCCATCTCGCGAGGGGATCGAGGCCCGTCGGATCGACGCGATAGAGGCGCCGCCGGCCGTCAGGCGTCCCGACGACCAAGCCGGCTTCTTCCAGCCGCTTCAGATGCTGCACGACGGCGACGCGCGAGACCGGCAATTCCTTCGCGAGCTCTCCCGCAGAACCTGGCCTGCGCGCCAGGCGTTGGAAAATCACAACCCGGATGGGCTGGCCCAAGAGCGCAAAGGACTTGAGGACCTTGCGGAATTCCGCTGCGTGGGAGCGAGACCTGGGCACGACCGAAGTGTCAGGCCAGACTTACACATTTGGCAAGCCTTGACCCGGCGTGATCCACTTCCGCAGCAAGGTCAGGTGGAGAGAGCCCGATGATCAACGGCGCACATGTCATCGTCTATTCGAAGGATGCGGAGGCCGACAAGGCGTTCCTGAAGAACCTCCTCAGGTTCAAGCATGTCGATGCCGGCCATGGCTGGCTCATCTTCGCGCTGCCGCCGTCGGAGATGGCCGTTCACCCTTCCGACGAAAACGACATGCACGAATTCTATCTGATGACCGACGATCTCGACGCCGAGATGGCGTCGCTCAAGAGGGCCGGCGTCGCCTGCGAAGTGCCGACCCAGCAACGCTGGGGCATGCTCACGCGCATCAAACTGCCGGGCGGCGGAACGCTCGGCCTCTACCAGCCGCGCCACGCCCGACCCTAAGTGACAAGCGATGCGCGAAGAGCTATTGGGCCAGCGCGGCTAGCCATCCTGCCTCTGTCAGTTCGCTGATGATTTCTAAAGAGCTCATCAAAACCCGCTTCTCACGGGAAGCGCCCATGCGAGGCTTGCCAAACAAGCTGGTGGCATTGCTATCCAGAGCTGCGCTGACCGATTGCCGGCCCTCCGCTGCTGCGCAGCGTCGGATGGTGCCCAGAAGAGGACTCGAACCTCCACGCCTCGCGGCGCTAGTACCTGAAACTAGTGCGTCTACCAATTCCGCCATCTGGGCAGATGGGCTCGGGGCGGCGATGTTTATGTGCGCGGGTACGGGCTGTCAAACCGCAGTATATTGGGGCCGAAACCAACGGGGCTGCACCATGATCGTGACCACGACGGAGAATGTCCCCGGCTTCCGGCGGGCCAAGACCCTGGGCCAGGTGTTCGGGGTGATCGTCCGCTCTCGCGGCATCGGCGGCAACATCGTCGCGGGCCTGCGCTCGATCGTGGGCGGCGAGATCCACGAATACACCCAGCTGCTCGAGGAGTCCCGCAAGCAGGCGATCGACCGGCTGGTCAAGAACGCGACCGCGATGGGCGCCAATGCCGTCGTCATGATGCGCTTCGATGGCTCGGAGATCGGCCAGACCATGAGCGAGATCGTTGCCTATGGCACCGCCGTCGTGCTCGAGCCCGAGCAGGGCCATGCTGCGTAACCTCATCCTCGGGCTTGGCGTGCTCTGCTTCGTCGGCGGCGCGATCGCATTGCGGGCGGGCGCTCCCTTCGGGTTCCTGGCCATGATCGGCGGCGCGCTCCTGCTGGTGGGCACGCTGTTCGAGCGGGCGATCTACAAGCCGGCCGTCAAGGCGAAACCGGGGCCCAACTGGAGGCGGACCGACGAGCGCTTCTACGACGACCAGACCGGAAAACTCCTCACCGTCTATATCCAGCCGGAAACCGGGGAGCGCAGTTACGTCGAGGAATGAGCGGCGATTTGCTGACTTTTCGCCGGCCTCCGTCTTGTCTATGAAGCGGCCCGGCAGGCATCGATTCCGCGGCAGATCATGAGAACCACGCTCGTCACCGTCTTCGGAGGTTCCGGCTTCATCGGACGCAACGTCGTGCGCGCGCTCGCGCGCGACGGGTACCGCATCCGGGTCGCCACGCGCTGGCCCAACCTCGCCAATTTCCTTCTCCCCATGGGACATGTCGGCCAGATCCAGCTGCTGCGCACCAATGTGCGCGAGCCCGAACAGGTCGAAGCGGCGCTTGTCGGCTCCGATGCGGTGATCAATCTTTGCGGCGTGCTCGTCTCGAGCGGCGAGCAGAGCTTCGACGCCATCCATGTCGAAGCCGCGCAGACCATTGCTGAGGCGGCGCGGAAGGCGGGCGTGAAGTCGCTGGTGCACGTGTCCGCCCTCGGCGCCGATGCGGACTCCGAAAGCAGCTACGCGCAATCGAAGGCCGAGGGCGAGAAGCGCGTGCGCGAGGCGTTCCCGGACGCCACCATCATCCGGCCTTCGATCGTGTTCGGTCCCGAGGACGCGTTCTTCAACAAGTTCGCCGGATTGTTCCGCTGGGTGCCCCCTTTTCTGCCCTTCCCGATCCTGATCGGCGGCGGCAAGACCAAATTCCGGCCCGTGTTCGTCGGCGACGTTGCGGCGGCGATCGTGAAGAGCCTCACCGACACGAGAGCCAGAGGCGCGACCTACGAGCTCGGCGGACCGAACATCTATTCGTTCCGCGAATTGATGGAGATCACGCTGGCGGCAACGGACCGCAAGAGCTGGCTCGCGCCCCTGCCCTTCGGCCTCGCGCGCCTGCAGGCCTTCTTCCTGCAGTTCCTGCCGGGAAGGCTTCTCACGCCCGACCAGGTGACGTTGCTCAAAACCAACAATGTGGTGTCGGAAGGCGCAAAGACGCTCGCCGATCTCGGCATCGTGCCGACCTCCGTCGAGGCCGAAGTCCCGTCCTATCTCTGGCGCTTCCGGCCCAAAGGCCAGTACGAGGACTACGCCGCCGAAGACGCGTCTATCGCTGCAGCACAAGAGCCGCGATAAGCACCAGCCCCGCGGCGATGCGGTACCAGCCGAACGGCTTCAGCCCGTAGCGGCCGATGAAGGCGATGAAGCTGCGCACCACGAAATAGGCGACGACGAACGAGACGACGAAGCCGACGGCGATGTTGATCTCGTCGTGCTGCGCCAGCATGTGGCCCTTCTTGTAGAGCTCGAACACCGTCGCGCCGAGCATCGTGGGCACGGCGAGATAGAAGGTGAAAGCGGCCGCGGCCTTGCGCTCGACGCCCAGGAGCTCGCCGCCCAGGATCGTGGCGCCGGAGCGCGACACACCGGGCAGGATCGCGAGACATTGGCACAAGCCTATCTGCAGCGCCTTCGGCAGCGGCAGGTTGTCGGGATCAAGAAAGCGCGGCTTTGGCGAGACGCGCTCCAGGATCAGGATGATGATGCCGCCCAGGATCCACGTGGTCGCAATCACTGGCATCGCGAAAGACGGCTGCAGCAGATAGGCGTTGATGTATTTGATCACCAGCGCGCCGATCACCGCCGAAGGCAAGAACGCCACGATCACGGCAAGCGCGAAGTGGCGCGCCTGGGCCGATGTCGGCAATCCGATCAGCACCTGCCAGAACTTGCTGAAGTAGACGACCACGACAGAAAGGATCGCGCCCAGCTGGATCACGATCGTGAAGGCTTCCCAACGATTGTCCGGAAGGCCCAGGAAGCGCTCGGCGACAAGCAGATGGGCTGTCGAGGAAACCGGGAGGAACTCGGTCAGCCCTTCGATGATCCCGAGGATGATCGAATTCACAATATCAGACATGGAGTTAGCCCCGAATCGCCGCGCCTTCGACAGGTAGCATCGAAGGCGGATTTGCCGCCATGCGGTATATAGGTCAAAAATATTGTCTTAATCATCGTTCGCATTGTCCCGAGGCCAGTGCTGCAGCCGCGGCATTGCCGCCATACAGTCAGCAATCCTGTCTTATATGCCATTTTCCGCTGGATTCCCGCAGCCGACTCCCGTACGGCGGACTCCGTTGGAGGCGGCGATGGCCGAGCAGATGCTCAAGTTCACGAAACTGGACCAGGAGACGCCAGAGAAGCGTCCTGCCGCTGCGCGCGCCAGTGACTTCCACGAAATCTACGCCGCGTTCATCGCCGAGAAGGCGCGCGCGCAGGCGTCGCGCTGTTCGCAATGCGGCGTGCCGTTCTGCCAGGTGCATTGCCCGCTCTCGAACAACATTCCCGACTGGCTGAAACTGACGGCCGAGGGACGTCTCGAAGAAGCGTATGAACTG